>JAEEGL011224244.1_pt1 | contig 61512 bp, 56 predicted proteins | sample 9134231 | NCBI WGS metagenome assembly JAEEGL01 (sample SAMN16246548, study PRJNA631951) | gut metagenome | biome: gut microbiome; feature: rumen; material: fiber-attached | host: Bos | place: Iran: Karaj | collected 2018-10
CCTCATTGCAGTACATCACCGTCACCAAGTCCTCCGTTTCAGAAAGATTGATGATATTATGTGTATATCCCGGCAGCATATGCACCGCCTGAATCTTATCGCCGGAAACCTCCCACTCCAGTACCTTCCCCTCTGGGTCATTCAAATTCCGCTGCTGAATAAGTCCGTGCCCGGCAACCACGATGAACTGCTCAAACTTGGTGTTGTGCCAGTGCTGGCCCTTCGTAATCCCCGGCTTGGAGATATTGATGCTCACCTGCCCGCAATTCAAAGTATGCACCAGCTCCGTAAAGCTCCCCCGCTCATCCACATTCATCTTCAGGTCGAAAGCCGTCTTCTCATACGGCAGATACGAAAGATACGTAGAATACAGTTTCTTCGCAAAACTCCCTTCCGGAATCTCCGGAATCATCAGCGTCCGCGGCTGATCAGCAAAACTCTTAAGCAACTCAACAATCTCCCCCAGCGTCACCTTATGCGTCACCGTTGCCGCACAGTAGCGCCCATCCTCACGCAGGACGGTCTCCCCCCCCTCAAACTCGCAATGATGCTCCTCCCCCTTCAGGGCCGATATCATCTCATCCACCAGGTCATCAATATACAGCAGCTCCAGCTCCACCGAATGGTCATTCACCGTATACGGCAAATCATTCGCAAACGCATTGCAGAAAGTAGCCACGGCCGAATTATAATTAGGCCGACACCACTTGCCAAACAGATTCGGGAAGCGGTAAACCAGGACCTTGGCTCCTGTCTCTTTGCTGTAGTCAAAGAACAGTTCCTCACCCGCCTTTTTGCTCTTGCCATATTCAGAAGTACCAAACCGGCCTGCAAGCGTGGCTTGTATGCTACTGCTCAACATCACCGGACATGTGTTCCCGTGCTTTTTCAGCATATCCAGGAGCGTTGAGGCAAATCCAAAATTCCCAGCCATAAACTCCTCCTGATTCTGGGGCCGATTCACCCCCGCCAGATTGAACACGAAGTCGCAATCTCCACACCATGCATCAAGTTCCTCTGGAGTAGAATCCAGGTCATACTCAAAAATCTCCGAAACCGGAACTCCATAATTCCTGGCCTTCCCGTCCCTAATATTCTTCAATTGAGCGCAAAGGTTCTTTCCTACGAAACCTTTTGCTCCTGTAACAAGTATCTTCATTATGAAATAATAATATTTTCTTTAATCTTTCCATATTTCATCCTCTTCCAATGGATGATACGCCCCATCCTTCATCTCCAGAATCACGGAGCCATACTCCAGGGCACGAACCGTATGCCACTAGTCGCAACCACAGGCCCTTTAGGGCTTAACTCTATGGTCTCCGTACATATCCTCTCCAACTCATCATAGTATTCCCCAACCAACCGTCCGCGAACACATACCACGGTTCCACAAATATGCTTATACCGATGTATGGGAGGTGGCGAACCGAGTTAAATGGCATTCAGCGACTCCTGAGATAATGGCCATTTATTATGGGGGACCAATATGCATAATACACCACACCGCATCCTGTAAGCCTTCTTCAATAACGTTTGCGACATTTTCTAAAACCTGCGTTCAAATCTTGACACCTTTTACTCCTTGTGGCAATACTGAATAAATGCATTGTCATGGCTCTTTATATTACATCTTACTCGTGACTGTTTACTTCCTGCCAGAATGCATAAAGTTGAGAAGTCTCATCTTCCTCTGCCTTATAAATGTCGGATACGTTATAGTGCATCAGTCTCCAGGCCCTTGTACCCGCCTGCTGAGTCTTGCTGTTAACAACCTCCTCAAGAATGCCGTGCTTAATAAGCATTGGTATAATCTCTTCCAGGATTAATTGCGGTTTACGTAAATTACGACTAGGTTCATCCTTGATATTCTTTTCATACTGGTATGAGGCGGTATTATACTTATTAAGGAATCGCTTCACTGATTTCCTAAAGTCTGGGTTTACGATGACCCTGCCATCTGTTTCCTCACAGTCATCTTCTTTACGCTTTATCCCCTGTTCAGTTAATAAAGAATTGATATTATAGGGGGAATACTCCGAATAATAATCGTCTTCTGCCACGTAGATAGTCACCTTGTTTACTGTGCAGTTCTCCTGAATCACCACATTATCAAAGTTGTTGTTGTGGCTTATGTTAACAAACTTGATGTCTGTAAAGTCACAGTCATCAAAGCGCACATTCGCCAAGCGTGTATTATTGAAACTGATGTTAATAAAGGTACAGTCGCGGAAAGTCACATTCTCGATATGCTTGTTTTCAAACACCAAACTTGAGAATACCACCTTCGTTCCAATCTCTGTCATTGATGCCGGCCGAATCTGATCTAGGAAAAAAGGGGCCAAAGTACCGATATTAGGCTGAGCGTACGTGGATTTTATCTCTGTCTGGCACAGATTCAACAATCCATTTAAAGTCACTTCCGTCTCTTCTTTATTTAATAGCAAAGTCAGGTAATGAGAGACAGTATCCGGCAATTGAGACACCTTGATAAAGGAGTATGCTGGTGCATAATTGTCTTTCTCTATGCAGCCCCTGATAATCTTTGCAAATGCCATGGCAAGGAAGTAATTCCTAAACTCATCGTGGTCAAAGCGGCGGTACTTGTCACCGGCACTGGATATAGGTAGCAAGGCGTGAGACTCTGCCATCTTTGTAATTCGCGGACGCAGCGCAACATCTGTCTTCCACTCATCAAACAGAATAGTAAGCAGGAAAGCAATAGTGTCTATACTAATACTATCCTTCTGCTCCACCCACATCTCGTTGGCCACTTCTGACAACAATCGCATATGCTGGGCGAAATCCAAATAGGGCTTACCGGTATCTTTTTCCGTGGTTGACCATTTGGTCACCTCGCGTCTTACAAAAGCCGCAATTATATTGTTGATGCTATCCAGGTCGTTACCACCACCGTGTGACACAAACTCACAAGGCGTCTTTTTATCCGTCGAGGCGAACTGTACTATTTTGGTAAATAGGAAAGGCCGCTCCAACAGCGGGTGGCTGACGGATGAATGGAACAGACCTTTGAGAGAATAGTACTCCTTTTGCGGGTTGGAATAATAGCAATTCAAATATTCCACACATTGCTCATCTTTCCAGTTCTGTAGTCTTATCTCATTAAACTCACAGTCTGAATTAACACGTTGGTTCATAAGACCAGCACGCTGTACATAGTCTTGTGTATTGAAGAATGTTCGTCTTGACGCCGCCACAATTATTCCGTCACCATCCAATTCTGTAACAAGGTTGGTCAATGATCCTAAAGCCACATCTCCGCCCTTTTCTGCAGCCAATTCATCAAATCCGTCAATGCCTAAAATGATAAGACCATTCTTAATAAGAGTAATAATAGAATTGTAATAAAGACCTGAGATACGCAAAGCGCTCAGCTCATACATGATGGCCTCATTCAAGCGCACAAGCTCACGTCCGTGCAAATCAATATGCCAAAACAAATAATCTGCTTTATTATCCCTATAATTACGGGCTTGTTCCCGTTGGAACTGACGCAACAGGAAAGACTTTCCGTGACCTGCATCTGCCGTTACAAAGACTATTCTTGCACCTAACCAAGCAGGATTATCACACTCTTGTTTAAGAACCTCCTTAGCTTTGCCATTCTGCTGCCCGTTTGTTTTCACCAATAAAGCATCCGGATCCACATAAAGAAATTCTTCCTGTTCATCATCATATTGCAGTATCCTTTTGGCAAACAAATCCAGGTGCGCCAAGCCATCAGCGAGGAATTCTTTATAATCATACTCCTTTCCTGCATATCTTACAGCCACCTGTTTGTCCTTTTCAAACAGTTGTAAAGATATTATCTGACCCTGTTTTTCGAAAGTAATGGTACCATCACTTTCAAAAGCAATATCATCCACATCATCTGCAAATGTGGAAATCTCTTCTCTAATATTCTTTATATAGGTAGACTTCATCGCTTTAGTAGTTATTGGATGTGAATTACTGTTATCTCAAATGGAGAAAGGAAGCTAGTGAGACTAGCCACATGCAGGTCGTTGGTTATAAACAGGCCCAACTTGGCTTTTGTTAGGTTCAAATCATGAGCGACAGCAAATGCAGGAAAATGATCCACGTCATCTGACATCACAAAGATCCCTGACACGTCTTCATCGTTGCTTAAAGATATGATGTCACAGGCAATCAATGTATCTATGTACTTTTGATCCCTTTCAAAGAACACATTGCTGTGAACGGTATTGCATCCGGTAGTATTGCAGATACGTTGTTTCTTGTCCGTGAACTTCTTGAGTATCTTTACCGGACAGGTTGCCTTATTTGCTTCGCATTGAGTGCCCATTGCAACAGTATTGATTCGCAGGCGTGGTAGTCCATAGTGTTCTCTGTAACTGTTGTACCAGACAAAGTCGTGACCATATAATTGGGTGACCAGTTCAATACTACCCTGTATGATGGTTCGAGGTTGCTCTATGATGGGAAACATTGCGTTCATGCTTGGAAGCAAACCAGATACAGAAGAAGCTCTTGAGGTAAGTCTATTATTCTCATACCAGCCGCCATATAGTCTGACCATAAATTTTTCCACATCTGGTATTGAAGCCCTTACGGTATTTACGGCAAAGGATATCACCCTTTGAATATCTGTATTTGTGTAGAAATTCATAGGGCGTGGGAAAATATTGTCAAAATCTATTAGGATCGCAACAATTTTCATTAATTTAAGTTTCACAAGTAGGTAAAAAACGAAAAAAGCTAAGGTTGATATCTCTGAGAAATATTGCATATCTCATTGATTGTCACTATATTAGTGTCACAAAACAACCAAATATAGTAAACCTTAGCATGAACAAAGATAGGCATATTATCTCGGAACTCAACAGCTTTTTTGCTGAAAGTAACAATACGAAGGCGATTCAGGGAATCATGAACGTAATGTCTCATATCACGCTTACTCACAGGCAGATTGACTTTACCAAGGCTGTGAACTGCAAGTTCACGGCCAGCCAAGTCCTCGAGTTGATGATTCTGTTCCCGTTCTTTGCCATTAAAAATAGTCTCAACTTCGCCGGAAGCGTTCTCGGTCAGATGTTCGCCTGAAAGAAAGACATGTTCTACAGGTCCCTTTCCAATGAGGACATCAACACACAGTTTAATAACGTCTGGCGGTGCTTAATGTGATATTTTTTCCTGGATCTGGCTGGCCGGAACATGACCTTGGACATATTCCGCAACAATGGCGATTTTATCCTCCTCCGTAAACAGGTATTTGCCGGTATGTATCTCAACAACTCATGGTGGTCGGTTTCACCATTCCACCTTCGAACTGTTTTCGTTCTTTCTCTCATTGAACTGTACTAATTATCCCCGTACAGTGTCAACTTTTTTCAGTTCAAGTCAACCATATAGGGATTCCCTGCGATTAGTCGTGTAGTTGTAGTCACCCCTATTCCTGTGTCATACCACAACCCCTCACCACTCACCTCACCTCCCCCTCCCCCAGCGCCATATACGCCCCATCCTTCGATTCAAAAAGCACCGACCCACTCTCCAGACACTCCAGCGAATGCCATCGGCCCTTCTCTACCACAAGCATGCGGTTTTCCCCATTCGCGTCAAGCAGCACACGCTCCGTCTCCTGGCCATTCTCGTCATAGAATATCCAACGGATACGCCCCCGAAGAATCGCCACCGCCTCCGAGCTGGCACAATGCCGATGTATGGGCATCACGGTGCCCGGCTCCAGGGCGTTGAGCATACGCTGGCTCATATCGGCCGATGAATTCCGCAGATCCAAATGCTGCCGAAGCCGGGCCGATGCCTTCGCCTGCGCCGTCAGCTCATCCAATAAAGCCTGTGTAATTACCATAATCGTAAGACTTATAACCTATCGCCTGAGCGACTCAAGATACACCACATGCAAGGGGTAGTATTTCATCTTAAACAGCACGTAGCCTGCGGCCAACACGATTCCGGCCGATAGCAGATAAATCCAATGCGCCGGCACGGTGTCCGGACACAGATAAATGAACCCCAGCGACACCCCCAACTGCATGGCCATATACAGCAGACTCACCACCACATGGTTCATCTTCAACTCGTTGGCCATCAACTGATAGGCATGTTTCCGATGCGCCTCGCCCAGCTTCTCATGCAGCAAGATACGATGGATAATGGTGCATCCCCCGTCAATGCCATAAACCAGCAAAAGAATCAGATACGTAACATCCCCCGTCTGAACCACCAACCGGCCGATGGCAAAAAGCATGATAAACGCAATGCCGATACTCCCCACATCGCCCGCAAAACACTTCGCTCTACTCTTAGGCCGAAAATTGAACAGGCAGAACACCAACACCCCAATAATCGCCACAATAAGATAAGACTGTTCTATAAAAGGGCCGATGCGATCGGGCATCCCATTCACCAGCGCCAACGGAATCAACACCGCCAAACTATACCCCGCCGTAATCCCATTGATGCCATCCATAAAGTTGATGATATTCGTAGCCCCCACGCACACAATCAAGGCAAGAATCACAAACCACCACAGATCCCAGCGCAGGATGCCCATGCTCCAAAACATCAGCGCCATGGCCGAGAACTGCGCCACCAGCCTCACCGAATCCGGCAGCGAATGGATGTCGTCCACAAAACTGACGCCGCAATAAGCACCAGGCCCGCCAGGAACGGCAGATACTGCATGATGTCGTTGCCTTGAATCACCATCAGCACAGCCCAGGCAATCAAACTCAGCGTGAAAATCACGCCACCTCCTCGTAGCACGATGGTGCTGTGGCTGCTTCGCTCATTAGGCTTATCGATGATGTTATAATGGTCGGCGATACTGAAATAAGCCAGTTCCGCCATCACCAAAATGCCCGCAATAATCAAAAATATGTGAGCCAAATACTCATAGGCAATACTTATGAACCATCATTACGCCCAATCCGGCCAATACAGCGATAAAGATACTCAGCAGTGTCCCGGCCAGAACATATTCTGATTTATTCGTTTGCGAATCGCCAAAGCGGATAATCGACTTCGCGGCGATAAGCAAGCCCAGTGCATCATATCTATGCAGATAGACAAATATCAAGATTAACAAACGCTCTATCGTGCCGATTAGTGCCCCTGCGTTGAACCCACCTTCTTTTTCCCGAGGCATATCTACACTATAATGCTTCAACGTCAACTTAATAAAGATATTGGATGGTTTCCAGCAGATTAAAACAGCAATTACCGCCGCAATCCACCAGGACTCAACACCGAAAGGATTGCGCCATCCATACACCGAACTCCACAGATAGGCAAATCCGGCCAGCACAACCAAATGCAGGAACTGATCCAATAAAAACCACACTATATCCTCTTTTCGATACGATTTCCAAACATCAATGAGCAGATGCGACATCCCAATAATCAAGGCGCACCACCAGAACCGAAATTCGAAGGATGCAAGCCAAGTTAACACGAAAACAATACCGGCATGAATATACAGATGAACACTACGCCAATGCTTCTCTGCCTTACTCTTGCAGGAGGCCGATGTCTGCAACCCAAAGTCCGCCACAAGGTGTGCCAGCAAAAGGCACAAAAACAATTCTATCGACATACCTTTCCCAAATCGAAATTCTCAAAATCTTTGATTGCCATATTCAACAGACCCCATTGGGCATTAGTTGCACGTGTGTTCACAGATGATTGATAAATACCAAGTCGCTCACTGATCTCAATTTCCCGTAATCCGAGCAACTTGTAATAAACCACCGCCGCTTGTTTGGCAGAGTAAGAATCTACGATATTACAGACCATCGCCACATACGAATCCAGCACGTTGCTCAATGACCTAGGTTCTCTATCAAGTTCAAATATCGACATCCTGCTACCCTTTCGGCTAATTTCATCCAGATTCCTTCCTGAAAGATAAATAGCGGGACCATCAATAATATCCTCGTCCTTATCTACATACTTGAGAGAACCCACTGCAATTGAGAACCGGAGTCCATATCGCTGCAGCATCTCTGAACAATCAAAACCCGCTACACTCATCTTCACAAAGAGTTTCAATAGGATTATTATCCGCAGAGAATCTCGATAGTCTGGGACGACACACTCAAGGCTGTCGCCCCGGACAATTCTTGCCCAAAAACCGGGAATTTCCTTTTCAAGATCATTAATAAGACCCTGTAACCCCTTCCTAAGTTCCAGCAAGTCGGCTGTTTCCAATGAGGTTGAACGTACTATATCTGCCGATATTGTTGCAATCATACTCATTCTTTTTATTCAGCCGCAAATCTATCTATATTTTTTTAGATATCAAAGCAATATCTAATAATTTTTAGATATTTTAATTATATACCGATAATAACTATCCTTCGCACGCGCCACTTGGGGCTTGACATTATTAGGTGAGCTTATGGAAACAGACATTGGTTGTTAAGTTATACTGATTAACCCTCTTATCTCTCCCCTAACGCGACAAGTTCATAGAACATCTTTAGGCGTTGTCCTTCCAGCGCGCCAACGTTCATGAGTATTTTTTGTTGCTTTACCCAATTCCTAAGGCCGCGTTCAGAACCAACGTATTTTGAAGAGTTACGCTTATTGAACTCAATAAACTTAATCACTTCATTGTAATTATACAGTCAGCGCTCATCTCGAGCCATGAGAAACGACGATTATTCACTTATCGGTTCTAACACAATATCCAGCCCCCCTACATTTTCTCATCCACCGAACTGTATCTCTGAACATGCTATAGTACTCTTGCTGTTCATACTCTCGAACCGTATTATACATCGTGATTAATCTATCCACACCAAGATAGACCAAGCACAGCGTTGGAATAAAACCCTTTTCAACAGAATCAAAACACGCTATAAAGTAATACACAAAGAAAGTGTATAGTATCACAAACCTTGGGGCAAATGATGAGATTAGTTTTGTTGGGCGGCGCCTTTCCCCTTCGTATTTCTCTTTTCTCACAAACGGTTGGATGGGACTTATGGACCATGCGCATGCCAGGATAATAATCGCAAACAGCCAAACACCCTTGGGAATAATCAAGGCCTCTATCTCTGCGAGCATTATCAAGTATGTAAACAGGCCGCTTGTTAACAATGTTATATTCAGAATCTGATAAATGGTCCAGCAGTTTGTAATTCTTATAACAAGACTCAAGTCATATTTTTCGCGTACAGCATAATGCTCATAAGCCATTTTATACAACTGGAGTAACAACTCTGCCACAAGCAATGTGATGAGAGCCCCCGCTACTTTATAAAGCTCATACGCATATGTAACCAGTATTGTAACCAACACCACATATGCTATACAAGTTAACCAGATAATGATTCTGCTATTTCCCTTTTGCTGATTCATTTCATACGCTTTTAGGAATCAAGGCTCCCCCCAAAGGCAGCAAATACGCCCTTAATACAACCTTCACTTACTCCCTTCCCCCCATCACCTCATCCTCCCCTAACGGTCTGTACGCTCCATCTTTACTCTCGAACAAGACAGAACCGCTCTCCAGACAAACCAACGAGTGCCAGCGGTCTTTTTCCACATTCAGCATCCGCAAGTCCCCGTTAGCATCCAGCACTACTCGTTCAACCTCATTGCCACCATCATCGTAAAACACCCACGCTATCTTTCCACGCAGTATTACTACAGTCTCCGAGCTGGCACGATGCCGATGAATAGGCATCGGACTCCCTGGCTCAATCGCATTCAGCATCCGCTGCGACTGATCGGCCGATGAATTGCGCAAGTCCAGGTTCATCCTCAACCGCGGCAACGCCTTCGCCTGCGCGGTCAAATCATCCAAAATAGCTTGCGTAATCTCCATAACCATATTTCTTCAACTCTCAGCCATAGTAGCCGATTAAAAATGACTTGTTTTTCTGATTTCCAAGTTGATCCAAGTTGGACAAAGTTGATTCTAGTGCCTCGTTCTTCAATCTGGTAAACTCTCTTCACGAGAAGACCTCGGTCATCATCACGACCAATAAAGCGCCCACAGAGTGGGTCCAGACGCTGAATGACGAGGTGCTCGCGACCGCGATCATAGATCGCTTGCTATATCGCTGCGAGGTGATCAAACTTGCAGGAACAAGCTATAGGCTTGAAAACAGGAAGACTATCTTTACCTCCGAATCGACCGTTAATGGGAAGCAGCTACGTAAGGCTGCTTCCAAAACCATACAAACTCAAATATAAACTAGGACAGATGAGTCGCAAAAGCAATGGCTGAAGTGTCGAAACAACTTTGCGAAAAAATGTCGAAAATATATTTGCTTATTACAACTGCACTAGGCGCTACCTCTTGCATGGATATCCACTAATCTCTCTCACCTTCCCTACCGCTCCGCAAGGGGCGGAGGGCTTGTAACTCTCGTCATCGCTTTATCCCTCACATCGGACACTGCATCGAACTCGACTGTGGTAACCGCCCAGAACTCGTCGACCAGTTGGCCGAGCTGCGCGAGCACTGGCCCAACGCCATAATACTGGGAGTCTCAGAACTGGACATTACCTCCTCTCATGCTCCCGTCCGAGTAAATCCCTGGATGAACGAGCTGCGCAGTGAGCTTAGCGATTTGCCGTGACTGATGATATCTACTTCTAATCCTTCCTAACAGGAGCTACAGCGAAAGTTGTGGCTCCTTTTTTATTGATATTGATTGACGTGTTTGTTCAACTCTACCAACGCCAACAACTTATTGAACTGTTCTATTCTATCTTGCTTTAGAGTCCCTGCATTCATCTGTTTGCGATTGGCCTTCATCCAATTCAACATATCATGCTCTTCCAGTCTATATTTGGAAGGATTCCGGTGCTCACGTTCAATGAACTCCTTCACCTCATTATATCTTGCCAACCAACGTTCATCTTGCGTCATAAGCTATTTCAAGATATCCACGTCACTCAACGGTTCATACGCCCCATCCTTCACCTCCATGATCACAGTACCTGATTCCAACGACTGTACAGTATGCCACTGTCCCGCAGGGATATTCAAAGCAACCACAGGTCCGTTAGGACTAAGTTCAATTCTATCAGTACAAGTCCGTTCTAAATCATCATAAAATTCTTCAATCAAACGCCCACGAAGGCAAACCACCGTTTCGGAGGATTTCCGGTGCCGATGGATGGGTAGAGGAGAGCCCGGCTCGATGGCGTTCAGCATCCGCTGACTCTGGTCATCCGCACTGTTACGGAGGTCCAGATTCATCCTCAACCGAGGACTCGCCTTAGCCTGTTCCGTGAGGCTATCCAATAATGCTTGTGTTATCTTCATAATCGTGAACCCTGAACCATTCACCTTGAACCATTCACCCTGACTCCTATCAGATTCTGCTCATATCTTTATCCAAAAATGATACAGGTAAATAGGAGACATCCATGTACTTTCTTTTGCAGAATATCTCTCATGACGAGAGTAATATCTGCCAAGCACTTCACCATACTTTTGCAAATGCTCCAAAATATGGAATGGTTTTGTGGTCGAATACACTTTTAGCCATTCATTCACCTTGTCAACCCACATGTCGAAGTCACCCTCTTGCACATATCCTATCATTATTGCTACAGGCAATCCCTCGCCATGCTTATTCAACTTGAAACGCTCTATCCCGCCATTACCTTCATATTTCGCGTGGTCCACAAAAACATACTCTCGCTCGTCTCTCCTTGTCCCTTTAGGTGTTGGCAGCCGCTTTGCTTCAATCCAGCAGAACTTATGACTGTTTTCAGGTATATAGGCTCTACCATGTACCCCTATATCAGCCCTTAAGTCCTGATTGGTGAATGCGAAAGGCATGTTAGTGGTATATGCCTTGTCTGTCAAATACCGACTTAAATCCGCAGTTATAGCATCCTCTGCAGAATCCTCCGTCAATGGTTTGAACTCGTCGATGTTGTTTTCAATAAATGATAGCAGCACCACATACAACCTGCCTGGCGATGGAGGAATGCCTATTGATATCGAAGATCTATTCATTCCCCCTGCTCATTATGTCGTTGAAAGTTTCATCAGCATCTCTCAGAGCCATTGACTTTAGCCAATAGCGACGCTGGCGAGGCTTTATCATAACTATTGAATCCCCAGTATATGCCCTGACAACCCGCTTGACGATATAGTCTTCCCCAACATATTCCAGTACGGACTGTAAATCCGCATCAGTGTCACGCAGACGGGTTTTTACATACTTCTCAGAATAACAAAAAACACAAATAAACGATGTGGAACTCTGATAGATATCCGTTAACATGTATTTCTTGTTCCCGTCCTGGTAAACTACGTTCAGTGCTTTACTATATACCTTTCCGAAATCCAGCAACTCAAGAGGATCCACAATGATTTCGTCCATCTTCATATTGCTGACTCTATCGAAATAAGGCAGATAATAGTCCAAAGCATCATTTACCACAAGATTTTCTTCCTCCGTCATCTTTCCGCCCTCTGGGAGATAGGGCAGTTTCAAGAAATCGCCCGTATAGTTTGTATAAACACTACGGTTTTTCCCCGCCCTATTACTCCGCAATATTATAAGGAAACGAAGCAAGGCATTGTTTTCGGTCAGAAAGTCTGCCAGATTTTGGAGCGCCGGACGCTCACTTTCCGAACAATGAATACCGATAATGCCTTCTTTGAAAGTAAGGTATTTATCTGATAAAGCTACAGGAATAGAGTTTTTCCCGATTGTCCGCTTCACAAGCAAATGAGGTGCCTCATACAATGCTTGTTTACGTGGCCGCTGAAATCCTTCTTCTCTGACTGTATATGTCTCAAAGTTACCATCTTCATCAAACGATTTGTCGTCCACGCATAAATGTCCGGTAATATACGTTGCAGGTTTTTCTCCGTTACCTATAGTATATCCCTCTCCGTAATCCCAACCATTATTCTTCCGTTGTTCCTCCAAATAGTCTTTAATTTTAGGGTATCTGTCATATTTTGTCAGGATATTGAACAGCCTTACACCTCCCATCAAATTAGCCTTCCACACATCCCCACTTTCCGAGGCCAGTTTCTGAGGTACACTGTAAAAATCATAATAGTCAAATTCAAAGAATATTTTTTCCCTATTCGTCAAATTATGCTTAGCAACGATGTGCTGCACGTCCTGCCCATTAGGTTCGCAGTTTACAGCAAACACTGCTGACGTTGCTACTCTGGCATTATTGAAGAGAACATTCTTTAAGAAAGTAAAATCTATAATTTGATCAACCTGATATGTCGATAAGAATTTCTGCCTGAAAATGCCCCCTCCATAAAACAATGGAGAAGTTGGCATAATCATGCACAACTTTCCACTTCTGTTCAGTAAGCGCATAGATGCGTCCAGAAACATCAAGGCAGAATTATATCTTGGCACTTCTGTCAATAGCGTCAAACCAGCCTGTTCAAGTTGGAGCCTGTATTCTTGGTACTTATCACCACTATACTCCACAAAGGGAGGATTGCCAATAACTAAATCAAAATCGCGCTTAGATTGTGTGACAAACTTAAAAAAATCGATATTAAATATATTCTCGTCAAAGATGTCAATAAATTTCAAATCAGTCCAAATCTGACGGGGAGACAACATGGAGCACAATGACAGATTCAAGCTGAATACAGTTAACTGTACAGCATTAGCATTGAGGTCAACTCCAAAGATATAGCCTGACAAAATTCCCTCGAGTTCTTTTGGCGATGGCATTTTCCATTCATGATTATACCTCCACAACTGGACTAATCGCTTCAATGCCGTAACCAGGAAAATACCAGAGCCACAACTGACATCTATCACCTTCTGCAAACCACCTTTCCGGAGCGGAATACTTTCATCCACAAGAAGTCTGACAAGATAATATGGTGTATAATAGGAGCCGTTTTGTCTTTTACCCCTGCCGCCATCTTGGGGAAGAAACTCTTCATAGAAGTTACTTATCAACTCTATGGGAATATGTTTGAATGAGTACTCCTTCCATAGCACGTATTCATCCCCTTCCAAAGTTCCATCAAGGAAAGCCGCAAATTCCGTCAAATCACTTCCAGCCAGAATCTGTTTCTCATTGTCATCCAGCTTAAAAACGCCACCATTGAAATGCAGCGCCAATGCTTCTAGCAACTTTACGTACTTTCCTCCTCTTATAGCATCCACCAATGACTCACATCCGACATATTCTTTAAAAAATGCGGCTGAATGATTTACGCCCGTCTCATCCGTACCATTCTCTTCCAGGTACTTGATAAGAATACTCATGATGAGCAGCCTGTCAACAAGAGGGCCGGAAAGAGTCTTGTTCTTTGAAAGATGTTTTCTCACAGCCCTGAGACCGGACAACAGCTTTTCATAAACAGACTTGTCGTTAAGGAAGTGTTCGCTTTCAATATCTCTATCCCAGAATTCACCGTTATCGAACAGACGGGCATCGTATTCCTTAAGAGCCCTGTTGACTTCAGCAATATCGTCTAACACAAAAAGGTCAATCGGTTCTATCCTAACCTCACCATTCTTCTGTATTTCTATCGGTTGGCGACCGTCATATACCCGAAGCTGACTCCTTTCGATTACGAAATAAACTGGTATAACACCAGCACTCCAAAGATTCTTGTGCAGTTCTGCGAGTTCCTTATGCTCCCTTCCCCGCTTGGTATTATCAAAAATATAAATTTGCGGCAAAGGCACCCTTCCGCTTTCAAAGAAGCGGAAATAGACGGCATCAGCCTCATATTTCTTTGCATTCTCCAGTTCAACGATGACATAAGGATTCATGTCCTTGTTTTCCCGATACTTTTCAATATCAGAAACAAGGTATACAGAAGACCTGTCTGTTGCCTCAACTGCAAAGTTCAGGTATCCTAAAACATCAGACAGGTGGTTGTTAACACCGTCACTATGAAGGTACTTTTGCTCCATATTAGTGCAAATTTACAACTATTTATCAAATCTTAAGGTTTCCGCCCGCAGATTTTATGATAGATTAACGCACAATCCCAATTTTTATTGCCCTCACCCCTCAAATTCGTTTCCGTTATCGTTTTCGTTATCGTTAAGGCATCTCCCCCTCACCCTTCAAGTACTTGTCATACTCGTCCATAAACTCCTTCTGGGCTATGCCGGAGCAGATTCTACAATTCACGCCCGTCCTGTCATCATTCGTATAGCACTGCACCTGCATCCACGACTTTTTCGTGTAGCATTTGTCGTTAATATCATTATACTTCAACTCCACAGGAATAATAAACCCCTGGAATTGAGAATGCAAGACACCGTTTAACCATAGTGCTGCCTTTATCATATTGTCAAAATCGAGCCTTGTGAGATCAAGCGTACACTCATCCTGGGTCTGGTACAACGGCAAAATATAGTCCTTATGCCATCTGAATCCTCCTACACCCACAAGCTTCAACGTATCATCACCATGAACATACGTGTGATTAACACCCTCCTGCTTCACCTTCATCGCTTTCATAGCTTTCGACATCACTTCCAGCCTTAGGTCTACAGAGCCCTCTACATGCAGTGCACTTCCCATGCCCACATTGTTAATCCTCATCCAAGGTTCACGCACCGGCTCTTTCCTTACCACCGTGTCATGCTCTATCTTGTAGTATTTTATCCCGGCCGAATCCGTCAGGTCAGCATAGAACCTCGTTTCGCCAACATACAATTCTGGTCTGTACATCGTCTCGCGCTGTACAATCGATTCGTTCAGTGCCCTATAAGAGATAAATGCCGCTATTGCTGCAATCATCAATGACAGTGTATTGAAGGTTTTGTCGCACATGACAAGCTTTCAGACTTTCACAAAAAGGAGAAAACGACTCCTGCACACTTTGTAACAATCTCCTTAATACGTATTTTCATCTTTCTTCGTAATTCAGTCCATACCTTTTCATTCCACGAGACACCTCCATTAGGGCACTATCGTTATGGTAATCGTTGCTCGCATTGAAACATTAGTACTTTAAGCTTACCCATTCACCCATAATTACTCCTTCTTAAGACTCTCCACGATCTCTTCCAGCATTTCTGCACCAGACTGAAACTCTCCATCATCTCTTTTCAACTGACTGAACTCCTCGAAAGAAATCTTTGGGTTATGGCGAATAGGCTCCAGATCCTCATTCTTAAAGCATTCCAACATATCATAATGCCGGTCTATGTGCATAAAGTTGTATTTCTTCTTTGGGTCTCAAGTTTGCAACCACCCCCACAAAGCAGCCATGTGATTGTCCATGACAAACACATTTCCAAACGGCCACAGGAATACGTTATTGAAACAAAAAGATGCCAATTCAGAATAGTTCCTTGGAAGCTCTTTTATCCACATAACTTAAGTTTCAACTAATAGGTTTCCCTAGGTTTGCCCTCTCAAAAGCGCAACTTACATCATTAAACTCATCACTTTCATCAGCCAACAAACCATTCCACCTGTTTGTGGCTTCAGAATCTCCCCACTCTTTGGCTATAGCTCCAGCTATTAACGCCACACCATGACGTACATCTGCCAACCAGTCTGCATCACCTTCCTTGTAGTTGTTATTGACAAACTTAGTATCCAGCAGGTGATATAATTTTGTCTTACTCGCTGCTTTCACGGCATGATTCTCTATCAAATAATATAAAGCATACAGCCAGCAACTTACAGAATGGTCTGCTGAATACTCACATAGGCTGATTATCTGATACAGTAAAGCCTGATAACTCCGGCCACGTTCATTCAGAACCATCAATGCATGGACCACATCCATCGTCTGACGCAACTTTACTGATGCTTTTATAACATTCTGTATCTGCGCTTTTACATCAGCCTCTCTTATTCCACAATTATACTTCTGTAACAAAGCAAGGCTTTGCAGATATGGATATTCCCTCTCACCAAGTATCATTTCAGCATCCACCAAATCCTTCAACACGTCAACTGGAACTACGGAAAGTTCTAGTGCTGATAATAACCTATGGAACTCCTCTACCACATTAGATATATTGTTCCTGAAACCTCCAAAGAACTCGTCATCATCCTTACGAAGAAGTTCCTCATTTTTGTGAACCAAGTCATTGAATTGATGTATAATCTTGGTGGCATCCACAGTATCCAAAAGGTCTTTGCAATAGTTTATCTGATGATAGCAATCTGCCAAATGATCTAAAATAACAGAGTTTCTTACATCGTTGACACCAACAGCCAACAACTCTTCTGTATACTTCTTCAAGAAATACTCCTGAGAATATTTGTCACCCCCAGCTTTAGGCACATCGATAAAAGAAAAACAAATATGACGCTGGTCCTCTGTTTCATTTCGCCATTTTATAATCGCGTTATGCAGTTTTTGCTTGTCTTCTTCATTAATCGCACCTCTCAATATCTGATAACCTCTGAGAAAAGCGGCCTCTTGAACATTATTATCAGTACTCTCCAACCCATCACAGACATTTTGTACCACCACACTGCTAAAAGCCACCCCTGGTGTCCAACCTACGGGGTAATAATTGTCCTCTTCGTTATCTCCCGACATCTTTATGGGTCTTTCAAACAATGCCACAAATACAACAGCCATATCTTCAACACGAAGGCAATTGTATACAGTCTTTGTGTATTCCTTTTCACTACGTTCCTCAAAGTGACCATAATGACCATGAGCCTCTTGTAAGAACAATGCCATCTTCTTCACCCTGTCAGCACTGGTTTTACTGCACAACCTCACAAGGATAGGTAAGCAGCTCTCAAAAATATGCGTCCAGACAAAGTTGTCACTGATTTTGTCCAGCTGGCTTGCATATTCAAAGAAAGCATCAAAGTACTCATTAGCCAACTCACAACTGAACGAGGCCATTGCCTTACGGCCAAGGACACTTGATATAGCCTTGACATTGCAACTTCTACTTAAAACCCCAATGGGGAAATAATGATTGTAATTAATGTAATGCGACAGGAAAAGGATATGGTCATCCGTATTCAAGGTTGTTCCCGGAATTCCTGCTGGCATACCCACACGTTCACACAGTGCATAATAACGGTAAGGATACAAATACCCGCCAACATAGCCAGAAGCACCCATGTGCCATGTTGTCTTTACATCATCGATATTAAACCCGTGCGATTTTGTTGTGGTTTTACCCATAACAGTTTTCTTGTTCAACTCTTCTCTGAAATATTGCATTTCAGCCAGATAGTCACTCGACGGATATTTCTTATTCTCACCTTCCCTTTCGTAAATATACAAGGCACGTTCAATTGCAATCTGGCAGGACTTAAAGAAATACGAATCTTGCTGATTGCTAAGAATTGTTTTCCGTATTTGAGTAGATGCCTGTTTGAGCAAGTTCAATGCCTCACTCCTCATATCAGCCTCCATCAGCATGGCAGATTTCCATAATGCCCCAACAAAATCAGTATCGAAAACTGTCCACTCCGAAAGCAACTTCTTCAAGTCACCATATTGCATCTTAGAAGACGCCATCAAACAGCGGTCATAGAAAAAGTAACGTATTTGAGTAGGACTGAATATGGTCTTGTGTTTTGACAACTCAGTCACCAACGCTGCAAATTCCTCTTCTTTGCCTATTATCCTGTAATGAGTAAGGAGCGCAAGTTTCAGTTCAACGACAAGTCCCCGTTCCTCTTGCACATCCAACGATATGGACTCAACAGCCTTAACATACCAGTCAATTCCAATAGGTGTGAAGGACACCTCTAACCTCCATTTCAGTTCGTAAAGGAATTGCAACCACTCCTTTGATGACAGCCCATCAACTTTAAGACTTTTCTCCCAAAACAGCATATCAGAGCGAACGTCCGAGAAGTCATCATAATATTTCCTTGGGAGCACCAACCAGCCAGGATAGCCGTTGCGTACATCTGCCATTTCCTTTATACGGGTTCGGATTTTATCCGCATTATCTATTTTTGTCGTGCGGTTAGTAATCCTGCCATTCCACTGTGTTGTACTTTCAACTTTCAGATAGGAAAAGAAGAATTCAAAAGCCTCCTGTATGCCTATCTCCAGTTTCAGGTCGTATAGGTTCAGCACCTCTATCTTTTGCTTGGAAAGCAGGTTTCGTCTCGAATCATGCAGATTCTTATCGAAGGTAATGAAATACACAGGTGAAATCTGCTGCCCCATCACATCCCGTAACCATCCGAGCCAAGATTTAAAATTGGGGTCGTCACCCGAGAACCCTATCAGACAGAACAAGTTTTCAATCAATGCCTGTCTAACCGTATTAACAAATTCAGGATAACGCTGTGGGTAGGTTCTATAGTCCTCCTCAGTTATGATATAAGGACGGATATTAGGGAACGAGCCATGAAGTTTGACAATACGCGGAGAAACAGAATACAGCAGCGTGTCCTTGTTATAAACTATAGTATAAGCACGGTCTGCATCCAAACCAGCCCGCTCCAATAGCGTATCGTAGTTGGTGGTGAATAAGTCATGCCAACCAAGGTTAAGCAAATCCACATGCAACTGGCTTGGCACAATCACGTCATCAGGCAGTGACTGCTGAATCATATTGTCTAACTCATGACGGCCAAAACTCGCCTCAACCTGCGTTGCCAAATTAATTGGGTTCTGAAACTTCAGACTGTCAAGCTTTGGTTCACCATAAAGACGTTTATAGAACTCTATGCCAAGTGCATTCCAATCCTTCATCTCAGCCGCCTCTGGAATCTTCGCGTTCTTGCTGAACCCGGCTCCAATAAGTGCAGCGGCCTTGCCCTCATCAAGATAACGCTTGATGTGGTCTAGTTTCATCCGCATGGAATCTGGCATTGCTGCCTTGATCTCTATATAACGTGGTATATTCATTCCTTATTCTTTATTCAGACACTTCACTTCTAAACAACTTTTCTGAAGCAGATAGTGAATTCAGAGTCAAGTCTATATTACCGGCGATATCCGAGAATACCTTAGCATAACCTTCACTGGTGGCTTGGCTTTGTCTGGCAATATCTCTCATTTTACTCACCATTGAAAGCATTTCAAAATCATTTTCCTTAAAAGACAGCGGGCATAGAGCATCTAAGGCCTGTATATGCGTTTTTACAGAATTGGGGGTTTGAAGAAGTTGAGCAAACCAAACAGTTAATGTCGCTTCATACGGATTCCCATCTTTCATTTTATGACATTTCTCCCTGAATTTTTCAAATAGCCCATTCCATTGCTGACATAGAGCAAAAGATTGTTTATTATAGGAGTCGTATGACTCGCGTACACTATCACTTATCTTTGACAGAAATTCAAAATTAGAGATAATATTGTACATATTAGCATACCGCTTATCTTTATCATCCTTGAAGTCTTTCAAGAATGCATCAGTCATTTTCTCTACCGACATTTCTTTCATCTTATCATGCAAGGTTAGTGGCATAGCGAATGCAACAGGTTGCATATCATCTGAGGCTTGGATACTATCAGACAGTTGTTGGACTGATTGACAAAAAGATCGCTCTATAGGTTCAATTTTCATTATCCAGTCAAGAACAGTACCTCTGAACTGTTTTCTCGCTTCCTTTTCGTCTCTATGGGCATACCAGCGTGTTACCCATTTATCAATAAACACCACAAAAAGCGTAATAAAGATTGGCAACAACAATTGCACCCATCCGTTTGGCTGGTTATCCTTTGGCATATTTGAAACGGAGACTTCCATGGTCCCTGTAACCGCAACGGGACTTATATCCTGAGACAAGTCTGATACAGTATTATAGATATCCATTACGACAGAATTACTATCTGGTAACGTCTTCATAAGTATCCTTTCTTATATTGATTGTATTATATCAATCATTCACCATTTACCCTAAACCATCACTTCATCCTCCCCATCCCCCTCATCTCATCCTTCACCCCCTGAATATACACCTCCAGGGTTTGTTTCATTTGGCGCTTTTGGTCTTCTTTCTCTTGATATGAGAGCGGGGAATGGTCTATCGTCGCTTCACAATAATGCGAAATGTTTTCTTTGATGATATCTATCTGCCATTCGGTTATAGGGCCACACATAAAGTTCGCCCCAAGATAACCAGCCAACACGCCTTTGAAGTATTGTTCTCCCATATTAATCAATCATTAATAACCTTAAGCCTTATAGCACAATTATTCCTAACTACATTGTGCGCCATATCCAAAAAGGCTGGCAAGTAATGTGTAATCTAATGTGCATGTCCTGGCAAGAAGACCAAAGGGAGGAAATCAGCCAAAGTATAGGTATAGCTTCCTTCTTTTCAGCAAAGTCCACGCCGTCATGTAAGTTTCTCAACGCGGTCGTCAGCCTACTTTTTGAAATAAAGTCTATAACCAAATACAAATCCTTTTGGTAATTCACCTGTTTCTCTGCGCGTTTCCACATTTCAACAGCATCATTAGAGGTCTTCCCTTCTGTTCTAACCCTATTAATCTGAGACTGCACATGATCAAATCTGTATTGCTCTTGCCATTTCCCAATCTTTGAATCCCACATACTATCTAGTGGGAAGAATACGCCTAAATTCTTTTGAGCTTGACCCACAACCTCTTGAAATGCGCTGGCAGAGAAACATAAATCCTTATGCTTTGCAGCAAAAAGGGCTACAGAGTCTTCGCCTATCAGAATATGGTCTGCCCATTCAGTTCCCAGATCATCACAAACCATTATCTTTCCATTCGCAGAATACTTGTCTTCCGTAAAACGGAATAAAGAACCATCTTCAAATACTGTTGATTCTTCCGCTACACCACCTTTCTCACTTGTAATATTTACCAAGTCCACATCATCTTCAAACAAGTTCAAGAACACCTCAACGTTTCCTGTTAGCCCCGCGTCCTTAAAAAGCTGTCTATTTGAATACTTCAAAGTAGGCGAATCAAACATAACAGTATAAGCACCCGTTTTTCTTATGTACGATGCTAATGATTCTTCATCATGCCCCTCATCACCTTCAGCCGGATTGAGTTTAATACTGTTTAGCCATTCGCTAGTAAATGATACGCCTCTTTCGCTTACAATGACATTGATTTCCCTTTCCTCTCCCAAATTTACATAGTAGTTATGCTCATGATCCGGCACTGCTATAAGGTTGTGAGAGCATTGAAATATATCACAGATTTCATTCAATTCTAATGGTTCGTCTCCCCCTTTTGTAATGCTCTCAATCCAATCTTCGGTTCGCAATTTATATAGCGAGAAAAGAATTGCTTTTGCATCGAGGTTTCCCCTATTGAATTCCGTCAAATAATCAACTGGAGTAGCAAATACTGACAGATAATTCGAGACGGCCTCATCATTACAGGCGGCAATCTTATCAATGACCCGCTTTGACCATGTCAATAATGTATATATATTAGCCTTTTGTCCGGGTTGGTTGATTTTGGACGTATCTAGAGATAAAGAATAGGTCCCATCATTGTTTTTTAATTGGAAACTGCTTAAGGTGTAATTGTTTGCTCCTATCGTGGAGAAAACGGCTTCAAGGTTTTCTGCCACAAATGACTTACTGCGCATTGCGTAATCAGCGAGGTCAAGATTGCTCATGCCAAAACGTTTATACTGTGTATGGTCGTCAACAAACACCTTGCAAAGCACATTATAATCGATGTTCTCAACTACTTCTCTTAGCTTCTTGATGGTACTAATATTTCTTTTCAAGATTACAACGTAACCCCTATATTCTATAACAAGAAGATATGCCAACCGTCTTTCTTCCCAAAGTTCCTCTACCACAACCCCTGCGGGAAAACATGAAGGGCGCATTTTTCTTTTAAATGCCACAAAAGAGCAAAGCATATCATGATGAGCGGCAGGGATAACTGTCCGTTCAAATTTAACAAAGCTATTCCCTTCTCTTTCATGCTGTGCTTCGGATATAACGTTGCGCATTACAGCACTCATATCTGTTCCTTCGATTATTTTCAAGAACAGAGCATTTTCATTGAAAGAGAAGTCGGTTATTTCCATATCAACAACTACTTATTCTTGTATCCCTTTGCCCTCCTTTGCGGCACAAACACAAAAGAGCAAAAAAGCCCAAACGCCTTTTAGGAAATTCTTGACCGTTTCCATGACTCCGTAGTTCATTAGTTCCCAAACTCTCCTCAAACCGTTGGAACATCAGTCTGTCGCTCCAGTCAAAGTCCTTCGATAACTTATAGAACGCCTCGCACACCTTGTACTGAGCCTAATAATCCAGCGCTCTTACAGCCTCCATCAGTTCGCCACTAGTCTGGAATCCCTTCTTTGCTATCCACACTACAAATGATAATAATCTTGAGGCCTACGTCGTGGAACAAACACATACGAGCAGAAAACACATACCACTCTTAGGATAGACTTCAACTATCCACTCTTCATTTTTCACTCTTACCGGCGAAGTTATATCTCCTCCCCCGCATACGTCATCTTCTTTCCAAGGACAGTGCAATATATCATTTGAATGTCTTTCACGAAGGAATAGTGCCGATAATAATAGCAATTCAAACGTACCTTATCAGGATAAATGACCATATCATTATACTCTACCGCAATCTCCTGCATCGGTCGTGTATCCCCCAATGCTTGCTTCTGTCCCACATACTCAGAAATCATTTCATCCTCATGACGATATTTTAACGTTGCAGGACCAGTTATACCAGGACGCAACTTCAATAAGTCCCTATCATTACCTTGTAATTTATCAGCATAACCTGGGACATCTGGGCGAGGGCCAACAAAACTCATATTGCCAATTAAGACATCCCAAAGACCTGGTAATTCATCCAATTTATAATGTCGTAGTTTTGCTCCTAATGGCGTAATCCTGCTATCACCAGCAACGCTCACACTACTCCATTCTTTATCTCCCTTCTTTGCATTATAACCTTCGTTATGTCTTACCGGTATCATGGTTCGAAATTTATGGCAGTTAAACAACTTACCATTTTTCCCGACACGTCTCTGCACGAAGAATGCTGGACCTCCAGGCATTTTGACGAGCACCATAATAGCTATGACTACAAGAACAGGCCAAAGGAATAATAACCCAATAAAAGCCACTACTCTGTCAAACAACCACTTCAGAACCATATGCCTTACAGTATTGCGTTCTTAATTGTTTCTACAATGTATTTAACATCCTCATCGCGAACATACGGTCCCGCAGGCAAACACATACCCACTTTAAAAATGGCTTCTGAAACGCCATTTACATAAGCAGGAGCATGCTTATATACCGGTTGTTTATGCATCGGCTTCCATACCGGACGGGCCTCAATTCCAGCCTGGTCCATAAACAAGCGCAGTGCCTCCACATTATCATTGGGTTGGCAATCGGTAGTAGCACTATCTGCCAGATGGATAACACCCGCGGCACCGCCGACAGCTCCCTGAACCATGGTCTGATATGCATTCTCCTGACCCTTAATCTTCAAATCCGGGTCAAGCGTTATCGTGCAGAGCCAGTAATTTGAATCATACTCCCCTGTCGCTGGTTGAGAATGAACTGCAATACCCTTAACATCCTTGAGCAGTTCTTCATAAAGCTTCTGCACATGCTTATGATGGGCAATATGGTCATTCGCCACCGTCATCTGCCCACGGCCGATGCCGGCGCAAATATTACTCATGCGATAGTTATAACCAATCTTCTCATGCTGATAATATGGATAACTCTCACGATACTGCGTAGCATACATCATGATTTCTCGCCACTCATCATCGTTATTAGTAATAAGTGCGCCACCTCCACTGGTGGTAATCATCTTATTGCCATTGAACGAGAGCACGCCATATTTACCAAAAGTGCCCAGCACTTGTCCGTTGAATCGTGAACCAAAGCCTTCTGCAGCATCTTCTATCACGGGAATGTCATACTTGTTTGCAATTGCCATGATGCAATCTACCTTGTACGGCATACCATACAGTGCTACCGGCACAATAGCTTTGGGCTTCTTACCCGTCTTGGCCATGCGGTCCTTGATTGCCTCTTCCAGCAACTCCGGATCCATATTCCAAGTATCCTTTTCAGAATCAATAAACACGGGGGTCGCACCCAGATAGGTAATCGGGTGAGATGATGCACAGAAAGTAAAACTCTGCACACACACCTCGTCACCAGGCCCAACACCGCAAGCAATCAATGCAAGATGGACTGCGGCCGTACCAGCCGAGAGAGCCACAACCCGATTATTCTGCCCACAAAAAGCTTCAAGGTCTTTCTCGAAGCCATTCACATTGGGACCAAGAGGGACAACCCAGTTAGTGTCAAAAGCTTCCTGAATGTATTTCTGTTCTAGCCCACCCTCACTCATGTGAGCAAGGCACAAATAGATTCTTTTGTTTGCCATATTCTATAAAACTCTTCGTTTTACAAAAACGCAATAATCATTATCGCTTTTATATTAAGAAACTATTGTTAAAAATTACTTTTTTTCGACACGTATGTCACAAAGAACTTTGGGGCATCTATAGGGAAGATTGGAGTAAATGAAACAAAATCCCAGAAACGACGCCATAACGATACTATTTTATATAATGTCCCAGAGTATCTTGTCCTATAAGACAGGTCTTTGTTATGGCCAAAGTTACCACTCTTAAGAATACGCTTCAAAACCACATCTCCCTTCCTTTTGTATTGAGAATCATAAAAAGGCATCGCTTCAGCAGGCATACCTAAATGGGCAACAGCCATAGCCCCAAAAACTTTCCATTCACTCATCAGTCCCGCCTCTTTTATCCGCGACTCCAATAGAGACAGATTCAACTCCGAGCGATAGGCCCAAAGAATTCGACACCAATCACATATCTGCCGCAAGCCAACTCCTTCAATAAAGAAATGATGCAAGAAATGAGTAAACACCAAAAATAAATGATTATCTGGATTCGGGATGAGGACATCTATTTCATTTACTTTCCAGACACTCGCCTTGCCATTTATTAATGATTCTGCTATAACCTGATCTATCACTTTATCCACCCTACCAGAAATCGAGAAAGGCATCTTACCATGGAGTTCTAAATCAACCCCCATTATTTTCATGGCCTGGTGCAAGGTTTGCACATCCTCTTTTTGGATATCATAAGCTATTGGGAGAAGTATCTCCTTTGCCTTTCCATAGTTTTCAACATCAAGCAACAAATCCACATCACCAGCTGCTCGCCATAAAGGCCTCTCATAACATTGCGCTACACCTTGTCCTTTAACCAATAACGAGAATACATTCTCCCGCTGTAGCCTTTTGGTCAATTTAGCAATAAAATCATCTATTTCTCTATTCCTCTGTTCAATCTGCAAGGTAATGCCCACGAACTTTATAAAACAACCTTTCTGTTCTTTTAGAACCTCGACTCGTTCAAGCCCCGCAGTCACCAATCCAACAACGCTTTGTTCAATAGCCAAATTAAGAATCCTACAGATGTCTATTTTAGCATGTGGTAACAACTGGACTTCTTTTTCCCAAAGTCCAGCCTTGACCAATTCCAGAAAACAAGAGTGTAAATCAGTCTTCATTAAGGAAGAATCTCTAAATAAAGGTCATTGTTCGGCAATTCTTCAACAATTCTCACATTACTTGCCGCCACAGCAGATCGATACGACGCGATATTATCTTTTGATACCGTTTCAAATAGACGAATACCAATTCCGAATCCCACTTCATTCAAAATCTTATTCATTGATGTCCCTAATCCCTTCCCGCGATAATCAATATCCACCATCCGACCTCGGAAACCTTTGCCTATAAAAAAACATCTATTGAAACAATAGCCCGCAAGATTATTTTTTTCTTTATCAATCAATACATATGCAAGATAAGATTTGTTCTTTTGCAATTTCCGAATGCTCTCAGCGTCAATCTTGTGTGGCCGAAAAAAAGAATACGCGTCTTTAGGCTGGTGCCGAAAGAAAGCCTCCATCATTTCTGTTGACACATCCCTCATGGCTTTTAGTTCATAGCCTTCAGGCACGTACTGCACTTTAATTGACTTTATCCTACGACCATATCTAACTAGAAAAAGAAACTCGTTAACCTTTTCTATCATCGCCCACACAAAAGGAATCTTTTCCTTTAAAATATGCGCTATCTTATATAACATAATCAGTTGATGAAAGTCACATTAAAGACTTTGATAGAAGTCATAGTATTGGTTCCATACCTTATGGCATTCATACCTCTCCACAACCATTCTTCGAGCGCGTTGTGCCATATTCTCGACTTTTATTGGATTAGAATAATACTCTTCCATCTCATCAAATAAAGCCTTCTCGTCCTTAGGTTCTATGATGGATCCATTCTCACCATGCACAATTATTTCGTTACATCCAGTGATATTTGTGGTTATGCAAGGCAACCCCATTGAACCGGCCTCTATAAGTACTGTACCAAAACCTTCTCGATAAGAAGGCAAAACAAACACATTTGATGCTTTCAAAAATGGACGTACATCATTTTGCATACCGACCAAATGAATATGTGTGTTATTATTTATCAGTTCAAGTGTTTCCGCATTGACCGGATTCTGCTTTGACTCAATTGGGCCAACCAACAATAAATGAACATTATTTTTGTTCCGAGAAATCTTATCAAATGCATTTACCAATTCATTAACACCTTTATCTTTCACAATTCTGCCCACAAAAGAATATACAATGGCATCTTCCGGAATATTCAAATCTCTTCTTACTGTAGATTTAACCGTCTCCGGATTATATTTGTCCGTATCAACACCTCCCGCACTCCCATAACCGATAACATGCATCTTTTCTTTATTACAAAGGCCATCTGCAATCATCTTATCAGCCACTCCCTTACTAACACTAATAACATGAGTCGCACTCGAACAAGTTATCCTTTCCATCAACATCAATAAACGCCTCATCCCACCCTGCGCCCCTTGATAGCGAAGACCATGACACATATAAATACGTACAGGCCGACGAGTTATCCAGGCAGCCACCATCGTTAGCAATGAGGCCTTGGGAGTATTCCCATGCACAATATAGGGCCTATCCTTTATGAATATCCAAATAAACATTAGCAAACATCTTAAGTCTGCCCACAACGATATCTCTCGCCGCATCGGAAGATATTTGTATCCAATTCCTTCCTCTTTTGCAAATGAAACAAGTCGATCCCTCTCAGCTGACAAAGCGCAAACATGGAACATATTACTCCAAAGCCTTGGTTGTCCTTTGAAGAAAATGAATGATAATGCTATGGTTGTAGATATATATAATTTCTTTTTCTGCCCCATGAGTTATTGTAGTAACTTGGCTTCTACGACATATTGTATTCTTTCCTATTAGATAAAGAATACTTGGCAATTACACTTTCAAATGTAGTTCTTATTTGATCTTGAATTCTTTCTTTTGAGTGATTCGTTCTTCCACATTTTAAAGCTTTTTCTGCATACTCTTCTATTAAAGCTGGATTCTGGTAGATTGTCTCCAGCATAGGCTGAATATCATCGAATGATGACACACAAAATGCAGCATCATGGTCTTTTAGATACTGATACCCGGCATGGTGATCCCAGCAAATTGCCAGAATCGCACAAGAGGAAGCCATTAAATCAATTATTTTAGTCGAGAAAGAATATCGTGTCGCGGCGCGATTTCTCTTATCAAAAGACTCAACATGCAATGCAATGTCTGCTTTGCGATACTCATCTACCAGTTGTGAAGGTGAAATAGCAGGATTAACGTGCAAATAATTCAAGCCGGCGAAGGCTCTTTTTTGTCCTTTAGTTAATCCATCGGCTGTGAAAACATCTAAGATCATTTTAACGCCGTCGTGATTAACACGCTCTAAAGCCCTCCCTATGGCCGCTAATGTTTTCCAACGGTTACAATACAGACGTCCAGCATAAACCATCCGAATAGGGCTATGGATTGTTTTTGATTCGCCTGCTTCATTGAATTCTCCGCACTTGAATAATGTAGAAGTCTGTAATCCGTATTGTCTATGATAATCTTGCGCCTGCTCCTCCGAAAACATAAAATAGTGTTTATACAGTTTCACATGTTTTCCGAAAGAGCGATGTATCATACATGCCCGCAACCAAAATAACGGTGACCAGCTATAATGATTCATAGACGCCTCATTATCTGCCGTAAATGCCACGAAAGGAGCATCCGTTGTTTTACTGACAATCTTTTCTAGCCTCATCAGTTTTGGAGTAACCATCCTAGGACAGAAAACAACGTCTGGATTAAAGTCAAGCACAAAGTGAATTAAACTATTAATATCATATCGTCCCCATTTCCAAATAACATCACGTACCATCATCATAGGAGTGTGAAGATATAGGGATACCTGTTTCAGAAGCCTATAAACGCCACGCCTTTGTGCATTCCTCTTTGAATCATCAATTTCTTCCTTCGTTTTAGGCTTACAAATTGGTCCTCCGGCCTTCTTCCCTAAAGGGAAGAGAGAACGAAACATCTGTGAATCCGTTATTTGATAATAACGTTCACAAATACTATTATATGGCAAGCCGGGAGAACAATAGATTTGCGCGAATTCTGCATTAAAACCGCTAAACCAATTCGTCAAAACATTGTTCCCAAATACGGCATCATTCCATTCTTCGTCTGTAATAAGTAATATCCTCATTAATTTGAATGAATTGTTGCGACCATTTGAGACGCAAAGGCCGGGAACCAGTGAAATCCCCCGAACAATAGTTTATACTTTCTTTCAATATATGGCGAGGTTCTTAACACCCTCCAGTTCTCTTCAAAAACACACTTAAGCTTCAGACGTTCCGCATCTGATATGTTTTTATTACAATAAGTCAGCACTATGGCTTTACATAATTGTAAACGCGAACAATGCTCTAAATCGACTTCTGCTTTTTGGACAAAAAAATCAATCCGTTCATCATATGCTTCCAAGAAATCAAAACTAGGCTTTCTAGAATGTTGGGCCATTGTGCTTGTTGGGTTCTCCGTATAGTAATAAAGCACGCTATTACTCACCACAATCTTTTTTGCATTATAATACCATTTCCAAGTGGTGAAATCATCCTCATAAAACTTCCCTTCCTTTATTCTATTAGCTATCACAATGTCTCGTTTATAAAGTTTCCCCCATACAATAACATTTGCCTTATCCTCCAAAAAAACAGTGTGATTGTCGAAAACTTTTTCAATTATCTTACGTTTAACAAGAGGGAATTCAGTTTGCATCCCCCTTATATAATCGCATTGTACAATATCTGCTTTATACTTATCAGCCGTTTCTACCAAATAACCCAGATAATCACTACTTAAGAAATCATCGCTATCAAGGAACACGACATACTCCCCCCTGCATATATCCAGCCCCCTATTCCGTGCTTGAGCCTGCCCCCCATTAGACTTGTGAATAACCCGAATCCTGTCATCTATCTTACTATACTCATCACATATTTCACCGCAACGATCAGGTGAACCATCGTCCACAAGAATGAGCTCCCACTTTAGGTAAGATTGTTTCAGAACACTATTAATACAGTTGTGGAGATAGTGTTCCACTTTATAGACGGGTACAATAATAGAAATCATGTTATGATTATAATCTATCTTATCTATTATTATTTCTGCCAAAAGAAATAATACTGCATACCACCTCCAGCCAATGCCATCACGGCAAGCAGCAATATTGCAATAGAAAAAATCCAAGGCCTCTGCTTCTTGTTGAAAGCACAATCAATAGCAAAAGGCACCAATAGGGCAAGGAACAGGTGGAAATACATTGATATGCGAATCATTGATCCATTACTGATAATCAACGGAGCAAAAACAGTCAGCAGAGGTGCCATCACGTAGAAAATGCGAATGCTATTGTCCCGCAGCAAATCTATCTGTCTGATTACTATCAGACAAAACAACGAAAGCATTTCTATAAGAAACAAGAAGGTCGTGCCACCACCCTGAACAGAACCTCTGCCATATTCAGAATATTTCTCCATACCCACAAAATCCCCCATGAAACGTATCAATTCATTTGGGAACGCCAACACCACAGGAATCGCAATAAAGGCAAGGACATGCAAAACCTTTAATGTTCGCGGTTTTAAGCCATACCACACCATCAATAAAGGCAAGAAGAACAGGATTGACGAAAAGTGAAAACTTATGCCAATGAGAAAGAAAAAGAGAGCACGAAAACGTTTCCTGTCGATAATGGATAAGAGAGCAATCAAGTCAAATCCGATAGAGAATACCTGACGGCCTCCTCCTATTAAGAACACCTGAATAAGAGAGACATAAAAGACAAACGCAAATACAAGCTGCCTAACACTAGTTGTATAGCGATATAGGATGATACCAAAAGGTATGAAAAACATCAGATCGGCTATTAAGGAGAACACCCAGAACTGATTAGTAAACAGACCTATTAATTTATTTAATGCGACAAAACCCACATCAAAATTATTCCCTCCTCCAAAATATCGGAAATAGAATAACTGCGCAAACTCTCGCCACTCCATATCAATGGACTCCTCAAACATCTCTTTATATACCAAGGTGTCTATGCCGTATTCACTCGTCATCCATTCAGGGCTGCGCAATGCCGCAATCAAAAGCAACAAACAGCCACAAAGAAGTATATATGACAAACGACTCCACTTGTTCTCGTTGTGCGAGAACAACAAACCCATAATAATAATAAATGGAACCGTGAATAAGTCTATGTGCATGCTTTCTTCTTCAATTCTTTATTGAGACATCAATGGTAAAGCTATAACCATATTTGTTATCTTCTCTATCTACACCTCTGCATTAGTAACATATATAACAATAGTAAATAACATATGTTAATAGCCCCAAAAAGTCACCTTAATATAGATGATACCACACGCTTCAAAAATAGCGTCATAATCTCTCCATGTAATACTCGAAAAAGTCATAAACGGTTGTTGAATGCGTGTGCGAAGAAATGATTATCGCTTTAAACTAGATGAGTCATCGTCATAAATGCTTCTTTTTCTTTTAAATTCATCAATACACGCATAATAGGTTATACGCCATTTTTCCATTCTTTCAAAATTGCTCATTCCGTCATTTACTACAGTCGCCGCATTTCTTGTCAATTTACATTGCAACTCTTCGTTATCCATAAGTAGTATCATATTATCAGCCATTGCCTGAAAGTCATCTTGCTCAGACAGCAGAACACTCTCAACTACATCGTTTAAGGCAGGAGTGCCATCAGTTTTTGTTGTTACAACTGGCAAACCATTCGCCATGGCTTCTTTTAGTGTGTTGGGAATATAATCCATCTTCAGAGGCAACAGTGCAAAACGAGATTTTCTTATTTGATGAATCACATCATCGTGCGAAGGAAGCCGACCTTCAAATGTTACAGCGTCTGTAGTATGAGTTGCTTCCAATCTTTCATCTATTCTTCTCTTATAATCTGCGTCATAACCGCCGACGATATCTAAAGTAATATGTGGTCTTTTTTGATGTGCTATAATAAAAGATTCAATTGCCTCTAATCCTGCCTTGTTAATATTACTGGCAAAATAAACAAAGTCAAATTCTTTTTCAACAGGATCTAGGTTTACCTTCTGAGCCATCGCAAGTGCAATATCAAGGAAGATGGCATCAGGCTTTATGTTTTTAAGAATAAAATCTCGAAAATCGGCCAACGGTGTTCCAATATAATCTGCCTTCTTTATGATTTCGCGTTCGATTAAACCTTTATAATAAAAAGAAACTTTTTCATCTTGATCTTTTGTAATACTCACAAGTCTTGTGAGCAACGCCTGCAATTGAATAATAGTCGGAATACTATCAGGCACATCTAACAACGCCAAGGAATAAAATGGATTTTCTGCACCGATGACGTGCACTAAGTCTGGTTTGATTTCCTTTATTATTTGGCTAACCACATATCGATTTTTACGATATCTAGAAGTGTGTTTTGTTATTAGTTGATGGAGAACGAAACGAATAACAGAGCTATTCTGCTCACGAAAAAAATGATAATGAACACCCTTCTCTTCATAGTCAGTTCTGGGAGACGCGAGATGGCGAACAGGGCATATCACATGTAGTTCAACATCCTCCATCTTTTCAAATTCCTCAATAGCATTTGAATTCCAAATAGCCGAATCTGTTGAGCCTCCAATTGCCCGACCTTTGAGACGAGATAAAAAGGAGCCAACATAGTCTCGTCTATATCTCAAATTAGTTCGCACCTTCTCATTAGAGAAGGAGCAAATCCAAGCAACTATTATTTTGCTGGTTACCATCAATTATTGAAATCTTCGTGCTGGATTACCGGCGCAAATCTCATCATCGCCTACGTTCTTAACCACTACACTTCCCATTCCTATCATAGTGTTACAACCAACATGGCGCTGATCTCGAATACACGCATTGGGGCCGACCCAAGTATTATCCCCGATAACACACGAACCGGAAACTTCAGCACATGCTACTATAACCGCATTATTCCCAATCATTGCGTTGTGAGCAATATGACAGAGATTATCAATTTTAACGTAATCCCCAATAATGGTATTAGATAAAGCTCCTCGGTCAATGCATGTATTGCCCCCAATTTCAACATGGTCACCAATTCTAACTCCACCAATCTGAGGGAAACGAAATCTATTTCCATCATCATCACGTTCAAAACCGAATCCTGCGCCACCAATAATTGCGCCCTCTTTTATGAAGCAGTCGCGACCAATAATAACATCATCATATACACGTACGAAAGAAGAAATAACTGAATTTTCTCCAATGATTGACTTACCTATCACCACATATGCTCCTATCGAAGCTGTTTGTGCTATTACTGCCTCTTTATCAATGATTGCAGTTGGATGTATCCCAGGAGTTGGCTTTTGTACAAAAAATTCATTCCCCACTTTAGCTAATGAATGTTTAGGATTCTTTACCTTTATTAGTATTTTCCCTTTAATGTCTTTTACATTTTCATCTACAAGCAACACTTTAGCCTTACTCTGCTCTGCAATAATCTGTTTATCGTTATTTGATGGGTTAATCCAGTCAAGAGTACGTTCCTCCACATGGGAGACATCGGCCAAATTATCAACATAGGCGCCTTCGACATTACCAGAGATTGAAACTATTTCATTGCCAAGGAAATCCACTATCTCTTTTACGGAAACGTTTACTTTTATGTTCATACTATCTTATAATTGTTTTAATTCTGTTTAACACACCCGACACTAACCCCTTCTCTTCTTCATTAAACAAGATGGTAAAGACTAACGCCAAATAACCTATTGAAAACAAAGAGACTGCCAAAACAAATTCCAACCATCCCCTTAGTCCGAGTACATGTATAATACAATATGCAACGATAGCATAAGACCCAAGCAATGGGAGAATCTTTAAATGACATTCTTTAAAGAAGTATTTCATATCTAAACCCAAATGCTTCTGATAGAACTGAACAAATAACACCTGTGCCAGCACTAGCGCAAAACCAGTTGTAATAGCACAACCTACCGCTCCATACTTTGGTGCGACAATTATTGATAAAAGGAGCCCAATAAGCGAGCACGCGAACAGTCTTATTGCTGTATGTTTTATCATATTCTCAGCATATACCAAATCCATACCTATCTGCATAGTCAGGGAAAGAACACTGACAGACACGAGACAAATAGTAATATAGTATGCCGAATGTAGCGTTTCTCCAACCCACAAATCAATAAATGTACCCCCAAAGACACAAATACCAGAAAATAACAAAAAGACGACAAACAATTGTATACGCCCTACTTTTACCATAAGATTGAAAATTCCGGCCCTATCATTCTCCTTAACCATCCTTGATACCATAGGAAGGAACAATCCGTTTAACGCTGTTGAAATAGTAAAGACAAAGCCCTCAAGCGTCCTACCAACTGAGAAAATTGAAATCTCTGTGGTATTATTGAAAACGCCTAGAATGGTAGGAACCAAATTCAAACTAAACATCTGGGCGACTTGTGCCAATAGCATCCATGCGGAGAAAGAAAAAAGTTCTAAAATCTCTGTTCTTTCAAAATATCTCCAATTGATCTTAATACCTGATCGATTAGTAAATACAACATATCGAACCACAGCAGTTGCAAATCCTACAGCTCCAGTTATGAATACTATATGATATACATTTCCTTTCATCAATAAAGCGAGGATGATAAGCGACACTGTGCCTACCCTTACCATCAAATCGAGCAATTTGTTTTCCACAAAGAGCTCATATGCCATCATCGCTCCGTTTACCGGATTGAACAAAAAAGACAAAAGACTGAAGATACCAGCAATACAATATAAAACCTTTAGCTTCTCAATCTCAGCAAGAGTTAAACCTCCAAAAATATTCGCGAGAAAGAAATAAAGGATAAAAAGAACAACAAAGATAACAATGTCAATTATTAAATAAACCCTAGCCGCAATGCCAAGCATATTTGATATTTTCTCTTCATTCCCATCAGCACGATACTTAGAAATAAAACGAGTGATCGATCCAGATAGGCCAAAATCTAACAGGAAGTAGGAGAGGAAAGTACCCACCAGGCTATATAACCCATAATCCGACACTCCGATTTGTTTAATCATCCAAGGCGTATATACCAAGGAGATAACAATATTAAAGAATATCGATATATATGAAATGATTGCTCCTCTTGTGATCTTACTTTTTGATGTGGTCATTAGATATACACTATTATCCTTATTGTAAGGTTAATAAAGAATACTATTATCTACGATAATGTCCCATCATTGAATAATTAATCGTAGATTCTTGTGTCACATGGTCGAGCCAAAGAACACGGGCCAGTCTTATATACAATCTCTTGATCATCCAAGATAGATTGTGTCAGTCTAATGAATCTACTAGCCACATTAGCAGCAGACCACTCCTCTGTTATTGTTTTATATGCATTATATGCCAATCGCTTACCAATCTCTCGATTATCTATAAGCTTCTGCACATTGTTGTACAATGATTCAACAGACTTGGATTTAAATATTAAGCCATTTTGGCCATGTTTTAATAGGACCGGAACGGCCCCTACTTGATTTGATGCCACAATTGCACAGCCCGATCCCATTGCTTCATTTAATACAACCCCCCATCCTTCTCTTCGATCTGAAGTAATTAAGAAAACATCAGATTCTTTCATCATTTCCCTTATTTCATTGTTAGGTAAACCATCTATGAAACGGAAATAATCTCCCATATGCATAGTCTCGACCTTCTTTTTAATTGCGATTTGTATTGGATTAATATCGCCAACCATTGTTATTACGAACTCATTAAAATGGTTATTAAGAAGGGTTCTGGCTAAATTCACGACTAATTCAGGGTGTTTCCAGTCAAGAAAACGTGCGCACCACATTATCCTTATTTTTCCGGAAAACTTGCGTTCCACTACTTCCTTGACATCATACTTATCTATAGGAACCAAATACGCGAAATGATAAATCTTATCTTTAAATACTCGTAAAAGGTCCGCGTCGTTTGCACAATATGCTCCTAAAGCCAGGAATCTAAAATTATCATTCTGATTCTTTATCAGCGTTTTATATATTGATATCCATCCTTTTAATGAAACAAAAGGAAATGGGCGTTTAAACCACCTTTCTGAAGAATAGAAAGTCAGCTTATGATTCTTTATCCTATTAACAATATAATTAAATGGGAACCCTCCACCAAATACGACATCGGCATCATCAATTAACATCAAGGCCTCTTTTTCCTTTTCAATTGATTCCCAAGCACACAACCTATATGGTTTTGAGAGATAATCACGTCCCATTTCAGCGTATTTATGTATACCTCCGTCTAAACCAGGTTCAATGGTAGAAATAAAAACAAAATTATCCCCTAGTCTCTGATATAATTCGTCTGATATTGCTTCAACATGAATACCTATGTCAGAAGATACATAAACAAATTTCATCGTGATACTATTGCAAAAAGTGGCATGTACAATCAATCTTCTTCATCGTCAGGACATAGCTGGCCCAATAAGTGCAGGCCTTCGACTTGATCTTTGACTAATAAATCCGTCCTGTTTTTCCATATCTTCGCAAAACGTTTGCGAGGAGACAAAACTTCATCACTCCAGTTTGCATCATGTGTCAAAACTTGTAAGTGTCTAACATCCTTGTCGTTAAGAACATCTTCCAATCTCTCAAAACGCCAATACCCCAAACTATCACTACAATAGTGGTAATGATCTTTGAAATATGAAGAATAAACATTAATTAGGCCACCATACTTGTATGCTACACAACTCTGTGTAAAAGGAGTTGTGTTATGAAAAGAAAAAGCCTCTAACTTAACACCAAGATTGGCCTCCAAATAATTACAATCTATAGTGATATAATTGTCCAACTGCTTCTCATCTGCGATTCCCCAATAACGACAGTCAAAGTGTAAACCACAATGATGATTTAATGCATATATCTCATGAAATATTTTTGAATAATGCTCATCGAACAAATTATAATAAGGACTATGTAACTGAAAGAAATATGTTGCAACAACTCCTTCATTGTGCTCAATTTGCGCCATCTTCAACGCAATATCGGGCTCAAACTCCACATCATGCCTCCAGATGACATCTTTTCGTTCTAATACAAACTCATTCTTGTGAAGAATAAACTGAAAACCCTTCTCCTTAGCAAGTTTAATTAGTCGTTGGTAATTCGCCAACGTAAAATCATCAAAAAGATATTTTTCTCTGTTGGTCATATACTATAAAACATCTATCATCTTCAAATACTCCGGCCATTCACCCATATCTTTCCATGCGTGCTCACTAACAGGAAAACACCCCACTCGGCCACCTCTGGCTTTAATAGTTTCCATCAGATGAGTAATATGAAAGAACTCACCTTCTGGTATCTCATCAATACATGATGGATTCAGTATGTAAACACCTGTATTTACTTGGTATGTCAGTTCGGGTTTCTCACTTAATGCGACCATTAAACCATCCTCTCCAGTCTCAATAATACCATAAGGTATTTTAAAACTCTTAACCATTGTCACGATCGTAAGATCATTATGATTGTTAACATGATAGTCGTACACGTCACGATAATCTTGCTCAATAATACTATCACAGTTGCTCACAAAAAAAGGTGTACTAATCTTACCCTTCAATAAGGAAACGCTTCCAATAGTACCAAGGGGCTTCTCTTCCTGAAAAAACTCTATATCATATTTATGGTCAAGCTGGCTTAGATAATACCTCATCAAGTCAGCTTTATAGTTTATTGACATATAAAACTTCTTGCAGCCAATAGCTTCAAATTGATCAAGAATTGTTTCTAGAATAGTCTTATCGCCAATAGGCACTAAGGGTTTAGGTATCACATTGGTTATTGGCTTCAAGCGCGTTCCTTTTCCACCTGCCATAATAACAACAGGAAGATTAATCTTCTCTCGCAGAGCCTGCTCTGCTTTCTTAAACAAGTCACCCCAAAACCAAACATCCAACAATTCGCCCTTTTCATTGAGGATAGGCATTACCTCGGCTCGCATCTTGCGCATTTTTTCTTTGATAGAATCTTCACCCTCTGACTCATAGCCATATACCTTTCCTTTATCAAGAATAAGACACACAGATTCTTTCAGAGAGATATTATTAATAATAGCCCTCTGAATATCGCCGAGTGTGATGATACCTTCAAAATGGTCATCACTCATGACAAAGAGAGTTTTGACCATAATACTATCCATCTGTTTCATCGCATCTATTAGCGAAGTCGATGGATTGATAATGCGTTCTTTGATTTTCTCAATCATCATATCAAATACTACAATATCGTCCAATATTCTACATACCTACTATAAAAACATAATTCGTTGTAGCAGTACCGCCAATATTCAGCATCATGCCATTCTTAGCACCCTTTACCTGATAGAGTCCAGCCTTTCCTGTCACCTGCTTATACAAATCCACAAACATTCTTGCACCGGAAGCTCCCACAGGATGTCCGCAACCAATCAAACCGCCAGAAGGATTAATTGGTTTGGATCCATCAAAGGCAATGACACCATTCTCCACAGCCTCACATTCCTTACCAGGTTCAGCAATGCCAAATGCAGAAATGGCGGCGAACTCAGAACTGCTAAAACAGTCGTGGGTTTCAAACACATCAATGTCATCCACCGTCAGTCCCGCTCGTTTGTAAGCATCCAAGCAAGCCTGTCTGGTCCAAGGCAACACATAATCACTATTGTCGTTTTCTGCTATCTTCTTATCAAAGAGCAGCGGAGCAGTGCGATGACCATATCCTTTCACAAAGGCTCTGTCTTTCAATCCCTTCTCCTTGAGATACTTCTCAGAGCAGAGAATTACCACTGCAGCGCCATCTGTCACCTGTGAACAGTCGCTTACTCCCAGCAAGCCCCCCACATTGGGATTACTATCCGTTCCCCGTTGTGTAGCCTCCTCATAGCTCATAAACCACTTGCGAGTCTGAGCCAGCGGATTACGCTTTGCATTGGCGTAGTTAATGCAAGAAATCTTCGCCAATGCATTCAGGTAACGTTGTTGGTTCAGTCCATATTTCTCAATAGTAGCATCTGCCAAACGTCCAAAGAGCTTTGGAAAAGGCAGGTCAACGCCTTTGCCTTCTTTCTCATAGTAGGCTGCACGACCAAGGATGTCACCACCTTTCTTGCTGTCCACACTCTTCATAATCTCCCAGCCTACCACAATGCACACGTCATACTCGCCGGCTTCAATCTTAGTGATGGCGGCATCAAGTGCCACACTGCTGGAAGCACAAGCGGCTTCGTATCTAGCACTTGGAACACCATAGAATGCGGGGTTCACCTCCGTTAGAAAAGCACCCAAATGTCCTTGACTAATGTATTGTTCTGCAATAAAGTTACCAACAAAAGCAGCCACACGATTGTCTTTGTTCAGCGACACCATCTCATCCATCGTGAAATTGGCATCCTGAAAACCATCCTCAACAGCCTCTTTCAACAGTGCAATCATATTCTTGCCCTCTTTTGTCCAGTTACGCTCAAAGTCAGTCTGAGCACCACCCAGTATATAAACATTCTTTTCCATAGTGCTCTCTTATTTGGCTTTGAAATATATCCTGTAGTCGTATTTGCTCTTAATCTGCTCACCTATAATATGGTCAATATCTACATTGCCCAAGATGTCGGGATGCAGACGCTCCTTCATCAGAGTCCTCAAGTCACAGACCTTGCTAAAAGCTTCAATCATAGCATACGGCGGACACCAAGTGAAACCGGCCGCCATCACATCATCAGCCACCCGCAAATCATAACCCACGTTTTCTGCTGTATAGAGGGCATATACTATGTAGCGCAACAGAAACCGCAGGCATATGTCTGCCTCCTGGCTCTTGTTGTTAATCAGCACACGGAAGGCCTCATCATAGTCACCATCGCGCAGATGATTCTTCATCTGCAAGGCAAACGGGAAGATATATTTTATTTCGTCGCGGTAGACGCCCAACTTAATATCATAGACCATCATGCGCTTATCGCCACTGTCGTTCTTGATTAGCTTGTACAGACCCTCACCGCTCTTACGACCCAGTTTCTTCTGATCAATCAATTTCTGCACGTACTCAGGCAATAAGAACTTGTTGTGAACGTAGTCATTGGTGTTCTCGTAGATGTTATCAACAATTGCCTTGTGCACATCCAGACCAACAAAGTCGGCTGTTGTGATAGGCGGCATGGTGCGTCCTGTGAACGGGCCAAGCAGAGAGTCAATGTAGTCAATACCACCATTGTCCTGGTATTTCTCAGCATATTGCAAGGCCTCATTCATCACGTAGAAACCAATGCGGTTGCCCAAGAAAGCAGGCAGGTCCTTACTCTCTGCCACCGTGCGGAACAGGGTACTAGTTAAATAGTCTTTTAATTCCCCGTACATAGCCATATCACTATATGGTGAGGCCGTCAGTTCGCATAGGGTGAGTTGATACGGCGGGTTGAACATATGAACGCCAAAAAAATGCCCTCTTATTTCTTGGGGATAACACTCAGCCAAACGGGTAATGGAAAGGCCGGAGGAACCCGTGCAGGCTATTGCGCCCTTCTTCAGGGACTGTCCAATCTTGGTGTGCAGTTCAATCTTAAGATCAAGATTCTCCGCAGCACTCTCAAACACCAGGTCAGAAGCCTTAACACAGTCGGCCAGCATACTGTAGTCTGCAGCAATTAGGTGGCTATAAATACTATCTGCTCTTACAGATTTACAGGCTTTAGCGGCTGCTTTCTTTGACTTCTCCTTGTCTCGGCTTACCATGTACACTGTGGCATTTCCGAAGGAAGCGAATATTGCCGAAACATTCGTGCCCATGGTCCCGTTGGCTCCCACCACAGTGACGGTTCTGATTATCATATAATAAAGTTCTCTTTATAGTTATGAAACAATACTTCACAAATCTATTGTAAACCTTGCGTATAGTCGCTCTCTTTGCCCCAAAGTTTTTCAAAACGGTTTTCATCCATTTCGCGTTTCATATCTTTGAGGTATGTCAAATAGTCATATCTTGGCTCATATCCCAATTGTTGAACTGTTTTTGAGACATCCAAAAGGTATGTTGGTGAGTCTGGCTTGTCAGCACGAATAACAATTTTCGATGGATTCTCCTTTCGACCAAAAACATCTATTATTCCCTGTATCTGGTCTCGTCGAGTAACTACCCAACCCGTTCCCACATTGTATATACCGCTTTCTCCATTAGCTGAAAGGCACTTCTCAATGATTTGAGTGCAGTCTTTTACGTAGAATACATCTCTTGCAGCCTCTGGATTACCCCACAAGTCAATATTCTCACCACGTTTTGCTTGTTCTATGATAGCTCGCTGACCAGTCCATCGTTTCTTCCCATTAACATAGTATGTTGGATTCGGATGATAGCAAAATATGTTGGGGAAACGTAAGATGTAGTACATAAAGCCGTATTTCACTGAGTAGTGCTCAATGATGTCGCAAGCAGCATTTTTGGTAATAGCATAGATAGTATGGTCATTATTCAGCGGGAACTTCACAGGTGCATCCGCAGGAATAGGCTCAAGGGTCCCTGTAAGGTAAAGAATGTCAGACCAAGACTTAGGGTATACAAAACGTTGCACTCCTGCTTTTACTGCATACTCCAAAACATTAAGCGTACCATCAAGGTTTGAACGGACATATTCATGAGGGTCATACCCATCCATTGTAGCCGGCAATGTGGCAGCCATATGTACAATCCCGTAAACATTACCTTGCGGCAACTTAGAATAGTCTGTCATTTCAAGAATATTTATTGACACATACGGAATGCAATAATCAGCAAAGAAGCCGTTATCCGACTTACGCCGACCAACCGCAATCACATCATATCCTTTTTCTTTTAGATAGAGAGCTGAATAGCAGCCAACTTTACCAGTTGCACCAAAAACAACTACCGTCTTCATGCTTTATGCAATTGTGATTAATTGATTGATTCTATCACAGTACTCGGTCAATAACCGCTCCACATCTGTCTTCCTTTCGGCGTCTACTATTATCTCCCCGTAACGATTGAGACTACTTGTTATCCGGTTCACTAAATCCCCTTTCTGTAATTTGAGATTCAGGTGAGACACTCCACAAAAGCCAGATATTAAGTTAATCGATTCTCTATCAATAGAATTCACAACGCCATTCGAAAATTGAAAGAACTCTATGCCAGAAGCTCGCTCTTTGTGACCAGTCTTAGTGTCTATTGGTTCTGCCAAAGCAATATGAAGCAACTGGTCTTCCATATTGAGCCCCGTAGAAAGTGGGACTAACGTGGAGGTGATATAATCACCACCTAAACGAGGACTTGTCTCTATGACAAAGATACCTCGTTCATTTATCTTTAATTCAGTATGCGAAGGGCAGTTCTCAAATAACAATACACTGCCTATCTTAGATACTATCTCTCGAATCTTTTGTTTGTCCTCATCGCTTATACTAGCAGGCTGGAGATGTCCCAATTCTACGTTGTAAGGGAATGCTGTCGTTTTCTTTTCCGTGAATTGTATCACCTCAGTTTTTCCATCATAGTGGAGTCCTTCAATGCTATATTCGGGTCCTTCAATATACTCTTCTACAAGCACAGTATCCAGTTTTGACACCTCAAAGGCCTCGCGCATGGATACTTCTAGTTCATCTTTGCTCCGGCAGAACTTAACACCACGGCTGCCGGAGTTGTCACGAGGTTTGATAATCACTGGATATTCAAAATCATCCACATCAGTAACAGACTTCACCAAACGACCTTTTGCACATGGAACGCCGCCTTCCATGAAGCGTTGCTTCATCTGATACTTGTCTGTACTCCACTTGGCAGTCGCCACAGAATAGAAAGGAAATCCGTACTTCTCTGCCACTCTCGCCATCATCACCAAAGGCTTATCAGTTGCAGCTGTTACTATAGCATCAATCCCATATTTTTCTACAACTGCACAATGCCCATCAAAATCCTGGCCTGGAACTACTTCAAATGCATCTACATAATCCCTGCAAATCGCTTCTGGACAAGGATCAATACCCACCGTATATAATTCCATCTTCTTGGCCCGCCCAATAATAGACTCTTGTAATGGGCCTACGCCAAAGATGAGAACAGCTTTCTTTCCCTGATACATTTACTTGATTTCCTTTATGGCTTTTTCGTAGGTGTCGCAAATGAAGTCAACCTGTTCTTCTGTCAACGCCGCGTACATCGGGAGGGTGATCTCATTTTCAGTCACATACTCGGTCTGAGGCAATACTGCGCCAATATCCTTGTAGGTAGAGAACTTGTGCGCAGCAGGATAGTGAACAGAGGTTTGAATACCTGCTTCATGAATGAATTCACGAATCCTATTGCGACGCTCCTTTGTTGAGTTGAGAAGGATGGTCGGCAAAATATAGTTGCTCACAAACTCGGTATTATCAGCAAATGGAATGATTAAGCCTTCTATCTGACTCAAGCGGTCAATATAATGCTGACGAACCTTGATGCGCGTCTCTAAGTCGCCAGGGAGTTTCTTTAACTGCTCAATGGCAATAGCAGCGCGAATGTCATCCATACGGAAGTTGTAGCCCAAGCATGTGATATCGTATTCGGTGGCATGGCCACTTGCACGCTGGTAACTCATGGTGCTCATACCGTGAGAACGAATGAGACGCGCTTTCTTCTCCATTTCCTCGTTATTGGTGATAAACATACCACCTTCACCTGTAGAGATATTCTTGTTAGAGAAGAAGCTGAATGCGGCACAGTCACCAATGGTTCCAAGCTTCTTTCCTTTGTATTCAGAAAGCGGGCCATGACAAGCATCCTCTACTACTTTGAGGTTATGCTTCTTGGCAATGGCCATAATCTCATCCATCTTGGCAGGGAAGCCAGCCATATGGACAACCACAATACCCTTGGTCTTGGGCGTGATTTTACGCTCAATGTCAGCGGGATCAATGTTAATGTGATCGGGACCGACTATATCAGCAAACACAGGGGTTGCCCCCACGTAACGGATACAGTTGCAACTTGCAGCAAAAGTCAGAGACGGGCAGATTACTTCATCACCAGGTCCAAAGCCGCAAACCATACAACAGACGTGGAGAGCATCGGTGCAGTTACTCATAGAAACTGCGTACTTAACCTTCCACATCTCAATAAACATCTGCTCTAACTCTGCGTTCTTTGGGCCTGTTGATATCCAACCAGATTTGATAGTATCATACGCTGCTTTGGCCTCGCATTCGTCAAAATTCAGATTAAAAAGAGGAATTCTATAAGCCATAATATGATTAATTACATCTTCTGATCCAAGTTTTTGCCTCTCTCATCATGCTCAAAGTTAGGAATGAATTCCTTGATAGCATCTACCACTTGAGCTTTCGTGAAATCCTCCTTAGCAAATAAGCCCTCCAATTTCTCGAAGAATGAATTCACTTCCAGCATAGTACGACGAGTCGTTTCTTCAACTACACCCAAAGCTTTAAAGCGATTCATATTGATACGTTCTCCAGGGACATAGAACTCTTCATAAGCCTTTTCACCGGTAGTATCAGACCTGAAATAAACGACAGGATAGATACTGCTATCATAGCCCATTTCATGAGCATAGTGTTTTGCTTCAGCATCGTTTTCGCATTCCTTCTTCTCAAAGCCCTCTGATTTCACAAAATCATCGCAAATGGAACTGAATGTGAGCATCTGATTTTCACCCAGTTTCGGGAAGAAGACTTCACCAGCATTGCCAAGGATACAAGCCAACAAACAAATCTGGCCAGATTCCTCAAGACTCACAAAGTAGCGTTTTACATCATTAGGAGCAGCCAACGGCTGTTTCTTCTGCATGCGGTGTAACCATCCATCAGGTAATGAACCGTTACTGAAGGCCACATTGGCAAAACGGGCGGTCGTCACCTTGAAAAATTTATTGTAGGCCATCACCAGGTCTTCCATAATACGCTTGCTGGCGCCCATGATGTTAACAGGGTTTGCGGCCTTATCGGTGCTGACACAAAAGAAATGCTTGGGTGGAAACTCACATAGAAGGTCCATCAGTTTCTTGGCTTTGATGTCATTGTTTTCAATAAGAGCCTGAACGCTATACTTATCCTTCTCTGAGCGCACATGCTTATGGGCAGAAAAGTTGGCGACAATGTCAAATCCTTTCTCTTCACGGAAAATGCGGGCAAAAATGGGATCAGCGAAATTTAGAGTATAGCAACGAAACTCATGAGGTACATAAAGGCCCTCTGTACTGCGTACATCACGAACCAGTTCTGCCAAACCATTTTCATTGAGATCTATTACCACTACACTTTGGGGCTCGAAGCGCAGAACCGCCTTAACGAAACTTGATCCAATACTACCCGCGCCACCAATCACACAAACCTTCTTCCCTTTGATTTCTTCAGTTAGTGTTTCCTTGTTTTCCTCAATATCAGGGGCAAACATACTGACCGATCGGAAGGTTACATTATCTGCAATAAACTTATCTAAATTGAACATATCCTTATTATTGAATGCTGCCACACAAATAAGTGAGCAAAGCATTACGGCAAATTGATTTCTAACTCCAGCTATATAACCACCAGTTGTCTGAAAGTTTTTATTTACTCATTCAGATTCTCAAAATCTTCTTTCGTAACAGCTACGATCTTTGAACCCGATGTAAACATCAAGCCCGGCTTGCCATTCACGCTTGCCATCGTAACCTCAACAACAAAGCCCTCCACATCTTTCAGTTTTTCGGTGTATCCCATCTCGCTGGACAACACACTATCAAAAGTCTTCCTGGCCTTAGAGTCCAGTACAATCTCAATATTTGGATTGTGAGTGCTAGACTTTCGGCCCGTTATCAATACAAGGTGATCTTGACCATAGACTACGGTAATGCGAGCCTTACCCACCTCTTTCTTTATTTGAGGATCTTTGTTCGTCTGTGCCATTAGTGGCAGTGCAAGGGAAGCTAACAGAACAAGAACAATGGTTTTTACTACTTTCATGGTTATTAATCTTTGTTTTCTCTATGCCAGGGATAGTCATTAATGGATATAAAACTGAGTCGTGCGAAAACTCTATTTGAACTTGCTAATCATTTCAACTATGACGTTTCCACTAATTATCGCCCCATCGGCCATATTGACTCCAGACATCTACAAATTACAATTCTTCCTCCCCTTTCTCCACTTCCGTACTCGGGACCAAACTATCTCCCCAATATGCTACTGGCGATATTCCGGTTGCGTGCGTCTTGTAATAGAGGTTCAGGGCCAGGGAGCTGGGGGTAATGTTTGCCTCGAGCTTCTCATCGGAGACAGTGAAACCGCCGCCATCCTCTCCGAAATTGCCATGGGGCAGCAACTCGATGGAACGCATGTGGTCTAGCTCACTATCCAGCCTATACACATCCTCGACACCGGTAATCCTGGTCAACAGTTCGAAGGGGATCGTATAGTCTTCGGCCATAATTAATTTGTTCGGATACAAAACCTTCTTGCAATGGATGCAACCGTAGGCAAGAATACGGGCTTCCACAGAACTCATTCGCTTGAGCAAATCGACAAAGTTCATGTTACTGTCGTCCCGCCCGTCCGGGGTGCAAGACGACACAAAGAGTCCCGCCCACAGTTCTTGCAAATCATCACTGTCCACCTCGGAACCGCCTTCTATGATGGAAAGGGCCACACGAGGATTGGCAACGAGGTTCAATTCCTGTCCGTCAAAGTTCATCCGCCCTTTCGCCTTTTCAAGAATCTTCAGGATGTTATTCAAACGCCACTGCCGAACCTTGTCCTTCAAAAGGAATCCCAGTTCTTCAAGACCCGGTTTACAGACAGACTTCATAAACGACGATACGCCCTTAACGGTAGCCTCCGTAACCTTCAGTCCCGCCTCGCCAACTGGCTTAATGCCAAGTGCATCGTTGATATCTAGCATGTCGGCACGCCTTTCAATTCGTTCTGAATATATTCCAGCGCCGCAATCTTGGCTTTGGTCTCCTCCAGGTTCAGACGGCGGGTGTTGTCCGAGTTAAACTCCTCGATGGCGGCGCGGCGCACGTCGCCCTCCACGAAGTACTTGTCGTAGTTGAGGTCACGGTTGTCGGCCGGAACGCGATAGAAGTTGCCCAGATCCTCTGCCTTGGCGCATTCTTCCTTTGTGAGCAGGGTCTCATACATCTTCTCCCCGTGGCGGATGCCAATCACCTTGATGTCTTCCTTCCGTCCGCCGAAGAGCTCGCACACGGCTTCGGCCTGGGTCTGGATGGTGCAGGCGGGGGCTTTCTGCACCAGGATGTCACCGTTCTGGCCGTGCTCGAAGGCGAAGAGTACCAGATCCACTGCTTCGTCCAGGCTCATGATGAAGCGGGTCATCCGGGGCTCGGTGAGGGTAATGGGATTGCCATGCCGAATCTGGTCTATCCACAGGGGGATTACGCTGCCGCGGGAGCACATCACATTGCCGTAGCGGGTGCAGCAAATCTTGGTGGCGCCGCTGTTTCGGCTCTTGGCCACGGCGATCTTTTCTTCAATGGCCTTGGTGATGCCCATGGCGTTGATGGGATAGGCGGCCTTGTCGGTACTCAGGCAAATCACGCACTTCACGCCGGCGTCTATGGCCGCGTCGAGGGTGTTGTCGGTGCCAATCACGTTGGTCCTCACGGCCTCCATGGGGAAGAATTCGCAGCTGGGCACCTGCTTGAGGGCGGCGGCATGGAACACGTAATCGACGCCCTGCATGGCATACTTGAGGGTGCTCTTGTCGCGCACGTCGCCAATATAGAACTTGATCTTGCCGGCCACGTCGGGCCACTTGGCCTGATACTCGTGACGCATATCGTCCTGCTTCTTCTCGTCGCGGGAGAAGATGCGAATCTCGCCGATGTCGGTGCGCAAGAAGCGGTTCAACACGGCATTCCCGAAGCTCCCTGTGCCTCCGGTAATGAGTAAAACCTCATCCTTAAAAACTGACATAATGTATTGATTGTTAATATATTAATACCAAATAAACAGTTCGATAAATGTTACAAAGAACGGCTTCAACGTCTCAATAACACAATAATCAGAGCAAAGACTATTACTGCCAATACTATTACAGCTCCCACCAACCACTTGATTTTTGTTTTCTGCTTTGACTCTTTATCATTAGCCTCTTCCTTTTCCTTCCAGTGTTCTTTTTCTTTCTCCACCATTCCTTGCCTCAACCCGGCAATCTCATTATCCTTCTGCGCAATCTGCCCAGTTGCTTCAGCCAATTCCTGCTTCATCTTCTCGGCCTCAGCGGCTTTTTGTTTGAGAATCTTCTGGTCCTTTAGCATATCATCAATACTCTGGTAATCGATGAAAGTGAGCACATCCTCAGTGAACGCACTGTTATAAGGCGCCAGGAATCTTTCCGCCTCAGTGAGGTTTGCGTAAAGGCTCTTCTGCTCGTCCTCCGAGAGGTTTTTGAGCCGCAACTCCTCATAAAGTAATTTGACTTTTCTGGAGACCTCACGCGTCAGTGTTGCCTGCGAACGGGCCACAATATCCAAAGATACAGGAATATGATTGGTGACTAACTGCTTATTAAGTTTGAACCAGAAACGAGAAACCAGAAAATCGATATCGGTAGCAAAGGATACGGTTTTGTTATCTATCCTAGCTGCCTTTGAGGTGCCGTGTCCAATGCGGCTACCGGTGAGAAAGATGTATCGGCATTGCTCAAAGATGCTTACTTTCTTCCCTTCGCGTAGACCGTTGATGATGGTAAATACTCTAGAATAGTAATCTATTTTATGCGTGGTGTTCTCATCTTTCTGTGGATTGAAGGCACCATCAATCGCTGTAACCGTTTTTTCATCGTATAGGACGTAGCGCGGATCTGTAATAAAACTGCTATAGTCTTTGTCATCGTAGATGATGTGGTAGGTATTCTTGATTGCAGAATCTATCTTTGCTTGATGGGCATTCACATCTAAAGCAGTAACCGACTCGCTCATTATCTTGAGCAGGGCTTTCTTGGAGGGATCAGGGACTCCGTTGTTTTCCTTCAGGCTCTTGGCGGTATTGATGAGCGACTGATATACGTCTCGGGTATCCTTGAGGTACTTAAGTACTACCAGGTTATCTTCTTTTTTAGTGCGGCGACGATAGGATGCGTTAATGTCCTTTACTAGTTCGTACAATTCATTGAATACGTCCTGAGGATAGGAATCGTTATAACCGGCGCAACTGAAGAGGAATTCTGTATCCAGATAGATAGTGAGTTTGTCTGTCCAAGCGCCGCTAGTCCCGGCTGTTTCTGTATAACTGAGGCCATTGTAGCTAATGAGACCGGAGGAGAGGAGGTCTATCTTTTGGCGGATGTCCTTGTCGCTTTGATTGCTGGAAATGAAGGCCGCATAGAGGTTGTTTAGTTTGGTGTCATCTATGCTACCTTCTACGAGGTAATCGGCAAAGCGGTCTTTGATGGTTTGGTCTGAGTAGACCTCAGTTTCATCCTGGACATAGGCGATGAGAGTATTGAAGAGTTGCTCGTAATCAGCCGTGAGGGTGTTGTACTCTTTTTCTATCTCGTCTTTGGGAAGAAGGTCGCAGATGAATTCTTTGTTTTTGAGGGTGACTTCCTCGATTCGATTCCGGCAGACGGAATTGATGACGCCTATGGGGATGTCAATTTGATACAGTTCTTTGAGGTCCGACTGCATGGTGTCGGCCTTGAAGGAACTGTACTGCTTCTGGGCAATAACTGCGGAAATATATTGGGCAACCAGATCGTAGGTATCCAGGTTTTTGTTGCGATAGATACCGAAGAGGGCGATGGATGCTAGGAGATTGTTTTTCATGGGCGATGATTACCTACAAAACTGTGATACGAGGACCTTTTGGCTTGTGGGCTTCTACGTAACGATTATGAGCCTCTTGGTCATAAACTCCTTCGTTTTTACAAGATGGGCAGGTGAAAGTTGCTTTTTGAGGATCTGAGTTTACTTGGATTAGCTTTTCTTTACTATCCCAACAATGGGCGCAATAGAATATCTTATCTACATCGTCCTTAAGGGTGATATAGGGTTGCTGATGCCTGATGATTCTCGATCGAAGAGATTCTATTCTACTTCGGTCAGCTGCCTGTTCTTTGTATTGTTTATTTTCATCTTGTAGTTCAAGAGCCTTGGAGTAAAGGTCCAAGAGGGTGGCATATAGCTCCAGGTTGTCGGCATTCTTGACGATTTCGGCCACGTTCTTTATGCCGGAAGACAGTTCGTTACTCTTCATTTTCGTCAAGTTTTTCTATGTATTCGTAAGCAGGTGTCAAGAGTTGATAGACGGGATTGCCTTGTCTATTAAGCTTGTATTGTTCTATGAAACCAGCCTGTTCCATTTTTTTGAAGAATTTTCTCCATTGTACCAATTCTCGTCCTTCCGTGACATCATAGGATCTATCTCCAATTATGAATACTGCTCCTCCTTTATATACAGTTGAGTGTGCATCAGGTGCATTAGATTCAGTCCATGACTTTAGGACATTGATTTCATCTTGCGATAATTTTATCGAGCTATGAATTACTTCCTCAGGCTTTGGAACAGAAAGCCAATTATTGGCTAAGAATAGTTCAAGGGCGTCTGTGAAAGTTGCCTCAAATGAGGATGGAATATCGTATTCGCGGTATAGGCATTGGTTCTTAACGTTGGACTTAAATGCTTGAAGTTTCTCTATCTCAGAAGCAGGTATGTTGGATGTATCATTCTGCCTGCGAAAGAAAAGCATAACCGGTTTACTGGCTTCGATGTGCTCTTCGATTTCTTCTATCGTGCCACTTTGTGATTTTTCGGTAGGCGTTCCTACTCTAGCGCCAAAGATGCCTATTAGCATATCACTTTTTGAGGCAAGCTGTCCGTTGAGCAATGACTGAGGATGTGCACCATGTTCAGGATATGAATTCGTAGTCCAGTGAATCGGGATAAGAACAGTGCTTGATTGCTCGGCATGAAGAGTGGTCCAATGGTTGATAACTTTTATAGCGATATCTACTTCTTCATTGATATCACCTGGGCACCCTATCATTATTTTGTATGTATTGGCAGCGAACATTTGGGGGTTATCTGGGATTTACTTATCCTTGTTGTGCGAAAGGTTACAATTTATTTTCGCTTAATAATATGTTGAGTTTTGAACGAATTTTCTTTGGTTGGGTGCCTGAGGCTTGGTCGCGGGTGTTGAGGCTGCGGGGCGGCAAGTTTGGGCGGGGTGCCTTTCGGTTCAGGCGGCGGGTCCGGGTGTCGGAGTATTCTGGGGAACGGCAGGTCTGGATAGAGGAGGACACTTCTGTTCAGTTGCGTTCAGTTTCTTGGAAATTTTGGCGTTTTCTATGAAACGTGGCTTTTATAGCTCGGAAATTCTTTGTATTTTGCGGTGTGTTTAAGGCCTAAGTTGCTGGCTTTTCGCACAACGGCGTTGTGAAACACGCACAACGATATGTTCTTTAAAATAGCGGTTTGCGGCGTTGCTTTTGTGTCCAATGATGTTGATTTTTGGACCGGTAGTACCTCGGTTGAGCGAGAGACGTTACGATTAGGATTGTTTTGGGGTTTACCATATTGGGTATCAATTAGTTAGGTAGCGTATTGGTGTGATACCATGTGGAAGATGGGGATGTGCAGCCGCTTGGCGCCGATGACGCTGAGGCAGCTGTTGGTGTCGCCCAGCACCAGCACGGCATCGGGCTTGGTCTGCACCATGAGCTTGTAGCTGCGGTCGATGATGTTGCCCATGGTGGCCCCCAGGTCATCCCCCACCGCATCCAGGTACACCTCCGGCTCCTTGAGCCCCAGATCCCGGAAGAACACCCCATTCAGGTTGTAATCATAGTTCTGCCCCGTATGCGCCAGCAACGTATCAAAATACTCCCGGCACCTGTTAATCACCGCCGCCAGCCTGATAATCTCCGGCCGCGTCCCCACAATGATGAGGAGCTTAATGCGCCCGTTGTTTTGGAAGGTTGTCATATGATGTGTGTTTTATAATCTTGTGAAACGTTTCTTTTCTTCGGGGCTGATTCTCAATCACTTATCTCCCCTATTTCCTGTTTTCTGTTACGTTTTGCGTCATTTTTCCGTTTCTCGGTCCATCTAACTCCTTCACGCTCTGCGCCTTACAACTTAAACGTTTCTTTTGGCGCTGAAACGGATAACTCTTCGTATCTTGCCCCACTAAATATGATTTTGCGCCATGCAACAAATTGATTCAGACCCTTAAAAAGGTTTGCAAAACCAAAATATATGCTCTATATTTGCAGTGTTATCTTGGATTGCCCCTTGAGAAAGGGCAACTAACATAGAGCATTTCCTTTAATCGGGAGGTGCTCTACTTTTTTATATCCGGATGCGTACTCCCAGAGGTAATGGTCCTCAATTCTAGTCCAGTGGATTCTTTGTATCATTATTGAACCAAGATAACAATCATGGCAAAAATCAAGACCACGTTCACTTTTGGCTTCTGCTTCGAATTCAAGCAAGTCAAGGACACTGGGGGCCCCTTTTTGTTTATCTAGCGTATCTTGCCTTGACCTCTGTCCTCACTTGTTCTTCTGTTCTTGAAACGGACAAAACCCTTTTATCGCTCATTCTCAAGTACTTACAAACCCTTTCTACTGTTTCCCCCTTCTTTTTGCTGCAATTATCCGTTTCAGCGGCCTCGTATCGACCTGACTCTGAGCGCTTTACAACTTAAACGTTTCTTTTAGCGCTGAAACGGATAACCCTTCATATCTTGCCGGCATTATGGGTACTTTGTTCTCTTACTTTGATGGCAGCCTGGAAGACTTCCTCATTTACATATCAGAGATTAAAGATAATCGCTTGGTCAAAGTCAAACTGGGATTCGTGGAATCTTTCTGTCACGTCCTGGACAACTTTGCCGTGAATCATATCATCTCCAAACACTCCAATGAAAAGGAGGTCTTACGCGGCCAACTCAAGATTCAGGGCTCTGACTTCCTGTTAATCCCGGACATCGTAACCCACTTTGATTCTTGCCTCATTCAATCTCCTCGGCCGGGAAGAACGCTTCTTACTTACTCAAAGCAATACGAGGACTTCCTGTACACTTACGTGGAAGAAATCCGGAAAGGCCGCCGTGAACTGGCTGGAGTAACCTACTACAAACGAAAAAGGAAACTCACCGACGCTAAGAGTCTTGATGACTCCGCTGATTCCGGATTTGCTTCCTTTTTTAAGGAACTCACCGGCGCAAAGAGTTGAACCCCGCAATTTCCGGATTTGTTCCTACTGCAAAGGTAAGCAATAATCCCTAAAATGCAAATCTAATTAATCGTTTTTGTTATATCGTTTCTCAATCTCTTCCCAGTTCACAATCTGCCACAGGGCGGCGAGGTGCGCGGCCCTTCTGTTCTGGTAGTCCAGGTAGTAGGCGTGCTCCCAGACGTCGAAGGTGAGGAGGGGCTTGAGATGCCCGGTCAAGCCGGGCATGACGTGAGCCAGCGGGTTGTCGGCGTTGGCGTACTGGGCAATGGAGAGCTCGCCAGCATCATCGGCTTGGAGCCAGACCCAGCCGCTTCCGAAGAGGCCGGTGCCTTTGGCTTCGAATTCTGCCTTGAAGGCGTCGATGGTGCCCCATTGCTTTTCGATTTGCTGGGCGAGATGCCCGGTCGGGCCGGGCATGACGGCGCCAGAGGCAGGCGTCGCGGCGCCAGGAGCCGGCAATGACGGATGGGGCGCAAACTGGGTGAAGTACATCTCGTGATTGAGAATCTGGCCGGCGTTGTTGAACACGCCGCCGGTGGAAGATTTCACAATCTCTTCCAGGCTCTTGCCCTCAAACTCCGTCCCGGCAATCAACTTGTTCAAATTATCGACATAGGTCTGCAGATGCTTTCCGTGATGGAAAGCCAGCGTCTGGTCACTAATTACTGGTGCCAGAGAGGTATAAGGAAGTTCAATGAGTTTAAACATAGAAATAAGTGCGCTTAGTGATACAAAAATAAGACTACCAGTTGCAAAAAGGGCCTAATATGCTGCTGGTGGTACAAAACAAACACCACTAGCAGCACCAAACGCTAGTCGTTCTCCGGCCCGAGTTGGAAATAGCCAAACATAGTAAGCAATCTTTATCCGTTATTTTTCTCCTCCGCATCCAGCTGCTTGAAGCGGGAGTTTTCGCTCTTGAATTCGGGTACGGTCTGTTTCATGAGGCGCACCATGTCCTCGATCTGCACCGAGCGGGCCAGCACCGTGAGCCGGTTCACCACCGACTCGGCCACCTTGTAGGGGTATTCCCGCACCTGGGCAATGCGGATGCGCTTGTGGAAGGACGGCAGGGTGTTCTCCTCGTTGGAAAGGAGTTCCTCATAGAGCTTCTCGCCGGGCCGCAGGCCGGTATATTCAATCATGATGTCCTTGTCGGGAACAAAGCCGGCCAGGGTAATCATGCGCCGGGCCATGAGATCGATCTTCACGGGCTGCCCCATGTCAAAGACAAAGATCTGGTTGCCGTCGCTGTGTGTAGAGGCTTCCAGCACCAGGCGGCAGGCCTCGGGAATGGACATGAAAAAGCGCGTGATGTCGGGATGGGTCACCGTGACGGGACCGCCCTTGGCAATCTGTTCGCGGAAACGCGGGATCACGGAACCGTTGGATCCCAGCACGTTGCCGAAGCGGGTGGTCACATACCGCGTCTTGCCCGGAATCTCGCCGCGTTCCACGGCCTGGCCCAGACTCTGCACGTAAATCTCGGCCAGACGCTTGGTACAGCCCATGATGTTGGTGGGGTTCACCGCCTTGTCGGTCGATACCATCACCATGCGGTCCACTCCGTATTCCAGACACTTGTCGGCCACATTCTTGGTGCCGAACACGTTCACCAGGATGGCCTCGCAGGGATTCTCCTCCATGAGGGGCACGTGCTTGTAGGCCGCCGCGTGGAACACCACCTGCGGATGCCAGTTGCGGAAGGCATAGTCCAGCCGTTCACTGTGCCGCACATCGCCGATCACCGGGACAAAGTGCAGGGTGGGATACTTCTCGTTCAGTTCCAGCCGCAGGTTGTGCATGGGCGTTTCGGCATTGTCGTACAGGACAATCTCCTTGACGCCGAAGTTGGCCAGCTGCCGCACCAGTTCCGAGCCGATGGATCCGGCCGCGCCCGTCACCATCACCACCTTGCCGCCAAAGAAGGCCCGGATCTCGCTCAGGGAGATGGTAATCTCCGAGCGGCCCAGCAAGTCCTCCACCTTCACGGGACGGGGATGCAGGAGCGGCTGGCCTTCGGAAATCTCGTCCATATTGGGGACGATGAGCGTCTTGATGCCGCGTTTGGCGCAGTAGGGCAGCAGCCCGTCGGCCTCGTTCTGCAGGTCCCGGTCGGTGGAAAAGACAATGCTGCCGATCCGGTTTTCGCGCACGATGCTGTCCAGGCGCCGCTCGTCGGAGAAACTGAACACCGGCAGGCGCTCCACCAGGTAGGTGCGGTTGAAGCCTTCCGTCCGTTCCAGGAAGCCGCACACGTGGTACATCTGCGAACCCTGCAGGCGCTTGATCACGGACACGCTCTTGTCGGAAATGCCGTACACCAGCACCTGCTGCAGGCGGCCGCGGTTGAGCAGGCGCCGGTTCACATAGTCATACACCAGGATCATGGCCACCCGCACCCCCAGCAGCAGCACCGAGGAGATGAGGAGGTCAATCACCACGATGATGAGCAGCACGCGCGAATAGGCGTCGCCCAGGGACATCACCAGCAGGATGGCCACGCCCTTGCCCATCACCGTGATGGCGAAGGGAATCACGTCACGCGGCCCCAGGTGGCGGATAATGACGCAATGGGTCTTGGTGGCCAGGAAGAAAATGCCGGAGGCAATGAAGGACGTAGCCAAATACAGGACTGGGAAATCGCGGGTATAGAAAGTATAGCCCAGGATATCCCGCACGCAGAGGATGGCCAATACGGAGGCCGCCAGAGAAAGGAAAAGATCCACGGCGAAGATGAGCTCTCCGCGCAGATAGGAGTCCTTCAGGGAAAGGAAAACGTCTTTCGGATTACGGGAGAAGTCTGCCATGCCTAGTCTCGTTTAAAAATATCGCGGGTATAGACCTTCTGGGCCACGTCGTCCAGCGCCGCGTCATAACGGTTGGCGATGATGGCGTTGGCCTGGGCCTTGAACGCGGCCAGGTCGTTCACCACCAGCGAGCCAAAGAAGGTGCTGCCGTCTTCCAGGGCAGGTTCGTACACGATCACGCGGGCACCCTTGGCCTTGATGCGCTTCATGATGCCCTGGATGGCACTTTGCCGGAAATTGTCGGAGCCGGTTTTCATGGTGAGCCGATACACCCCGATCACCACCTCGTGCTCGCGGGAGCTGTCCCAGTCGGTCTGGCCGCTGTAGCTGTAGTAGCCGGCGCGGTCCAGGACGCGGTCGGCAATGAAATCCTTGCGCGTGCGGTTGCTCTCCACGATGGCCTGGATGAGGTTCTCGGGCACGTCGTTGAAGTTGGCCAGCAGCTGTTTCGTGTCCTTGGGGAGGCAGTAGCCGCCATAGCCGAACGAAGGATTGTTGTAATGCGTGCCGATCCGGGGATCCAGGCACACGCCCTCGATGACGGAGCGGGTGTCCAGGCCCTTGAGCTCGGCATAGGTGTCCAGTTCGTTGAAATAACTCACCCGCAGCGCCAGGTAGGTGTTGGCAAAGAGTTTCACGGCCTCGGCCTCGGTGCTGCCCATCACGAGCACCGGCGGGTCGTTCAGGGCCGCTTCCTTCAGGAGCGCCGCAAACTGCTGGGCCGCTTGGCGCAGCGACGGGTCGCATCCCACGATGATGCGGGACGGATAGAGATTGTCATAAAGGGCTTTGCTTTCCCGGAGGAATTCGGGAGAGAAGAGGATGCGGGAGCCGAAGCGCTCACGGGCGCCTTGGGTGAAACCCACCGGGACGGTGCTCTTGACCACCATCACGGCCTCGGGGTTCACCTCCTTCACCAGCGAGATCACCTCCTCCACATGCGAGGTGTCGAAGAAATTCTTCACCGGATCGTAGTTGGTGGGGGCGGCGATCACCACCAGGTGGGCATCCCGGTAGGCGGCCCGGCCGTCCAGCGTAGCCACCAGGTCCAGGTCCTTCTGGGCCAGATAGCGCTCGATGAACTCGTCCTGGATGGGACTCTGGCGACGGTTGATCATCTCCACCTTCTCGGGGACCACGTCCACGGCCACCACCTGGTGGCGCTGCGACAGGAGCGTGGCCATACTCATCCCCACATATCCGGTTCCGGCAATGGCTATTTTCATATTAGTTCAGTGCTAGGTACAACTTATATTCCCCCCGTTCAAAAGAAAAGGGGCTCCAACAACATTGGCCCCCACTCCTTACCCAAGAGCGGGAAGGCCGATGAGTCAAATATACGTAATATTTTCCGATTTAGCACAAGATTATTTAACTTTGCGGGCATGAACAGCTACCGGACCATAGGCGACGCGGAATATCAGGACCTCGAAAGCCGTATCCTCTACGAGGATAACCACCTCATGATTTTCAATAAACGCACCGGCGAGATCGTGCAGGGAGACAAGACCGGCGACGAGCCCCTCTCGGAGACCCTCAAGGCCTTCATTGCCCGGCGGGACGCCAAGCCCGGCCAGGTGTTCCTGGGTGTTCCCCACCGCCTGGACCGCCCCGTGAGCGGCGTCTGCCTCTTTGCCAAGACCTCCAAGGCCCTGGAACGCCTGAACGAGATGCTGCGCCAGGGCGAGATCCACAAGACCTACTGGGCCCTCACCGGCACGCGCCCGCCCCAGGACGAGGACACCCTCACCGACTTCCTGGTGCGCAACGAAGCCCAGAACAAGTCCTACGTGGCCCGCAGCGGCAAGGAGGCCCGCCTCCACTACCGCCTCATCCAAACCACCGACCGGTATTTCCTCCTGGAAATCCAGCTCTTTACGGGCCGGCACCACCAGATCCGCTGCCAGCTCGCACACATGGGCTGCCCCATCAAGGGAGACCTCAAATACGGCGCCCGGCGCTCCAATCCCGACGGCGGCATCTCGCTCCTGGCCCGCCGGATACAGTTCATCCACCCCGTCAAGAAGACCGAGGTGGATGTAACAGCCCCTGTACCACCGCAGTGGAAAGGGATTCAGGATTCCGCCTTGTAACTTAAGGTTTTCGTTTGTACTTCGCCTGCGATTTCCTCCGTTCGAAGGCACACCAGTGACTGGGTATGCTCCCCGTCACCCGCTTGAAGCTGCGCACGAAGGAAGACTCGCTGTGAAAGCCGCTCAGGCCCGAGAGTTCGTTCACCCGCAGGCCCATGTTCCCCCGGAACAGTTCCATGGCATACATGACCCGGTAATAGTTCACATACTGCCGGAAGTTCTTGCCCGAGAAGCGGTTAATGGTCTGGCTCAGGTACAGTTTGTTGGTAAAGAGCGCACGGGCCAGGTCCTGGAGTTGATAGGTCTCCACCAGGAAGGGCCGGCGATCCATCATGTACTGGCAGCACCTGTCGTACAGAAATTGGTCGAGCGCCGCCTTTTCCAGCAGCAAGGAGTTGGGGTTCTCCTTATCCGGGGGCGGGGCCTCCCGGCCCTCCCCCTGCGCAGCGGCTTGCCCGCGCCGAAGCAGGAACAGGCCCACGCCTGCACCTGCGGCCAACGCCGACAACACCACCGCCGCCATGAGAAAAAGGTTCATGCTTGGGTGCTGACAGACGCGGAATCCCGTATGTCAAGGAACGACTATTTCTTGATGGTATCGAAGCCTTCGCCGTAAACGCCGTTCACGGAGCTCACGGACAGGAAGGCATGGGAATCCAGTTGTTTGATATAGCGCAGCAGGAGGTTCAGGTCGGTCTTGCGCGTGAGGACCATGAGCACCTTGGTATCCTGCTTGGTGTACCAGCCCTTGCCGTCCAGCACGGTGACGCCGCGGTGCAGCTCCTGCGTGATGGCATCGGCAATCTTCCCGTACTGGCGGGACAGGATGAACAGCTGCACGCTCTGCTGCGAACCGGAGATGTACATGTCCAGCACATAGCTGTTCACCGTGACCAGGATGAGGCCGTACATGGCCGTGGTAATCTTGTCATAGAAGGGCATCAGGTGCATCAGGGGCTGCCCGTCGGCGCCCAGCACCGCCTCGCCGGTAGCGGGATCCACATCGGCCACGAAGGAGGGGATGGCCAGGGAACTCATGATGATCACGAAGTCCAGCACCAGGATCACCCGTCCGGGCGACACGTTGCGGTAGCGCGTGTAGATGAGGGCGATGATGTCGGTTCCGCCGGTGCTGCCGCCGTTGGAGATGCTCATGCCGATGCCGATCCCCGCCATGAGGCCGCCCATGAGCACGCTCATGAGCTTGCCGTTCTGGATGGCCAGGGTGTTCACGATCTCGGCCGGGATGAGTCCCGGCAGGAAGCGGAGCAGCACGGAGGCCAGCACGATGGCATAGAGGGTCTTGGCCCCGAATCCCATGCCCAGGATGATGACCGCCGCCACAATGAGGATGGCGTTGAGCACGAAATAGGTGTAACCCATCTGGATGACGCCGCCCGTGGCATACTGGATCATGGAGCTGAGACCGGAGACGCCGCCGCCGATAAGGTTGTTGGGGATGAGGAAAAGTGCCCATCCGCTCACGTAAATAAAAATGCCCAGGCTCACCAGGAGCCACTCCTTCACTTTGGTGAGCGTCGATTTCTGCAGTGCAGCCATTATTTCTTGTTCTTGAGTTTAGGAATGCCGGTTTTCATCTCGTCGAAGCCCTCGCCATATACGTTATTGGCGGGAACGACGGTCACAAAAGCCTTGGGATCAATCTCTTTCACGGCCCGAACCAGTTCCGGTAGCTCGGTCTTGCGAAGCATCACCAGGAGCACGCGGCGGTCTTCCTGGGTGTACCAGCCAATGGCCTTGAGACCCGTGACACCGCGCCCCATCTGCTGGTTGATATACCCGCCAATCTTCACCTCCTCGTTGGAGAAGATGAGCACCTGCACGGCGCTCTCCTTACCCATCATCACCATGTCCAGCGCCAGGGCAAAGACACCCATACAGATGTAACCGTAGATCACGTCGGCGAAGCAGTGTCCCGGGATGAGCAGCAGGAGGCCGATCACGCAGAAGTCCGACACCAGGTAGAACCGGCCCAGGGAAACGGGCCAGAACTTGTTGATGATGAGCGCCAGGATGTCCGTTCCGCCGGTGCTGCCGCCCCTGAGCAGGATGAGTCCCAGTCCCAGGGCCTCCAGTCCGCCGCCGATGATGGGGACCAGCACCTTCTCCCCCAGCGCCAGCGGTTGTCCCGCCACGGCTTTGAGGCACATCAGGTTATCCCCGCCCAGCAGGCGGAAAAGCACGGAGGTGAGGACGATGGTATAGATGGTCTTGATGCCGAAACTGCGTCCCAGCACCATCCAGGCCACCACCAGCAGGATGGCGTTGAGGCCGAAGTTCCAGATGTCCACCGGGACGCCCGTGACCATGGAGAGCAGGGCGCACACGCCGGTGAGCCCGCCGTCGATGATGCCGTTGGGCAGCAGGAACGAGGTCCACCCCATCACGAAGAGCAAGGCGCCAAAGCTGATGAGGAGGTAGTCCCAGATGGTCTTCAATACTTTTTCGGCCGTCATAAACTATTTCTTAAGCACCACATTCACAATGCGTCCGGGCACCACGATCACCTTGGCAATCTGCATGTCGCCCACGTAGCCGGGCGTCTTCTCATGGGCGCGCACGGCGGCTTCCACCTGGGCGGGCGTGTCGGAGGCATCGGCCTCCAGGAAGAAACGCGTCTTGCCGTTGAAGGAGACGGGGTACTTCACCTGGTTCTCGGCGGCCAGCTCGGCCTTAAACTCCGGGAAGGCGGCCCAGACCACGGAATCCTCGTGGCCCAGCTGGTGCCACAGTTCCTCGGCCATGTGCGGGGCGAAGGGGCTCAGCAGCACCACCAGCGGCTCCAGGATGGCCCGCTTGGAGCAGCTTCCCAGCTCGTTCAGGGCAATCATGAAGGCCGATATGGTGGTATTGTAGGAGAAGTGCTCGATGTCTTCCTGTTCCTTGCCGATGAGCTTGTGCAGGGCCTTGAGCTCG
>JAEEGL013431186.1_pt1 | contig 61512 bp, 45 predicted proteins | sample 9134231 | NCBI WGS metagenome assembly JAEEGL01 (sample SAMN16246548, study PRJNA631951) | gut metagenome | biome: gut microbiome; feature: rumen; material: fiber-attached | host: Bos | place: Iran: Karaj | collected 2018-10
GCGCATCAGCTCGCCCATCATCAACCAGTTCGACACTGCCATCATCCTCAACCAGCAGTCGCTGGACAAGTTTGAGAGCAGCGTGAAGCCCGGCGGTTACCTCATCTATGACCCCAACGGCATCACCCACGAACCCACCCGCAAGGACATCAACATCTACAAGATTCCCGCCACTGCCAAAGCACAGGAAATGGGCATCAGCAAGGTGTTCAACATGGTGGTCCTCGGTGGCTTCCTCAAACTGAAACCCATTGTCGAGAAGCAGTACATCCACGAAGGTCTGGAGCACTCCCTGCCCCAGCGCCACTGGAACCTCATTCCCCAGAACGAGGAAGCTATCGAGATCGGCAAAGGCCTCATCGAAGCCGTCCAGGTGCTCTAATCACATTAGAGTAATACGAGAAAAGCCTCTCTGTTTTCAGGGAGGCTTTCTTTTTATTGCTTGGCGGCTTTGAGCACCTGCTCTACCGTGCCTATCTTGTAGCCGGTGCTGTGGTACAGGATGCGACCCTCTTTGTCGATGAGAGCCACCAAGGGATACTGCACGCTGCCGCTGCTCTTGATGGCCTTCAATATATGTTGTTCGAGCGGGCCTTGCAGGTAGGCGAGGTCGGTATTCACCAATTTCCAAGAATGCATGCCAATGGTGGCGGGGCCCACCATGAAGGTCATTCCGCCCCATTGTTTCATCTCCTTCTGCAACTGTCTCAACTCCACAACGAGATGCTTGGAGGGCTCGCCATAGTCGCCCAAATTGATGTAAAGCATCCCTGCGCTGCCGGCATAGTCCCAGAGTTCTATGCCTTCGAACAGCTCGAAGTTCTTGTCAATGAGTCCCACTTCTTCAGTCCGTTCCAGCAGCGGGAGGATGACAATCTCTTTGGTGGTTTTCTCGGCGGGCTTGACAGTGAAGAACTCGAGGCGTGAGCGCACGGCGCCGTCGGGATAGCGGTTGCCGGTGGAGAGGCAGTAGATGCCGGGCTCCAGGTCGAGGGAAGATGTTCTCCTCTCTCCGCTCGCCACTCTCCACTCCATGCGTGGGTCGTCCTCGAAGTCGAAGGTGCGCAGGTCGCCGTTGTCCAGCTTGGCGAGGGTGAAGTGGGGCCAGTAGATGGGAGCCGCAGGATCTTTGCCGTGGTAGGTGAGGGTTAATCTAGCATTTCTAGTAGCGCTAGTATTACTAGAGAAACTAGTAATCTGCCATCCTTTATTATCCCACGTATAGATGATGTTTGTGGCGTTGTCGAGGTAGGCGGGTACACCGGCGGCGCGGCAGGCGGCCACGAAGAAGATGTCGCGGCTGTGGCTGTCGGCACGACGAATCTTATAGACGCCCACGGGGGAGATGGGGCAGCCAAAGTAGTTGCTGCTGTCGTCGATGGCGATGCTGTCCATCACCCACTGCCTGATTTCGTCGGCGGTCATGCCTTTGAAGCGGGCCAGCTCTTTGCGGTAGGGGCGCACAAGCTCGTTGCTGATGCGGGCGGGGAGGATGCCTTTTCTATACACATCCCGTGACCATGGTTCTCCGTTCATCCAATCGTATCTGGACCAATGGGCTTCCAATACCTCGGGGGTGATGTCGCGCATGTCTTTATCTGAAAAGGTCTTAAGGTAGTCGTACACATCTCCGAACTCCTCTTCGTGCCAGCCATGCTTTACAATGAAGCCAAGGATGCTTTGGTAGTTGCCTTCCGACTTGTGTACCAGTTCCCACAACTGTTCCTGATCAATGTACTGAACGCCTTCAATCTGCTGTAAGGATTCCCTGGTGGGGAAGGTGGCGGTGTAGGCGTTGCGCAGGGAGTCCTCGTAGGCAAGACGACGGGCGTTGGCGGCGGTCTCCTCTTCAGTGGCAACCACCTTGGACTCGCCGGCTGCTGGCGGCACTATTTCATAAGTGATTAGTGATGGGTGATTGGCGGTGAGCTGCAGGGTCATGGTGCTGTCTTTGCGGACGTCAAGCTTCTCGAAGGTGTATCGCTCGCCGTCGGTGGCCCAAACAAGCAGGTCGCCCAATCCGGTGGTGAGCGATGCCTTGCCCTCGGCATCGGTGGGTATGGTGGCGAGGGTGTAGTATTCGGCGTAGTTATAGAGCTTGAACTTCACTTGTGCACCCTCGACGGGGGCGGCATTCCCGTCAATCACGGTGACGGTGACGCGCCGTGTTGGAGCGTAATGCGAGAGCAGGTTCAGTTCGCTATACATCGCTGTGCGTTTCACCACCTCCTCGTTGCCTTTGTAGCGGCCGAAGGCCTTGGTGTGCACCATCATGCAACGCGTGCTGGGCACTGTGAACCATGCCATGTTCAGCCGCGGACTGGGCTCGCAGGCGCCGAGATACTTCCACTCTCCGTCTACATATACTTCGACCCATGCATGATTATCATCACAGTGGGCCCAGCGGGGGGTGTAGCACTGTCGGGCGGGGATGCCGACGGCGCGCAGGGCGGTGACGGTGAAGGTGCTCTCCTCGCCGCAGCGTCCCAGCGAGGTGCGCATGGTGGCCAGCGGCGCCGAGGTGCGGCTGTCGCTGGCGCGGTAGGCCACATGCTCGTGGCACCAGTGGTTCACCTCCAGGGCGGCATCCTCCATGCCAAGGCCCTGCACGCGCTCCTTCAACTCGCGGTAGAGCACCATGCGGGCGCTGTCGAGGTTCTCGTTGTTGACGCGGTAGACGAGCACGAAGTGGCGGAACACGTCCTCGGGTATGTCCCTGCCCCAGGGCATCTCCTCGCGGGCCCGGAAGGCGTGGCGCACCTGCTGGAGGAAGAAGCCCGGCTCGTAGTCGGCCAGGTCGCTGAGCGGCATGTAGGCGTAGAGGAACTCTATGGCCTCACGCTCGGAGCGCGGCAGCGTGTCGAGCCGCACCTGCAACATGGGGAAGCCGGCCAGGCGGCTCTCATAGTCGGCATGCACCTGCCGACGGTACTCCCTGTCCGTGATAAAATGTTCATTCCTCTGGCAGGACGCCAACAATAGCACTGCTGCCACCATGGGCAGGATTACCTTCTTTATTACCATATTATTTGTCATTTTATGTTGCGACAAGCACATTGCCTATCCTTTTTTCCGTCCTTTTTCCGCACCCCCCGAAAAAGACTTCAGCTGAAGACCCTCCGGACACTTCAGGTGAAGACCCTCCGGACACTTCAGCTGAAGACCCCCCGGACACTTCAGCTGAAGACCCTTCGGGGGCCTCACCTGATTTCCGCCCTCCGGCGTGCCGCTACCCCACGAACCCCAGGGCCTGGGCTATCATCTCTTCGTCGCACCCCAGAATGGCGGCGATGCGCAACGCCTCGTGCGGCACCTCGTCGCTGTCGTCAGCAACGAGGGAATAATCCATGAAACGGTTGATATTCTGCGGCGTCAGCTCCCCGCCGACCATGTCTTCCACAAAGCCCTTCACGCGCAACCTGCGGCAGCCGAGCCCCAGCTGGCTGTAGTGGGTGGTGATGAGGGTGACGCTCGGCAACCGGTCGAGTATCAGGCCGATAGCGTGGACGATGGCCTTTCCCTCGACAGGATTGGTGGTGCGCGCCGGTTCGTCGACAAGCACCATCAGGCGCTCCCGGCGAGCCCTCTGCAAAGTGCTGCTTATCTTGATAATCTCGGAGGCGAACGAAGAGAGGCCCTTCATCTCGTTCTGCTCATCGCCTATGCAGAACGCCACATCGTCCACCAGCGACATGCACGCCTGAGCGGCAGGCACATACATGCCGAACTGGAGCATCATCTGGGCGATGCCCACCGTCTTGAGCAGCACCGTCTTGCCCGCCATGTTGGCCCCCGTGATGAGGCACACACCCGAGCCAACCGCCACATCGACGGGCTGGTAGCGCAGCTGCAGCGCCTCGTTGTGGTGGCGCAGACGAGGATTGAAAAGCCCCGACATGCTGCTGGGCTCCGAGGACGGCACCACCTGCGGACGGCAGAGCCCCCAGGCGATGGCCTGCCCCGCCTTGGCCAGCAGCACGTCGGCATAGGCCATCTGCTCCAGCGCCAGCGACAACGAATCCGCATAAGGGCTCAGCTGTCGGGAGAGCCGCTCCATCACCTCCTGCTGTATGGCATCCTGCCGGGCGAAGAGGTCGGCCACAGCAGTCATCGCCTCCGGGTCGGGCTCGTGGTGCATCTGCAGCTCCTTCAACCTGCGGCGCAGCGGAGCCAGCCGGGCGTCGTAGGAATCATATATGTAGAAGTTGGCCATGCCCGTACAGTCGGGGTCGAGCAGCGCCACCACCCCGTCCAGCCTGCAGTCGAACCGCAGACAGCCGATGCCAGCGGCGGCACGCGCACTGTCGCCATAGAGCAAGGCAAAGTGTTTGACCTCGAAAAGCTCCACCTCCGTGAGGGTGACGCCGCCCCGCAGATTGCGCAACGTGCCCACAATATCGTGGAGCTCCATCAGCTTGTGGCGTATCAGCGCCACGGAGGACGCATATTGCCCGTCCCGCAGCACAGCCATAGCGTCGGCCACGCGCCGCAACTCCTCCTCGACCTCCCCCGCCGAGGAGAGCCACTGCTGCTCCATCAGCCGGCGACGTCCCACAGCCGACATCAGTTCCAAATTGTCAACAACATACAGGAACCCCGGTTCCTCGTTTATCTTGCTTTTTACGTTCATCATCGTTAGCTCCTTTGATTATACCTGCATCACATCGTACACCGGCGTGCCCAGCGCCTCCGTCAGCTGACTGCATGCCTCACGGGAGTCGAGCCGATAGCCCTGCGGCGAGGTAGGGTTGAGACAGACAGCAATCAGCCGCGACCGCTGCAGCACCTGCAGACGCCCTCCCCGGCGGGTGTATTCGGCAAAGGCCTCCGGAGTGATAAACAACTTGGTGAAATCCCTCACCACCAGAACCATCCTCCTGACATTCGGCCGTGCCGTGAGGTATTTCAACAGGCGGTCGGTGACAGCCCCCGAGGCAAAGAGCGTATCGCCGTAGCGGAAGATGTCCCCGTTCTCCGCACCCAGCAGAAACACCGACGGGATGTCCAAGTCGTGCGCCACACCGTCGCCGTCCAGAGCCCAGAGCCCCGAAGTGGCGCCTGCCAAAGAGGTGCGTGCCGCATCCGACACCTCCTCCAGGTTAATGAGACGGTATACGAAACGCGTCTTGGAGATGAGTTGCTGCAGATTGGGCGACACCGCGGCACCCGTGGCCAGTATCATGGCCTCCGTCACCGTCGGCGAAGCCAAGCTAAGCCGCGAGAGCGCCCCGTCGACGATGGTGAGGCGGACACCCTGCCGATGGAAAGTGTCTATCTGCTGGCTCAGCACCTTGGTGGTCGCGGCACCCGAGAGGATGACCTTGCCCCGACAGAGCACTTCGGCGGTGACCAGCTGTCCCAACGACGTGCGACGGGTGTCCACATCGACAATCTCCGACACCAGCCGCCGCTGCAGGTAGTGCCGCTCGGAGGTGATGAAGCGCATGCCCTCATAGAGAGTAATCTCGGGTTTCGCTGTGGCATAGACCGAGTCCGTCTGCTCGCCGTCGACGCCTATGGAGGTGACAGCCGTGCTGACGCCGAGGTCGTTGAGCCGTCGCAGGATGTAGTTCAGGCAGACCGTCTTGCCGGTATTCTTCTCCAGTCCCACGATGGAGATGCTGTGATGGTTCAGTATGTCGTTGACAAAAGGCACGGTGATGGTGTTCAAACTGAAAAGCAGAGGCAAGCAAATAACTTACCCTCATACTCTTTGACGCTGCAAAAGTACGAAGAATTTTGCTATCTTAAAAAAGTTTTGTAACTTTGCACCCTCCCAAAGAATGAAACGCACTAATAATAAATTTACAATAAAATGATTACAAAGTTAGACGATCTCCTGGAACTCGTAAAGACCAAGGGCAAAAAAAGATTAGTCGCCGCCTATGCCAACGACTCCCACACCATCGGAGCGGTGAGCAACGCCGTCGATTTGGGTATTGTTGACGCCACTCTCGTGGGCGACATCGACACCATCAAGAAAGTCTGCGCCGAAGAGAAAATTGATGTCAACAAGTTTGAACTTGTACAGGAAGCCGACGACAACAAGGCAGGTGTCAAAGCCGTTGCCCTGATTAGAGAGGGCAAGGGCGACCTGCTGATGAAGGGTCTGCTCAGCACCGACAAGTACATGCGCGCCATCCTCAACAAGGAGACAGGGCTCATGCCTGGCAAGAAAAACGATATGCTGACCCACATGGCCGTATTCCAGATTCCCGCCTACCACAAACTGCTCTGCTGCAGCGACGTCGCCATCATCCCCGCTCCCGACATGAAGCAGAAACAGGCCATCCTGAACTACCTTGTCAGCACGGCCAAGAGTCTTGAGATTGCCAAGCCCAAGGTGGCTGTCATCGCCGCTACTGAGCAGGTGTCCACGGGTATGCCCGCATGCGTTGAGGCCGCCATTATCAGCAAGATGAGCGACCGTGGCCAAATCAAGGGCGCCATCGTCGACGGTCCTTTGGCCCTCGATGTGGCCATCGACAAAGAGAGTGCCACGACGAAGAACCTCTCTGGCGAAGTGCCTGGCGATGCCGACTGCCTGCTGTTCCCCAACATTGAGAGCGGCAACGTGTTCTACAAGGCCTGCACCAAGTTTGCCGGTGCCGAACTGGCCTGCATGGTGCTGGGTGCCAAGGTGCCCTGCATCCTCACCAGCCGCGGCGACAGCATGAAGACCAAACTCAACTCTATCGCCTTGGCTGCCCTGCAGTGCAAGTAATCCTCCAATCTGCCCATATTAACAAAACAAGTCCATAAGGTTGTAATCGACACACAGCTTTATGGACTTGCTTGTGGGTAGGGGCATGCCTGGGGGCACCTTGGGGACACCTTGCCGACAACTTCCCTTTCCCTTGGGTCTTCCTTGGGTCCTCCTTGGGTCCTCCTTGGGTCCTCCTTGGGTCTTCTCTTGGGTTTCTCTTGAGTTTGTTTGGGTTTTGTTGGGGTTGTCCAATTTTTTCTCTAAACATTCACTCCGTCACCACAACATTTTATTTGAACAATGGAAAAATATTTTGAAGAACTGCCTATCGCCATCACCGTGTCGGATCGCGACTGCAACATCCTCGACCTGAACCAGAAATCGGTGCAGGTGAACAGCAAGACCAACGACAAATCGCTCATCGGCAAGAACCTGAAGGACTGCCACCCCGAGCCGGCGCGCTCCAAGATGCTGGCGCTGCATGAGAAGCCCACCGTCAATGCCTACACCATTGAGAAGAACGGTGTGAAGAAACTCATCTACCAGACGCCGTGGTACGAGAACGGCGAATTTGCCGGCGTGGTGGAACTCTCGATGGAGATACCTTTCGACATGCCGCACTACGTGCGCAAGCCAAAAAGCTGATATACACATTTTACCATTCTCATCAGATGAAGTTACGACACTCCCTGCTGCTGACCCTCCTGGTGCTGGCAGCCGTTCCCGCCGCATGGGCGCAAGGCCGCGTCTCAGGCAAAGTCTTCGACAAGAAAAGCGGCGCCGCCATTGCCTACGCCTCGGTGACCCTCCACAAGACCTCCGACACAGCGCTGGTCAACGGCGCCGTCACCACCGACAACGGCTCTTTCAGCATCGACAAAGTGCCCTACGGAAGCTATCTGCTGCGCGTCTCCTTCATGGGTTATGAGACCTACAACCACCCAACACCCGTGCGGCTCTCTGCCTCAGCCCCCACCGTCAACACAGGGCGCATCAGCATAGCCCCCACCGCCGCCACCCTGGAATCGGTCGAAATCACCGCCGAACGCACCATGGTGGAGTATCAGCTCGACAAGCGGGTCATCAATGTGGACAAGAACATCGTCACGGGCGGCGGCACCGCCACCGATGTGCTGGAGAACGTCCCGTCAGTGGCCATCGACAACGACGGCAACGTGACGCTGCGCGGCTCCACCAACGTCAAAGTACTCATCGACGGACGGCCCTACGAGCTGCTGGGGAGCGACTTGGAGACCTTGCTCGAACAGATTCCCGCCAGCACGGTGGAGAACGTCGAAGTCATCACCAACCCCTCCGCCAAATACGACCCCGAAGGCATGTCGGGCATCATCAACCTCAAACTCAAGGACCGCAGCGCCGGAGCTCTGGGGCTCAACGGCGTGGCCAACCTCAACGTGGGGGCGCCGCTGCCTTTCATGATTCCCGACAACCTGCCGCACTTCATCCCCACCACCATGGGGTCGCTCAACCTCAACTACGCCACCCCAAAATGGAACTTCACCTTCTCGGCCGACGGCGGCAACCGCAGCCGCGCCGGCATCAGCACCAGCCGTATTGACCGCAGGACCATCAACACTTCCGACAGCTTGAACGAAAGCAATATACACAACAACCGCATGGGCAGCGTGAAACTGGGCGCCGAATATTTCATCAACGACAAGAACTCCATCCTGCTCTCCTACCAACTGCGCGGCGGCAACCGACACCACAGCAGCATCGTTGACAACATGGACATCTATCCCGACGCCGAACTGCTCGACTATTGTCAGAGCGACACCAGCGACAACCACAATCGCAACCACACCGTCAACCTCAACTACACCAAGAAATTTGACCAGAAAGACCGCCTGCTCACCCTCGACGTCACCTTCAACCACCGCAACCGCTGGGGCGACGGCCGTCAGCAGCAACTCTACGACGACACGACCGCCAATTTTGCCCACTACTACCTCCGCGAGACCTCTGTGGACAACCATAACAACAACGGCAACATCCTGCTCAACTACGTCCATCCCTTGGGCGAGAAATCGCGCCTCGAGGCCGGCTACGAAGGGCGTATCCTCGAAGCCGACCAGTCCTACACTTACGATATGACGGAGTACGACCTGCTGCACAACCTCCACTCCTACCGCGACAGCGCCGCCTCGATGCACTACATCTACAGCCAGCAGGTGCACGCCATCTACGCCACCTTTGCCACGCAGCTGTCCGACAAACTCTCGCTCCAGGCAGGGTTGCGCGGCGAATACTCCAACGTGCGCGGCGGGCGCAAGAACACCGACACTCCCGACATCGACAAGCCCTACTACCAGCTCTACCCCACGCTGCACCTGAGCTACACCATCAACAAAGACCAAAGTTTCCAACTCAGCTACAGCCGTCGCGTGCGACGCCCCCACATGTGGGACCTCCATCCTTATATAGACGTGCGCGAAGGGCAGCAACTCTCTTTCGGCAACCCCAGCATCGACCCCGAGTTCACCAACGCCTTTGAACTCTCCTACAACCTCGGTTTCAAGCAAACCAATATCTTCTCGTCACTCTATTTCCGCCAAACCAACAACATGATGACCCGCTACGGCTTTGTGTGGGATTCGGCCAACGTCGGCTACTATTCGCCCTGGGTCTCGTACAACAGCGAGTACGACGGCTATTGGGCCTCCACCTGGCAGAACCTCAACCAAGGCATCAACTGCGGCCTCGAGGTTATTGTCGACCAGCAAGTCAACAAATGGTGGAAACTCAACCTCAGCGTCAACCTCTACGAGAGCTATATCCAAGGTACAGAGCTGCTCGGCAATAGCGACAAGAACGCCTTTCGCGTCAGCGGCAAACTCAATTCCTACATGACCTTGCCGCAGGATTGGACCATTCAATTCTCCGGCCAATACCGCGCCCCTTTCATGGACCTGCAAACGGATATGGCCGCATCCTACTGGGCTGACCTCGCCATGAAGAAGGACATCCTCCAGCGGCGCGCTACCGTCAACCTCCGCATCGGCGATGTGTTTTGCACAGGCGGTTTCGGCCACACCACCGACAACGCCCAGCTATATCGCGTTTTCCGCGCCCGACGCATCTCCCCGACAGTCACCATCGGCTTCTCCTACAAGATAAACAACGGCCTCAAACAGAAGCCGCAGCAACCAGATGCAGAGGACGAATCGTCCGAGATGACCTATTGAGAAACTGTTTAGAATTAATCTATGGATTATCCACAGCTGACGCTCCCTCCCTGCACCCTCAGCACCCGCGAGGAAAACAGCCGCACCGAAGTGTTCGATATCGTGCGTCGACGCTATGTGGCGCTGACGCCCGAGGAATGGGTACGACAGCATGTGATTCATGCGCTGCACTCCCACCAAGGGTACCCATTGGAGCTGATGCAGGTGGAAGGGGCCATCACCCTCAACGGGATGACGCGCCGCTGCGATATTGTGGTTTACGGAAGAGCCGTGCGGCCGATGATGATAGTGGAGTGCAAGCAAGCCGATGTGCCGCTCACGCAGAAAGTTCTCGACCAAGCCAGCCGCTACAACCTTGTGCTACAAGTGCCTTATCTCTATGTTACCAACGGGATGCAGCACATTGTTTGCCAAGTGGATGCCGAGAATAAATGTCTGACTCAGCTGGCGCGACTTCCCTCTTGGGAGACACTCTGCGCCGATTAGACGATACCTTCGCGAAGAATATCGTGAATATGAAGCACGCCGAGGTAGCGACCGCTGTCGTCGGCTACGACAAGCTGTGTGATGGAGGAGGCACGCATCATATTGAGGGCCTTTACCGCATACTCGTTCTCCGACACACATTTGGGCGACGGCGACATAATATCGGCAGCCGTAAGGCCGTCAAAAGAGGCGTTGTTTCTAAGCATGCGGCGCAAGTCGCCATCCGTGATGATGCCGAGAATAGCCGGACGGTCGGCCAGCGCATCAACGACCACAGCACATCCCAGACGCCGCGAAGTCATTTCGAGTATGGTATCCTGCACCGAGGTGGTAGGGAGCACCTGCGGCTTCTCGTTCTGGCGGTATAAGTCAGCCACATGAAGATAGAGTTGCTTGCCGAGAGCCCCGCCGGGATGGAAGCGGGCGAAATCGCGCGCCGAGAAGTTGCGGCACTCGATGAGCGCCACCGCAAGGGCATCGCCCATAACAAGCTGTGCCGTTGTGGACGAGGTAGGCGCGAGATTGTTGGGGCAGGCCTCATGCTCCACGGTGGCGTTAAGCACGATGTCGGCCTGATGCGCCAGGAAGGAGTCGGTATTGCCGACGATGGCAATCAAGGGGTTGCCGAAGTTCTTGAGCAGCGGTACAAGCACCTTAATCTCAGGAGTGTTGCCGCTTTTGGAGATACAGACGACCACATCGTCGGGGAGCACCATGCCGAGGTCGCCATGAATGGCGTCGGCCGCGTGCATGAAGAGCGCCGGCGTGCCGGTACTGTTGAGTGTGGAGACTATCTTGGTGGCAATGTTGGCACTCTTTCCGATGCCGGTAACAACGACACGACCATGGGCAAAAAAAATCGTTTCTACTGCCTTCACAAAGGCATCATCGATGAAATTCTCAAGGTCGGCGACAGCTTTTTTCTCATTTGCAATAACCTGTATTGCAATATTTTTAATCTCTTCTGCGGTCTTCAAAACAAAAAATATTTTGTAGGTTTTAATTTTTTTGCTAACTTTGTAAAAGATGTGCGGAAGAAGAATCGTCGCCATTCACCCTAACCTGGCCAACAAATTTCCGGCACTCCTTATATGGTTATAACGCCACGCGACGGATAAAATTATAGAAAAGGGATTTTTTTGAGCGTGGCCGGAGCAGAGAAAGCGTAGGGCGTTGTGTCCCATCGGCGCAACACCGGGGTGGGGATGCTCTCGAAAACAGAGGCCATACGGAGGTTTACAAGACGGCGGCACCCAACTTCCCGACATCGGCAAAAGAACAACTATGGAAGCTATAGACCTACATGCGAAACTCAAGGATGTCTTCGGATTCGACCAATTCAAGGGCGATCAGGAGCAGATAATCCGCAGCATCATGGGCGGCAACGACACCTTTGTCATCATGCCCACGGGTGGCGGCAAGTCGCTGTGCTACCAGCTTCCCGCCATGATACTGGAGGGCACAGCCATCGTGGTGTCGCCGCTGATAGCGCTAATGAAAAACCAAGTCGACGCCGTGCGCTTCACCTCGGGCAGCGACTGCGTGGCGCACTTCCTCAACTCCTCGCTCAACAAGCAGCAAACCATCGACGTGAAAGACGACCTGCTGAAGGGCGACACCAAGCTGCTCTATGTGGCTCCCGAAACACTTTCGCGTCCCGATACCGTGGAGTTCCTCCAACGGCTGCACATCTCTTTCTTCGCCATCGACGAGGCCCATTGCATCTCGGAGTGGGGCCACGATTTCCGACCGGAATACCGTCGCCTACGCGGCGCTATCGACGCCATCAACAATCACGTACCCATACTCACCCTCACCGCCTCCGCCACTCCCAAAGTGCAGCAGGACATCATCCGCAACCTGCACATGGAGAAGGCGGCCACCTTCATCTCCTCCTTCAACCGCCCGAACCTCTACTACGAAGTCCGTCCCAAACCCAACGACCCCAAGTTGTTGCTCAAGGAGATTGTGAAATTCATCCTGGACAATCCCGGCAAAAGCGGCATCATCTACTGCCTCACCCGCAAACGGGTGGAAGATTTGGCGCATGAGCTGCAAATCAACGGCATCAAGGCACTCCCGTACCATGCCGGCTTGGAAACCAAGGTGCGCTCCGAGAACCAAGACCGCTTCCTGCAGGAGGACGTCGATGTCATCGTGGCCACCATCGCCTTCGGTATGGGCATCGACAAACCCGACGTACGTTTCGTGATACACTACGATATACCCAAAAGCTTGGAGGGCTACTATCAGGAAACCGGCCGCGCCGGGCGCGACGGCGGCGAAGGCAAATGCATCGCCTTCTATTCCGAACACGATGTGGAGAAGCTGTACAAATTCTTCACCGACAAGAATATAACCGAGCAGGAAATGGCCAACCAGCTGGTGCAGGAAATGGTGTCGTATGCCGAATCGTCACAATGTCGGCGCATGAACATCCTGCGCTACTTTGGCGAGGAATACAACCAACCCAACTGCGGCTGCTGCGACAACTGCTGCCATCCCAAGCCGCGCGTGGAGACGAAAGAAGAGATGGTTTACGTGCTCGAAACCATCCTGGCCATGAAGCAGGCCTTCAAGACCAAGGAAATCGTGGACGTCATCATGGGACGCACCAACACCCAGACGCACACCTACAAGCACAACCAGCTGGAGCAATTTGGCGAAGGCAAGGACCATAACGACCTCTACTGGAAGGCGGTGATACGCGAAGGATTGTTCCAAAACCTGCTGGTGAAGGAGGTAGAGCAGTTCGGCATCCTGAAGATTACCCCCGCAGGGTTCCGCTACATGAAGAGCCCCTACACACTCAGCGTGCCCTGCGACCACGACTATACCGAAGAGACCTCCGAGGATTTCGACGACCCCGAAGGCATGGGAGCCGCTGCCGGCGGCGCCGTGGGCGACGAAGCGCTCTACACCCAGCTCAAAGGATTGCTCAAATCCATCGCCCAGAAAGAGAAGTTGCCGCTTCACGTCATTTTCGAAGACCGCTCCATCAAGGATATGACCATCCAGTATCCCTGCAACGTGGAGGAAATGAGCCACATCACGGGCGTCGGCATCGCCAAAGCCCAGAAATACGGAGCCCCCTTTATCGACCTCATCAAGCGATGGGTGGAGGAGAACGACATCGAACGGCCGCAAGACATCATAGTGCGCTGCGCACCAGACAAATCGGCCGATAAGATATACATCATCCGCTGTACCGACCAGCAGATGCCCTTTGAAGATATTGCCCGCGGCAAAGGCCTCACCATGAGCGAGCTCATCACGCAGATGGAGCACATCGTCTCGTCGGGCACCAAACTCAACATCGGCTACTATATCGAAAGCAACATAGAGGAAGACCACCAGGAGGCACTCATGGATTACTGGCGCGAATCGGAAAGCGACAGCATCGAAGACGCTATTGAGGAATTTAGCGACGACCCCGACTATACCGAAGAGGAGATACGCCTCATGCGCCTGATGTTCAAGGGAAAATACAGTTTTTAACCGCCCGGCGGCGAACCGCTGCTTTTTGACCCTTTTTCCCCGCCTTCCGACCCCATCGAAGGGCAAAATTTGGGGGGTAGCGAAAAGTCAGACTTAAGTCAGACTTAGGTTAGAGTTAGGTTAGAGTTAGAAAATGTCATTTTCCTGCCCGCCAACGACAACATTTTTGCAAATATTAACAATAAAAAAGCGACTTTTTGTCGTTCACCTCGATTAGAATTCGTATATTTGCAAATTGGTCACATAGACCTTTTTGCCAAGAATAACCCTTACAAGCCATTGTAAGAGAGCTGCTAACAGAATAACCGAGCACTCCCGTTGAGGCCGGTAATGCTGTTGGGGGTTGGTGTATCGGAGCGTATGGATGTCCAAAAGCGTCAGTAATAATACGCACGACGCCCGCACAAAGACGCGCGTAAGAGTTATCCGGGGACAAAAGAACCGAAAACAAAACAACCAAGAAACAAAAAACTCACCGATATGAAACGTCTTATGAGGAAATCATTACAATGTCTGCTGCTTGTTGCCGCGCTGTACGCACCCACCCAGATGATGGGACAAGTGCCGTTGAGCATGTACAACTTCACCACAGGTGTGGACAACACGAAATGGAAGACCCTGACATCGCCCACCCAGATGCTAGGTCCAAACAACGACGACTATGCGTCAAGTTTGTACAACATTGGATTTTCCTTCACCTTCGGAGAATCGGAGTACACCAAGTTCTCGGCCAACTCCAACGGAAACGTCCGCCTGGGCAATACTGTTATCTCGTCTGGTGCATACACCACACCATTTGGTAGTTCTTACTATACAAGCAACCTACCCAAGATTATTGGCTTTGGCAGGGACTGCGGTACCGGATCGGGCGGGTATGTGAAATACCAGCTCTTCGGCAGCGCCCCCAACCGCACATTGGTGGTGGAATTCAAGTGCAGCTATAGCACCAGCGGCACCGCCGATGTCAACTGGCAGGTGCAGTTGCACGAAACAACCAATGAGGTCACCATTGTGTGCGCCAGCACTACCCCGTCATCAATCTCCTCCTACCAGTCGGGCATGGCCGCATCTTCCACCGACCTTGCCATCATCAACCCCAGCTCGCACACGGTATCGTACTATAGCACCTACAACTCTTCCAGCTATAGCACATGGCATGGCGCCAACCGCTACTACTCCTTCATCCCCCCCGTTGTAACCTGTCCCAGGCCTACCGCTCTGACCGCCACCAACATCACCACTACCGATGCCGACATCAGCTGGACACCCGTGGGTACGGAGATGGAATGGGAACTGACCATAGACACCAACGTATACTACGTCACCAACACGACCTACAACGCAATGGGGCTCCAGCCGGGCACCGACTACCGCGTGAGGTTGCGCGCCATCTGCGACATCGGAGACACCAGCCGCTACTTGGATTACGCCTTCACCACGGATTGCGAACCCATCAGCCAGCTGCCCTATACGGAGAACTTCGACAACCGCGGCACAGGGTCCTCCAGCGACCGCCTGCATCCTGTATGCTGGCAATATATTACCAACACCACCAGTGCATACGGCTACCTCACCTCAGGCGGCTATGTGAACAACTGCCTCCATCTCTACAGCTACAGCACCTATATCGGCATATCGCTCTTACCCGAAGTCGACGCCTCTATCCCCGTCAACACCCTGACGGTCACCTTCCGCGCCAAGATGAGCACCTCTTACACCAACTCCCTGATTGTCGGCGTTACGGATGCCCCCAATAACTTGAATGCCTTTACCCCTGTGGACACCATAGCCCTGACCACATCGTGGGACGAATACGAAATACCGCTGACAAACTATTCGGGAACAGGTAATTACATCGGTTTCCGCACACTAAGGACCACTTCGTCGTACTGCTATGCCTATATCGACAACCTGAGCTTGGATGTGACCAGCGACTGCCTGCGCCCCAACCACCTCTCCGTCGACTCGGCAACGGGCACATCCATTTTCCTGTCGTGGAACGAACGCAACGGCGCCAACGTCTGGACGATTGCCTACGATACCGCGCCCATTACCGACTTCAGCTACGCCACCACCACTACGGCTACGACAAATCCCACTCAGATAAACGGCCTGCTGCCCAACCACGTCTACTACTTCTACGTATCGACCAGTTGCAGTATGAGCAACAGCTCGTGGAGCGAACCCGTGACCGGACGCACCGATATGGATTGCGATTCGCTGACATTGCTCCGCGAATTGACAGGACCCCGCACAGGAAGCAGCTCCTCCGTACCCATCTACTCGGGCTACGGCAACACCTTCTCCGAAACCATCTACACCGCCGACCAGCTGACCGATGCCGGCCTGTTCCCCGGATATATCCACAAGATTGGATACAAGTGGTTATCGTCAACCTACAACAAGAATGTCCACATCTACATGGGGTTCACCTCGCAAAGCGACTTTTCCTCCTACTCTTCCATGATTCCCATCACTCAATTGACGGAAGTGTATTCCAACACCTCCTTCAAGCCACAGACAAATGTCGATGAGTATTACACATTGGATCGCCCCCTCTACTGGGACGGAATGTCGAATATCGTCATCGCCTTCATCGCTAACCAGGATGCCTCTTCGGGACAGACCTCTTCGGGCTCATCGGGATATAGCTGCGCCTCCTCAACACGAACGGCTTCGACAAGCTCCCGATATGTTTCGTATTTCCGCTATAGGGACAGTTACCCGATTGACCCGGCCACTTCCCTCGATGCCTCCCCTGGCGGAAACTATTGCAATAACAGTTCTTCCGCCTACTCGCCCGATGTGGAATTCGTGATGTGCAGCAATGTTCCCGCCTGCCTCACCCCACGCCACATGATGCCAGTCACCACCACAGCCACCACAGCTACCCTCTCGTGGGAGGAACGCGGCACCGCCGCCGCCTGGAACGTCGTGGTGAGCACCATGCCCATTACCGACTTCAGCCATGTGAATCCCACCTATGTAATTGACACCTTCATCAACCTCACCAACCTCAATCCCGTGACGACCTACTACGCATACGTGCAGGCCGACTGCGGTAGCGATGGCTTCAGCGGATGGACAGGATGCGTGTTCCGCACCGGCTGCGGCGAAATATCCCTCTTCCCCTACACCGAGAACTTCGACTCCTACGATGGCTACACCAGCACCTCATGCTCCAGCACCTACCATTGTCTGCCCGACTGCTGGGATTACATAAACACCGGTACTCAATCGAGCTATATGGGTTACCCCTTCATGTACAACTATAGCTCCCAGGCCTACTCGGGTACCAACTCCGTGAGGTTCTACATTTCCTCCTCCGCCACCTACGGCGAACAATCCGCCATCACGCCGGAGTTCCAGGATGTGAACAACCTGCAGATAACGTTTATGGCCAAGACGGAAAGCTCGTCGTACACCACTACGTCGCGGTTAGCCGTCGGTGTGATAGAGGACACCAACATCACTTGGATGGACACTATCGCCGACTTGACCAACATCTACAAGGAGTACGAGATACCCCTGAGCTCCTATCGTGGCGGCGGCAACCGCATCATCATCCGCGCCCTGCACCCCACATCGGGTACCTGCATCGCCTATATTGACGACGTGATGGTGGCTCCGATACCGACCTGCTTCCGTCCGACGGATTACACGATGATCGCCGCTACCGACTCCAGCGTCACGCTCACCTGGAACGATCCCAACAACGCCAACCAATGGACGATAGATTACAGCACCTACTTCCCCTTCGTTCCAGGAACGGCCACCCGCGTCATAGCCAATTCCAACCCCTTCACCATTACCGGCCTGCAACCCAACACCGTCTACTATTCGTATATGCACGCCGATTGTGACGCCTACGACACCAGCTACAACGTGGCCCTCACATTCCGTACCGAATGCGGCCCCCAGAGAACATTACCCTACACTCACGGCTTTGAGGATGCCTCCGGTACCGGTACAGCCGCCACCATCAACCATTGCTGGAAGAAATATACCAACAACACCACGTCCTATCCCTATCCGTCGAACAGCTCGCATTCAGGCAACTACTCTATGTATTTCTACGCCGACGCCACCTATTACAGCTATTTGGTGTTGCCTCGTTTCGCCGACTCTATACAAAACCTGAAACTGTCCCTCTGGAGCAGAAGCAGCAGCACCAGCTACAACGGCAATCTGCGCATAGGCGTGATGAGCGACCCGACCGACATCAGCACCTTCGACCTCGTGGATGTTGCCATACCCGACGGCGTCAATTGGACAGAACATACGGTAGGATTCCACGACTACAACGGCTTCGGCGAATATATCGCCATCCTTTGCGCCAACACGGGAACCAACTACACCTATCTTGACGATGTCACCGTGGATCGCGTTTCTTCCTGCCCCGCCCCATCCAACATTACCGTTACCAACGCTGTCGGATACTCGGCCATGGTGAGCTGGAACCACACCAGCGGACAGACGTCTGTTCCTCCCACAGGTTACTCTATCTCCTACAGAAATCTCTTGGGCGGCACCACTTCGACCATCAACAATGTGACCTCCCCCTATATGCTCACTGGATTGATGCCCGGCAACAGCTACCGCCTCTATCTTACAGCCATCTGCGACTCCTCAACGGGCCAAACCGACAGCATCACATTCAACACCGATTGCATCGAAGGCGGTATACACACCGTGGGTACCGGCACCTCATCGTCATACTACATCCCTGTTTACAACAGCAACCTATACTCCTACAGCCAGCAATTGTTCCTCACCAGCGAGATGCGCGGGGCTGGTCCCATACGTGGCATCGAACTGAACTTTGTGGGATCTTCTGCTATGCTATGCAAATCGAACTGCACCATCTACATGGGGCATACCAGCCAAACCTCGCTCGCATCCAACACCATGCTGCCCGTCTCCAGCATGCAGGTGGTGTATCGTGGACCGCTGAACTGTGTCCCGGGATGGAACACATTCTATTTCGACACTCCGTTCAACTACAACGGCTCAAGCAATCTTGTTTTGGCCATCTTCGACAACAGCGGCAACAGCTGTGGTTCGACATACAAATTCCAAACCAGTACGGCTTCTGGAAAGACACTCTATACCTACAGCTCAAGTACGCTCAATCCCTCGTCGATCTCCTCCATGACCACCTACAGCTATCGTACCAATATCAAGTTCCTCATAAAGTGCGACACCAGCCGGGTATGCGTGCCGCCGTCGATAACGGTGACCAATACCACAGCCACCCAGATAGACCTGGCATGGGCTCCCGGCCGCAGAGACACCTCGTGGACGGTGGAATACAAAGAGTCTTCAACCAGCACATGGACCACTCTTTTCGCTTCGACTACGGCTCGCACGGGTTCAATCACAGGTCTCACAGCCAATACCTCCTACGACATCCGCGTGGGTGCCTTGTGCAACGGCAACTACATTTACGACACCATCACCACTAACACCTTGTGCAGTCTTGCAGCAATACCCTTCACGGAGGACTTCGAAACATGGACTTCCACATCGACCTACGTTCCTCCCTGCTGGCACAAGAAATCCGGCTACTCCACATCATATCCAGCCACTACTACCTCCTACCGACACAACGGCAGTCGAAGTTTGATGCTGCAGTATTCCGGTACCAACACCTACTCCTATGTCGCGCTGCCCGTAATGGATGCTCCTCTCGACACCTTGCTCATAAACTTCTATGCATACAAGAACAACTCTTCCTACCCGCACAACATCTGGGTGGGCGTGATGTCCGATCCCGACGACGCAAACACATTCTCGCTGGTACAGCAGGTGAATCCCGTCAATACGTCGCGATGGGAAGAGTGCGAAGTATTGTTTGAAAACTACACGGGCACGGGCAAATATATCGCCTTGATGTCGCCCGCCGGCGAATACAGCTATCCCTATATTGACGACATCACTGTAAATTACCTGCCCGGCTGCCGCCGTCCTACCTACGTAACTGTGAGAAATGTGTCGCTCAATTCGGCCACTATCATGTGGCGAGGCAACGCTGGCGACTACGACCTTGAATACGGTCCTTCGGGCTTTACTCACGGCACCGGAACAACCGTACGGGTATCGGGAGCAAGCAGCTACACCCTCACCGGTTTGACCCCGTCGACGACATACGATGTCTATGTGCAGGGAATATGCTCCCCGACAGACTTCAGCGGTTGGTCGTTTGTAAAGACGTTTACCACCGATTGCGGTATGATTGACTCCCTGCCTTTCAGCGAGCCATTCGACAATTACGGTTACGGCAGTCCCAACTACCCAATACCTAACTGCTGGACAAAGAGTTGCACCCAAACCAACTACCCCTACATTCAGTCGGGTGGATATTCGGGCAACTATCTATATATGTATTGCGGAAGCAACGGCTACTGTCTCGCAGCCATGCCTGCCCTCGACACCTCCCTGTTCAACATTAGAAATATGAAGGTGACGTTCAAGGCCCGCCTCCAAAGTTCCTCCTACAACAACCCCATTATTGTGGGTGTGATGACCAATCCCAATATTCGCGGTACCTTTGTGCCGGTAGATACCGTGCAACTGCAGAGCACAACATGGGAAGAATACATGGTACCCTTTGTGGATTACACAGGTTCCGGCAACTATGTGGCCTTCTATATTTCCGGTACTACCTACACCTACGGTTTGATTGACAATCTGGTGTTGGATAGCATCACAGAATGTCTGGAGCCGACGAGGTTGTCATCCTCCAACCCCACCTCGTCATCGGTGGATTTAAGCTGGCACGACCGTGCATCGGCATCGCGCTGGGTGATTGAATATGGTGAACCTGGTTTTACCCGCGGCACAGGTACTATGGTGATAGCCACAACCAACCCCTTCACCCTGACAGGCCTGCCCTCTTCCTACTCTGGTGAATTCTATGTGCGCGCCATCTGCGATGACGGCGACACCAGCGGATACAATCGAATCAAGGGCTCTTTCGCCACCCGTCAGATTCCCGCAACACTACCTTACTACTGCAGTTTCGAAGAAGACGAACAGGAATCGTCAAGTTGGACGATACTCAACAACGGTGCCCCCAACTGCTGGACACTCGGATCTGCCATTGCTGACATCGGAACCCGTTCCATGTATGTCTCCAAAGACAATGGTACCACCAACTCCTACACCGTATCGGCGAACTCGGTGGTATGGATATACCGCGACATCATCTTCCCCAGCGCCAACCCGACTGACACATTCAAACTGCAGCTCAGCTGGAGGGCATACGGCGAATCGGGCAACGACTATATTAAAGTATATGTAAGTCGTCTGCTCGCCGATGTGACGGGAGGCAGCATCGCGGGAATCTCCGCTCCGGAGCGCAGCGTTGACCTCACCAGCCGTTATGCTGCCAATAGTTTGATGAATATGCAAAGCAATTTCATCACCTCCACATTTAAATTCACCAGCAACGACATAGGCGGCAGCGGTACCAAACGTCTATACATCGCATGGCGCAACAACAACAGCGGCGGCACCCAGCCGCCGGCGGCCATCGACGAGATTATCCTCTCGCGTCCCGACTATGTGTGCGCCACACCTGCAAACCTGAATGTGTCCAACATACGCTACAACACCGCCACCGTGACCTGGCTGGCCACAGGTACGGAATATGAGATTGTGTTCCGTCCGTCTACCAGCACAACCTGGAGCACGCTGACGCCGGTGCACGGCAATAGCTACACATTCAGCAACCTCACCGCCAACACGACTTACTCTTTCAAACTGCGCCAGAATTGCGACACGATGGGCTACTCGGAATGGGCTACGGGTACATTTACTACTCCGCAAATGCCTTGCTTCCCGCCCATCAATCTCATCGCCACCAACCCGACGACATCGTCTGTGTCGCTCAACTGGGAACCCGGCGGCAACGAGACTCGCTGGAGAGTGCATGTGTTTAATGGCATCTTCGACACTTCCGTCGTGGTGACATCCCACCCCTATACTGTGGGCGGGTTGATGGCCAATACCACCTACAAGGCCAATATTATCGCTCTCTGCGGCAACAATGGCAACGAGAGCGTAGGCGGCGACACCATCACCTTCACCACCACGGGATGCGCTCCTGTGAGCTTGGTGAACGTTACAAGTATCACGAGTTCCTCGGCCACCGTCAGTTGGACTCCCGGCAGCAACGGTAGCAGCTGGCAGCTGCAATACGGCCCCTACGGTGTGGGACAAGGCGAGGGTACTGCAGTACGCGCCTCCACGCCTTCGTATACTATTACGGGTCTCCAACCTGCCACCAGCTATGATGTGTTTGTACGCACCGCTTGCGGCAGCCGATTGGTAAGCACCTGGTCGGGACGCGTGTCCTTCACCACCACGGGTGGCAGCGGCTCACGCTACAGTATCAATGCCACCTCCAACGACGAGAGCATGGGCACCGTGATAGGTGGCGGCACATTCCCACGCGGTTCCGTCACCACTTTGACGGCGAACCCCATCACTGGTTATGTGCTTGGCCACTGGCAGGACGGCAATACTGACAATCCTCGCGTGATTACGGTGACAAGGGATGCCAACTATACGGCCTACTTCACGATGGCTACCTACTATGTTACCGCTATACCCAGCAACTCGATGATGGGTAGTGTGGGCGGAAGCGGCTATTATACCTACAACAGCACTGCTACGCTTACCGCCACGCCGGCAACGGGCTACCACTTTGTGAGATGGCACGACGGCAACACCAACGCACAACGTACCGTTAATGTGCTGGAGGATGTGACCTACACGGCCTTCTTTGCCGCTGAGACATATACTGTCAACGTGACGGTCGACGATGTGACGAAGGGTTGCGCCGTGGGCGGTGGTCAGTACTCCTACCGCGATAGCGTCATCCTTGAGGCCACGCCTAACGAGGGATTCGTCTTCAGCCACTGGAACGACAACAATACCGACAACCCGCGTCGCGTGGTAGCATTAACTGATGTAACCTACACCGCTTCCTTCGACGTCCAGGCGCCTTCCACGTACAACATCAACGTGGTAGCGAGCGAACCTTCCAAGGGTACCGTCGACGGTGGAGGCCACTACCTGGCCGGATCGCCGGTGACGTTGATTGCCCATCCTTTCAACGGTTGCCACTTTGTGGGATGGCGGGAGACGAACTCGAATGCCAATCCCTACACCTTCACGGCTACCAGCGACACGACGCTGACAGCGCTCTTTGCGGCCGACACGTTCACCATCACCGCCTTGGCCGACCCGGCTACACTGGGTCGTGTGACGGGTGGCGGCTCCTATCCTGAGGGCACCCGCATCGTGCTGACTGCCGTGCCGGTCGATTCGGCCATGTTCACCCACTGGCTGGAGGACAACAGCACGAACAACCCGCGTACGGTTACTGTCGACGCCAATGCGACCTATACGGCCGTATTCGAGCGCCGCGTGGGCATCCGCGATGTCATCTCCTCGCAGCAGCAGGTAGCCATCCACCCGAACCCCACTTCGGGCATGACCACCATCAGCATCAGCGGTATGCAGGGCACGGTGCTCCTCACCATCATCGACATCAACGGCCGCGAGGTGATGCGTAACCAGCTGGAATGTCAGGGCGACTGCGTCAAGAGCATCAATGTGCAAGGACTCAGCGCCGGAGCATACTTTGTGAGAGTGAGCGGCGAGAACGGCAGCAACACCGTGAAGAAACTGATTGTGAAATAACTTACGGTTCATTCCCGCTCACGGTTTAGTCCCTCGCGGGAAAGCTCTCAACAGGGAGCGCGCTTTCTATGCAACAGGAAGCGCGCTCCCATTAAGACCCCTACCAAGCATGCGTCGGACAGCCCTCGCACCCTGACAAGGACAAGATACGCGAAACCGACGCGAGACGTGCCCACGCAGGACGCACTACTCACCGTAAAACCGGGCAATGCTGTCGAACAGCGGAAGAATCTCCTCCAATGACGGAGCCGTCACCAGCGGAATGCGGAACTGCTTGAAGTCGCGCAAGCCACGGAAATAAGCGCCATAGTGCTTGCGCATCTCAAACACGGCCGTATGCTCACCCTTGAACTCCACCGCCGCCAAGAGATGTCGCCGACAGACGTCGACACGCTCACCGATGTCCACCTCACGCGGCGCGCCACCCTCAAGCAAGGCACGCGTCTGCTCAAAAATCCAAGGATTCCCAATGGCACCACGGCCAATAAGGATGCCGTCCACGCCATAGCGCTCAAACGCCGACATCGCCTGCTCTGGCGTGGTGATGTCGCCGTTGCCAAAGACCGGGATGTGCATCCTGGGATTGCTCTTGACCGCCCCAATCAGCGACCAATCGGCCGTCCCTTTGTACATCTGCGTTTTCGTCCGCCCATGGATGCTCAACGCCGCCACCCCCACATCCTGCAACTGTTCTGCCAACATGACAATGGGCTTGTCGTTCTCCTCATAGCCCAGACGCGTCTTGACCGTGACCGGCAGCGGCGACCGCCGCACCAAGGCCTCCGTGATGCGGAGCAACTTCGGAATATCGCGAAGCATGCCCGACCCGGCACCCTTGCCCGCCACCTTCCTGACGGGGCATCCCCAATTGATGTCGATAAAATCGGGACGCGCCTCGGCCACAATGTCAATGCACCGCAACAGAGAATCCTCCTCGCTGCCGAAAATCTGGATGCCCACCGGACGCTGCTCCTCCGTAAAACGCATCTTCCTATAGCTCTTCTCCGCCTCACGGTTCAGCGCCTCGCTGGCAATGAACTCCGTCACCACCACGTCCGCGCCATGTTCTTTGCACAGTTGACGGAACGGAAGGTCTGTCACATCGTCCATCGGCGACAGAATCAACGACTGCGGTTTGAAAAAGGATAAAGCGTCCATAAAGGCAATAAATTCGGCATAATAACGTAATTCCACCGAAGAAATTATTGACCCACCCGAAAAACAGCCATCACATGCACAAACAACAGACCGTACACTATCAGGAAGTCCCTCTGTCGGAGCTGTCACCCAGCGACCACACCCTCATCGAGCACGCCATGGAAGCCACCCGAAACGCCTATAGCCCCTACTCGCATTTCCGCGTGGGAGCCGCCCTGCAACTGGCCGACGGCACCATTGTGACAGGGTCCAACCAGGAAAATGTCGCCTACCCGTCGGGGCTGTGTGCCGAACGCACGGCAATGTTTGCTGCCGCCCATCGCTATCCCACCACGGCTTTCGACACATTGGCCGTAGTGGGGCAACCCGAAGGAACAACACATTTTGTGCCCGCTTCGCCCTGCGGCGCCTGCCGGCAAGTCATGGCCGAATACGAAAAGCGGTGGCACCGCAAGCTGCGGATATTGTCGTACGTCTCGGATGACAAAATATTGATATTTGAGGGCATCGAGAACCTGTTGCCCTTCGTTTTTACCCTATAGCCGTAACAAACACGCACCAAAATAATACATTTATATACAAACATATAGAACCATTGAAGAAAAAGTTTGGCCACAAAAATTTGCCATACTCATTTTTCTTCGTACTTTTGCACGCTTAAAAAGCGCAAATCCACTCGAAAAACAATAAATAATATATTAAGAAAATGGGAATCATTGGAAGTATCAGAAAACACTCCGGATGGGCAGTCACTATTGTAGGTATTGCCATCGTGGCCTTTATCATTGGTGACTTAACCAAAAACCAAAGAGGTATACCTGACGTAGGCAAGATTGCCGGTACCACCATCACCCGCGGTCATTTCGACGCCATGACCACGGAATTGTCGGAACAATACAAACAGCAGATGGGGTTGAGCCAGATACCTAGCGAAACAGAATACCAAATTCGCGAGCAAGTATGGCAAAACATCGTTCGTGAGACACTCACGGGTATCGAGATGGACCGTCTGGGCATCAGCGTATCACCAGAAGAGCTGAGTGATATGTATGCAGGTGAGTTTATCCACCCCTATCTGCGCCAGATGTTCACCAACCCACAGACAGGGGAATACAACATCCAGCAGATAAAGTACCTGACTGACAACTTCGACCAGTTGGATACCAACACCAAAGCACAGTGGGTGGAATTGGAGAAGAACCTCAAGCAGGACCGCTCCATGCAGAAATACAACAACCTGGTGACAAAGGGAATGTATATGCCCAACGCCATTGCCCAAAAGATGGCGGAACTAAGCAGTACCAGCAGCGACGTGCGCGTAGCTATGGTCTCTTTCCAGAGCATTCCTGATGCAGAGGTAACGCCCACAGAGAGCGACTTCCAGAAGTATTACAATGAGCACAAAGCCGAATACCGTGTTCGCGAAGAGTTGCGAGACATTGAATATATCTCTTTCCCCATCAATCCAACCCAGGAGGATATGGACAAGATTGCCGAGGAGGTCAACCAACTTTGGGAAGAGATGCAGACCACCAGTGATGACGAACTGGGATTCTTTGTCAGCGCAGAATCGGACAAGGGCTACGACTCCACCTACAAGCGTGCCTCCGAATTTCCTGCCCCGATGGACTCCATCATCGCCCGTACAAACGCCGGCACCCTCATTGCTCCTCAAATCGTAGGCAATGCCTGGATGATGGCAAAGGTGCAGAAAACCGATATGCGTCCTGACAGCATCCGTGCCAGCATCATCTGGATTATGAACAACAAAGCTGGCGGTAATATCACCCGCAATGAAGAGCAGGCCAAAGCCCTTAAGGATAGCGCCGAAGCCATGCTGAAAATCGGCATGCCTTTCGAAGAGGCCGTCAAGCAGTTCTCCGACAGCAAAGAAAATGACGGAGACCAGGGATGGCAACTGGACGGCAACTACGGCTTCCTGAACGAAGACATTATCTCCCACGCCGAAGGCAGCACTTTCACCCTTGAACGCCCCGACAAACTGGGCTACTGCATTGTAAAGGTGACTGGCAAAACCACTCCTGCCCGTAAATATCGTGTAGCCATGCTTTCCCGCAATATTGTGCCCAGCGATGCTACTGAGAAGAACATCTACAACACCGCCAACCATTTTGCAGGTCAGAACCGCACCTACACCGAGATGATTGCTGCGGCCCAAGAGCAGAACCTGATGGTGCGTAGCGACAGGATAACCATGATGGCCAACACCATCGGCGGCATAGCCAACTCCCGCGAGATTGTACGCTGGGCCTTCGACAAAGAAACCGAGATTGGTGATGTTGCCGGCCAAGTGTTCACCCTCGATGACGAGTGCATCGTGGTTGCATTGAAGGACATCTTCAAACAAGGATATGCCACCCTTGAACAAGTCCGCCCCATGATTGAGAATCAGGTACGCTTAGAGAAAAAGGGTGAAATGCTGATGGCCAAAGCATCCGAGGCCGCCAAGGGTAGTAAAGATATCTCAGCCCTGGCAAGCACTTTGGGCACCACCGTCGACACCGTCAGCGGCGTAACTTTCGATGCCTACTATTTCGGCAAATTCGGCATGGAGCCCAAGTTGCAAGCCGTCGTGGCTGCCACCCAAGGCAACAAGCTGGTAGGCCCTGTCAAAGGCGCCCAGGGTGTCTATATAGTTCAGATTGACAACCAGACCAAGATAGCCAACAGCGAGGAAGAAATGAAGACCAAGGTGGCCACTATCCGCGCTCAAATGGCACAGGAGGCCAGCCAGAAAGCCAATGGCATCCTCACCCTGTTGACCGACAACGCCAAGATAACTGACCAGCGCAACCAGCATTTCTAGGATACGGCACAACGGAAGTCTTGCCGGCATGACAGCGGCTCTCTCCAACCAGTGAGGCCCCGCAAGACAGACAGCCCAAATATTGCTGCGCAATAAAAGTTCGGAAGTAGCATCTTCCCAATACCATAAAGGGGCGGAGCATGAAGTTCCTCCCCTTTGTTTATAAAAGTAACGCCATGAGCGACGACCAGCATAACGACACACAAAAAGAACGTCGCGGTTTCAAAGCCGTGGCGAGCTGGTTTCATGAAGTAGGGCACTTCTTCTCCAATCTATGGAGCAAGAGAGACATCATCAGCCGCGAGTTCAAGCACAAGCAACGTTTTGTGATGATGGACACGGTGACCTACAAAGAGAAGTGGTCGTTCCAACTTTCAGCCATCAATCTTTTTGTCACCATCGGCATCAGCATCATCGTCCTGGTCATCGTGACATCGCTCATCATTGCCTTTACCCCCTTGCGCGAGTTTATTCCTGGCTATGCCAACCCCAGGATGGTGGAACAAACCTACCAGAACTCACGGACCGTGGATTCCTTGGAACACGTATTGGCACAGCAAGAGGCCATGATGGCCGACCTTCGTGACATCATGACCGGGCAAGATCCCGACAAACGTCTGCACCCGGCCAAAAGCAATGCACAAAACAATGACAAGAAGGCCGACACAAAAGAGCAGGATTACAAACCCTCCAAAGCCGACGAGGAATTGCGTAAAGAGGTAGAGGAACAAGACCGCTATGTGGTGATGCGCAAAAAGGAGACTCCCTCCCAGCCCACACAAGCCACGCAGGCCGTGGAGAACAACAACACTCCCTCCATCTTGCTTTTCACCCCTATAAAAGGTAAGGTGATATCACCCTATGATGTCAAGACCCGACATTATGGCGTTGATATCGCAGGTGCGGAAAACGATGCTGTCAAGTCGGTGGCTCCTGGCACGGTCATCTTCGCCAATTTCACCATCGAGACAGGCAATGTTATCGCCGTGCAGCACCATGGCGGCATTATCTCCGTATATAAACACAACAGTACCCTGCTCAAACATGAAGGCGACATCGTGCGTGCCGGCGAGCCCATTGCCTATCTGGGCAATTCCGGTGAGCTCACTACCGGGCCTCACCTCCATTTCGAGCTTTGGATAGGCGGTAAGCCCGTCAACCCCCTTATCTACACCTCTTTCTAACCTAACCCGTGCCCCACTTGAAATCAATCGCCATACTCGGCTCCACCGGCTCTATCGGAACGCAGACACTGAATGTGGTGCGCCGACACAAAGACATGTTCTCTGTCGAGGTACTCGTGGCTGGAAGCAATGCCGACCTGCTTGTCCAACAAGCATTGGAGTTTGATCCCAATGCCGTGGTAATCGCCGATGCGTCGAAATACAGCCAAGTACAGGAGGCGCTGCAGCACACCGACACCAAAGTATTCGCCGGTATGTCGAGTGCCTGCGACCTCATGGAGATGGGAAGCATCGACATCGTGGTGGCAGCCATTGTAGGTTTTGCCGGACTGCGGCCGACCATGCGCGCCATTGAGCACGGCCACACCATCGCACTGGCCAACAAAGAGACCCTTGTGGTGGCTGGCCAGCTTGTGACACGGGCCGCCATGCAGCACAATGCCGCCATTCTCCCTGTAGACTCCGAGCACTCAGCCATCTTCCAGTGTCTGGAGGCCGGCAATGAGATAGACAAGATACTCCTTACCGCCTCGGGAGGCCCCTTCTTCGGCCGTACACGGGAGGAGCTGCAGCAGGTGCGCCTCGACGAAGCACTCAACCACCCCAATTGGAAGATGGGGCGCAAAGTGACCATCGATTCCGCCACCCTCATGAACAAAGGGCTGGAGGTCATCGAAGCCAAATGGCTTTTCGGTGTCGAGCCCGAAAAGATTGAAGTACTGGTGCACCCGCAGTCCATTGTCCATTCCATGGTACAGTTCCAGGACGGAAGCATCAAGGCACAGCTGGGCACGCCCACCATGGAGACGCCTATCCAGTTGGCGCTCACCTACCCCCAGCGCGTGGAGAGCCACCTGCCCCGCTTCAGTTTTCTCGACCACCCGCAGCTCACCTTCCACAAACCCGACACCCACACCTTCCGCTGTCTGCAGCTGGCCTACAACGCCATCCGCCAGGGTGGCAACATGCCCTGCATCATGAACGCCGCCAATGAAGTGGCCGTACAACGGTTCATCGACGGCAAGATAGGATTCCTGCAAATAGCCGATTGCGTGGCCGACGCCATGGCCAAAGGCACCTATGTCAAAGACCCGTCATTCGAAGACCTTATTGAAACCGATAAAGAAATACGCCGGTAGCATCGCCGCCCGGCACCACACCTAACAAGAACCCGACACTATGAAGATTATAGCCCTCTTGCTCAGCTTGTCCCTCTTGGTCATCACCCATGAACTGGGGCATCTCGGCTTCGCCAAGCTGTTCCATACACGCGTGCGCCGTTTCTACCTTTTCTTCAACTGGAAGTTCTCCATTCTGAAGGCCAAGAAGTTTGACGGCAAATGGCACTTCCTCTTCTTCAATGACGAGACACCCGACTCCTGGTACACCCAGGATCCCGACAAGCCCAAAGAGCAATGGGAGATGAAAGACCCCGACAACACCCTGTGGGGTATCGGCTGGATACCGCTGGGCGGCTATTGCGACATCGCTGGCATGATTGACGAGACCAAAGGCACCGACCAGCTGGCCAGCACTCCGCAACCCTGGGAATACCGCACCAAGAAGGGCTGGCAACGCCTCTGCATCATCGGCGGTGGCGTGCTGGTCAACTTCCTCAGCGCCCTGCTTATCTACACCTGCATCTTCGCCCACTGGGGCAAGGACGAGCTCCCCTTGCGCAACGCGGAGCTGGGCTACGAATACCACCAAATACTGCTCGACGAGGGGTTCCAGAACGGTGACATCATCTGGAGCATCGACGGCCAGGAGGCCACCGACTTTGCCATGACGCAGCAGCATATCCTGCTTGACAATCCAAAGACCGTGGTCGTGAAACGTGCCGACACTTTCGACACTATCCTGCTCAGCGACGACCTGCAGTCCAAGATACTGCGCGAGAATCCCCGTGAGATTATGGGTGTGCGCATGCCTTTTGTGGTCAAAGAGTTCCAAGCAGGCAGCATCGCCCAGCAACAGGGTATGGAGATTGGCGACCGCGTGGTCAGCATCAACGGCGAGGACCGTCAGACCTTTACCGACATCTCTGCCGCCCTGGCTGCCAACAAGGGCAAGGAGATTACCGTGGGCTTCCTCCGCGACGAAGACACCACGCTGGCCACCCTCACCGCGACGACCGACACCACGCTGGCCGCCCTCGCCGCGACAACCGACACCATGGCTACGACCGACACGCTCCTGGCTGCTGCCGACGGGAATTCCGACGCTGTGGTCCGCCCGGCCAATTACCACGAGGTGACGCTGACGCTGGGCAGCGACGGCAAGCTGGGCGTGATGCTCAAATCGCCCGAAGAGGTCTTCGACGTCATACACAATGACTACACGTTCCTCCAGGCCATCCCCGCCGGTATCGGGTTCGGCTGGGAGACGCTGACCAAGTATGTCTCCTCGCTCAAGCTCCTCTTCACCAAGGAGGGGGCGCAGAGCTTAGGCGGTTTCGGGACGCTGGGCAGCTTGTTCCCCAAGCATTGGGACTGGCAGAGCTTCTGGGGCATCACGGCTTTCCTGGCCATCATCCTGGCTTTTATGAACATCATCCCCATCCCGGGGCTTGACGGCGGGCACATCCTCTTCACGCTGTGGGAGATTGTGACACGCCGCAAGCCGAGCGACCGCTTCCTCGAGGTGGCGCAGACGGCCGGCATGGTGCTGCTCCTCGGCCTGCTGGTGCTGGCCAACGGCAACGACCTGTGGCGCTGGCTGCGGCATCTGTTCTAATCCCTGGCATCCGACGGCAACACTACCTTTGTCCAAGTACCCACTGCCTAGCGACACTCTTCCATGCGCAAGATTGACAAACTCATACTGAAGTCCTTTCTGGGGCCGCTGCTGCTCACTTTCGCCATTGCGGTGTTCGTGCTGCTGATGCAGTTTGTGTGGAAGTACATCGACGACCTGGTGGGCAAGGGTCTGGAGTTCCGCATCATCGCGGAGCTGCTGTTCTACGCCTCGGCCACTTTCGTGCCTATGGCGCTACCTATCTCGGTGCTCTTCGCGTCGATTATGACGATGGGCAACTTCGGGGAGAAATACGAGCTGGTGGCGATGAAGGCCGGCGGCATCTCGCTGCGGCGCGTGATGATGCCGATGACTTTCGTGGCTCTGCTGCTGACGGGGGTGGGCTTCTACTTTGCCAACAATGTGATGCCGGCGGCTATGCTGAAGTACCGCACCATCCTCTACGACGTGACGCGCAAGAAGCCCGCCATCAACATACGTCCGAGCGAGTACTACACGGAGATTGACGGCTATGTGATCCGCGTGGACGGCAAGGATGCCGACGGGATGACGCTGCGCGACGTGACCATCTTCGACAACACGAAGGGCTCCGGGCAGTCGAACATCATCGTGGCCAGGAGCGGCCGCATGCAGACGAGCGCCGACGAGCGCTACATGATTTTCACGCTCTACGACGGCTGCTACTACAGCGAGGCCATGGAGGGCAACAGCTACCTGAGCCGGCCGCTGACGCGGGTCAACTTCGCGGAGGAGGTGCTGACGTTCGACATCTCGTCGTTTGCCTTCAACAAGAGCGACGACGAGTCGTTCCAGGGCACCTACCAGATGATGAACGTGAGCCAGCTGGACGAGGCCGCCAGCGGGCTGGAGAAGTACCGCGACGGGCTCTACGACGAGTTCGGCCGGCAGGTGGACATGCGGCTGAAGGGGCTCACCGACGGGCGCACGCGGACGGCGCCGACGGACGGCGTGGGCGACCAGCGGTGGCTGCCCGCCAAGGGCATAGCCAGCGCGCCGGAGGAGGACCGCCGCTGGATTCTGGACTACGCCCGCAGCGAGGCCGTGCAGGCGCTGGACGAAATCAAGCGCTACAACGACATCATCGAGTCGGAGAACGCCTACATCAACCGCCACTACATCGAGCTGCACCGCAAGTTCACCCTCTCGGTGGCCTGCCTGCTGCTCTTCCTGGTGGGCGCGCCGTTCGGCAGCATCGTGCGCAAGGGCGGCCTGGGGCTGCCGCTGGTGGCCAGCGTGGGGTTCTTCGTGTTCTACTACGTCATCGGCATGATCTGCGAGAAAGCCGTCCGCGAGTCGGCCATGAGCCCCGCGGGCATGTGGGTGAGCAGCTTGGTGATGCTTCCCATTGGCGTGTTCCTGACGGTGCAGGCCACCACCGACCGCGACCTGGCGCTGGGGCAGTGGTTTGGCCTGGTGGGCGAACGGCTGAAGAGGTGCTGGCGCTGGCTGCGTCTGCGATGGCGGAGGAGATGCGCCAAAAGTGCCGGATAAATTGAATCGGAGACAAACTATGAGAAAAGTGGTGTTTATATTGTTGGCAGCCTTGCTCTGCCTCTCGGCCCAGGCGCAGAAGGTGGTGACGCTCCGGCGGACCACAGAGACGCCGACGGTGAAGGTTGAGCCCGAGCACCACCCTACCCGCTCGCTGCGTCTTGCGGTAGGGACACGCGATTTCGTCACGGCGGCGTTCAACTACTACATCTCCCCGTCGTTTATGATTGGCGGCGGCATGGGCTACGGCTGCATCTACTTCAACGTGACGCATTCCGTCCCTGCATATCAGGTGAACCGAACGAACGGGGTGGTAACGGTTGATGCGCGGAAACACGAGAACGTGGGGACAGGATGGGGTATCCCGTTCTATTTTGAGAGTGAGCTGCGGACGCCCGCCTACAGATGGTCGCCTTTCCTGAACATGAAAATGGGGGCCACCGTCGGCCTTTTCCAGCCTTATTACGAGGAGGGACGGAGCTACTACGCCACCGACGCGACGGGCAATGCCGTCTATTCGACGACAACGGTGCAGTGGCAGCCTTTCTTTGCCTCCGTTGCCGCCGGTATTAGCTACAAGTGCCTCAACCTGGGGTGCGGCATCGGCGTGCAGGGAACCCGGGCTTTCGGCACTCTTTTCCTCTCCGCCAACATCCCTTTGTCGGAATAAAAACGACATATCCAAAAAGCACGTACGTGGTTTCGTAAAAGTACGTACGTGGTTTTGCCAAAGCACGTACGTGGTTTTTCTGTCCACCGCACGACCTTTTCCGTTAACATTTCACCGAAATCATAAAAAACGCGCCATACGCTTTTTTTTGCGTACCTTTGCACCGAACTTAAAAGCACAACAACACCATGGAGAACAACTACATTATCTCTGGCATACAGCAAGTCGGCGTGGGCTGCGAACAGTTCGAAGAGGCCTGGAAATGGTATATCGCCATGTTCGGCATGGACGTGCGCATCCTCGAGGACGATACCGTGGCGGCCAAGATGCTGCCCTACACCGGCAACGTGCCCCAGAAACGCCACGCCTGCATCGCCGTCAACCTCCAGGGCGGCGGCGGCTTCGAGATATGGCAATACTCCGGGCGCAAACCCCAGCCCCTCGGCTTCGAAATCGAGGCCGCCGACCTCGGCATCTTCGCCGCCAAGCTCAAGACCCGCAACGCCGACGCCTACCGGCGCCAGCTCGCCGCCAGAATCGTGCAGGACGACGGCAAGAAAGCCGGCGGACGCGTGGGCACCCTCCACACCTCGCCCGACGGCCGCAAGAGCTTCTCCGTGCTCGACCCCTGGGGCAACTACTTCCAGGTGGTGGAGGACGACTACGTCTTCATCGACGAGCACCGCCTGGGCGGCGGCGTGACCGGAGCCATGATGGGCTCCACCGACATCGACAAGGCCCTGCCCATCTACCGCGACATCCTCGGCTACGACACCGTGGCCTACGACCGCACCGGCACCTTCGACGACCTGAAGGACATCAAAGGCGGCGACGGCCGCTTCCGCCGCGTGCTGCTCAGCCACAGCCGTCCCCGCCGCGGCGCCTTCGCCCCCCTCTTCGGCCCCAGCACCATCGAGCTCCTCCAAGCCCTCGACCGCCAGCCCCGCAAGATATACGAAGGCCGCTTCTGGGGCGACCCCGGGTTCATCCAGCTCTGCTTCGACGTCACCAACATGCGCGCCCTCGAGCAGAAATGCAACGCCCTCGGATTCCCCTTCACCGTGGACAGCTGCAAGGACACCGGCCACTTCGACATGGGCGAGGCCAGCGGACACTTCACCTACATCGAAGACCCCGACGGCACCCTCATCGAACTCGTCGAAGCCCACAAAATCACCGTCCTCAAACGCCCCCACATCTACATCGACATGCTCACCCGCAACCGCGAGAAGCCATTCCCCCGGCTCTTCTTCCGCCTCATGGGCATGAACAAGGTGAAACTCTAACCCCCACACCACAAGCTATGGGCAACCTATTGGAATACCTGAGACAGGACGTGCGCTTCGAAGAGTCGCTCAAGGCCTGCATGAACTGCGGCATGTGCACCGCCGTCTGCCCCGCCGCCGAATTCTACGACTACGACCCGCGCCGCATCTGCGACGCCGTGCAACGCGGCTACGAAAACGAGATAGAACGGCTGCTGCGCAAAGACACCATCTGGTACTGCGGCCAGTGCATGTCGTGCAAGACACGCTGCCCGCGCGGCAACGTGCCCGGCGAGCTCATCAGCGTGCTCCGCAAGGCCTCGCAAGAGCTGGGCTACTACAAAGACAGCGAGAAAGGCCGCCAGCAGACACAACTCATGAACACCATCGGCAGCAACATCCTCGAAATCGGCTACTGCGTCCACCCCGACCGCGTGGACCCCGACTACCACCCCGAACAGGGCCCCGTGTGGGAATGGTACCGCGAGCACATCGAAGACGTGGCCCCCAAGCTGGGCGCCAACTACCACGGCCAGGGCGCCGGCGCACTGCGCAACATCCCCGAAGAGGACCTGAACGAAGTGCGCAGAATATTTGAGGTAACCGGCGGCATGGAGCTGCGCAAACAAGTGACCAGCGATGAATAAATTCGGATTCTCGATAGCACAGACACGGTCCACGGACCTCGACACCGCCAACCTCGGCAAAGCCGAAGAGCTGCTGCAGCGCGTGCCCTCCTACAAGCTCTGCATCGGCTGCGGCGGCTGCACGGCGGCCTGCACGGCAGGACTGTTCACCGACTTCAACATACGCCGCATACACACCCAGTTCGCCCGCGGCCAGTACAAAGACCTGGACCGCCGGCTGCAAAGCTGCATGCTCTGCGGCAAATGCCTGCTGGTGTGCCCCCGCGGCGTGAACACCCGCGCCCTCATCGTCGAGATGCGCCGCCTGCTCAACAACACAGACCCCGCATAGTTCAACCATAAGAACACTAAAACAACAGCCACCTTGAACAACTTCTCCATATATGTAATACCGTTCTGCACCGGCGTCCTGCTGCTGCTGGGATTCTCCGTGCTGAAGTACTGGCGATGGATCAAGCGCTTCGACAAACTGCAGCAAGCCATCATCCGCAAGAACATCTGGTCGTGGAAATTCCTGCCCGCCATCTGGGAGGCCTTCCGCGAAGGACTGCTCCACTGGCGCATCGCCAAGAAGAACTGGCTGCTGGGCTACATGCACCGCAGCCTGGCCTTCGGATGGTTCCTGCTGATAGTGGTGGGCTTCGTGCAGGCCCTGCTGGCCTTCCCCGACGGACACCCCTTCTGGATGGCCATCTTCTACAACTACTTCGTCCACGAGGACAACCTGCTCGTGTTCCCCGATGCACCGCTCTTCGCCGACATCATGGACGCACTGCTGCTCTATGTGCTCAGCGGACTGGCACTGGCCGTGTTCAAGAAGCTCTGGTCGCGCCCCCTGGGCATGAAACGCACCACACGCCACACGCCGCTGGACCGCGTGACCAAGTTCGCCCTCTGGTGCATCTTCCCCCTCCGCCTGCTCAGCGAGACAGCCACCAGCGCCATCTACCACAACGGCGGATTCCTGATACAATGGCTGGGCAACGGCATGGCCGGCAACGGCATGGCCGGCATCGGCATCGCCGACCCCTACTTCGAATACATCTGCTGGCTGCTCTACAGCATAGCGCTGGGCACCTTCTTCGCCCTGATGCCCTTCTCGCGCTACATGCACATCTTCACCGAGATATTCCTCATCTACTTCCGCCAGCTGGGCGTGCGCGACAACGCCGACCAGAAAAGCGGCTACACCATGTTCGAACTCAACGCCTGCTCGCGCTGCGGCATCTGCATTGACGGATGCCCCATCAACAAGGAGCTGGACATCACCAATATCCAAGGCGTATACCTGCTGCAGAGCATCCGCAATCACGACTGGAGGAAACGACAGGTGTCCATCGCCGAGAACTGCCTGATGTGCGACCGCTGCGTGGCCGACTGCCCCGTCAACATCGACCTCAACGTGGTGCGCCGCCACGTGCGAATCCAGAACAAACGCCCTATCGACACCTCCGGCAACTACAGCTACCTGGACACCGTGCAACCCTTCAACGCCATAGGGCGTGTGGCCTATTTCGGCGGCTGCATGTCGCACCTCACCCCCGGCACCACCGAGGCCATGGAACGCATCTTCCAAGCTGCCGGACAGAAATACTGGTATATGGACCGCGACCGCTCCATCTGCTGCGGACGCCCCCTGCTGCAACAGGGATTCACCACACAAGCCAACGAACTGAGACGCAAGAACACCGAACTCATCGTGAACAGCGGCGCCACCATGCTCATCACCTCATGTCCCATCTGCTACCGCTCGTTCAAGGAGGAATACCACCTCCCCATCCCCGTGTTCCACCACACCGAATATATCGACTACCTGCTCACCGCCGGCCGCATCAAACTGCGCAAGAGCGACCGACGCGTGGCCTACCACGACCCCTGCGAGTTGGGGCGCGGCTGCGGCATCTACGATGAGCCGCGACGCATACTGGACGCCACCTCGACACTGCTCAAGACCAAGGACGAACGCGAACACAGCCGCTGCTGTGGCTTCAACCTCGGCAACACCACCCTCGACACCGAGGAACAACGCAAGATACGCAACGCCGCCCTTGAGAACCTGAGGCAGCCCAACCCCGATGTCATCGCCACCGCCTGCCCCGCCTGCAAGAAGGCCTTCACCCGCGCCGAGGAGTTCCCCGTCGAGGATGTGGCCGAAATCGTTGCAGAAAACCTGATATCATGAATACAAGACAAATCCAGATAATTATGCGAAAGATGAACAATACACCTCTTTTCCGCTCCTCGCGCTCCCGCCTTGCCGCCGTTCTGGCCACTCTCCTGCTCGCCTTATCAGGCAGCACGACGGCACAGGAGGTGCGCAACGTCTATGGCGACGTCTCCATGGGACTGGGCTTCAACTATGCGAACGACAACCTGTCCTGCTTTGAGGACTGCCGCTACGCCACCGCCATACCCAACTTCGACATCATGATTGGCTTCCATTGGAAACAGGTCACCTTCGGAGGCAGAATAAACGCCATGTTCAAACACTACATGCTGTTCTCGGAGGAGATAGGGGCCGCCACGATAGGACTGCACGGAAGGTACGATATTCCGCTGAATCCGACGCTGTTTCTCTCCCCGTCAATCACCTATGGATATTTTGATGTGGAGAGCGACTTCTACCACAAAGGGCGTCTCTGGCACGGCGGCACACGCAAAGGTCGCAATCTTGAGTGCTGTGTAGGACTATCCTACCAGCCCGAGGACATCTTCTACTACCGCCTCGATGTTGTCGTATCTTATGCCAGCTATACCCCCGTCGTTGACGGCGATTTCATACTCCCCAACGAAGATAACACCGCATCGACCGTGCTAGAGGCCACCAAAAACAGAAACTTGTTCTACACCGGCCTCCGACTCACCGTCGGCGGACTGTTTTAATACCCTTAGCTATGCAGAAACGTTACTGGAACGAATATCAGAAGGACATTGCCGACGATCGCTACTTCTATGAGCGCAGTTGCATCCGGCAAACTTTCTTTCCCGGCTCGGAGGCGGCCTTTCTGAAGATACTGCGCGAAGAACTGGGCAAGGACATCTGCGACAACCCCCACCAGCACACCTGCACCGGCATCGGCTACCATTCCGATGTGGTGCCGTTGGAGACGACCATGACCATCGTGGCGCGACTTTTCTCGCTGATGAAGGAGTGCGGCTACGAGAACTACGTGCCCTCGTGCGTCACCTCGTTCGGCATCTTTACCGAGATGACGGTCAAATGGGAACACAACCCCGAACTCAAGGAGAAAGCCCGACAATATCTGTGGGATGCCTGCAAACGTGAGTTTGAGGTACCGGCGAATATTGCGCATCCGAGCGACATCATCTATAAGTTCCGCTTCGATCTGAAACCCCGCATGAAATACCAGCTGGTAAACCGTTTCACAGGCAAACCGCTGCGCGTGGTGGAGCACATCGGATGCCACTATGCCAAGATTTTCCCTGAACGCGGTATCGGCAACGCCGAATTCCCCTACGTCCTGGCCGGCATGATAGAGGCCTGGGGCGGCGAGGTGGTGGACTACCCCGAACGCCGACACTGCTGCGGCTTCGGATTCCGACAGTATCTGGTGCAGGAGAACCGCGGATACTCCATTGCCAACACCAAGAAGAAATTCCAGAGCATGGAACCCTATGAACCCGACTTCATTGTCACCAACTGCCCGGGATGCTCCATGTTTATGGACAAATGGCAATATACCATCGCCGAAATGGAACACAAGACTTTCGACAAGGAGGGCTACGGCATACCGGTGCTCACCTACGAGGAGATGACCGGACTACTGCTGGGCCACGACCCCTGGACGCTCGGACTGCAGATACACCAAGTGCAATGCGAACGACTCCTCGACAAGATAGGCATACGCTACAATCCCGACGAGAAATACAAAGGCATCTCCGGCCGGATACTGCCCCGACCACTGAAACCCGAATGCCTGCGGGTGTGACAAAACTCAATCACTCAGCCAACCGCAACATCTAATATTGAACATCATGAAATACGCCATCATAGGAGCCGGTCCCGCCGGCATAGAAGCCGCCTCGGTGCTTGCCGCCCACGGCAAAGAAGTCACCCTGTTCGAAAAAGCGCCGTCGCCACTTAAGAATATTGCCGACAAGGCCTTCCTGTTTCCCAACTTCGCACCTGCCGACGAGATGGTGCAGACATTGGACAAGAAACTGCAGAACGAGCTCATCACCGTCCTCTACGACACCGAGATTACCGACCTCAGCCGCGTGGCGCTCACCGGCACCGTGGAATCCTACGGCGACTATGCCGCCACCATGCCCCAGTCGTCGTTTGCCATTCCCAGCGAGTGGAAACTCACCGATGCCAAGGGACATACCTATTTTGCCAACAAAGTCCTTGTCGCCACGGGCTACACGCCATTCGACGCCCACCGCAAAGAGGAACTGGGTTATGGCATCTACAAAGGTATCCATACCTCCATCGAGATGGAGAAAATGATACGCCACAAGCAAATACTCAATTCTATAGGCGACACACCGAGACGCATCGTATTTCTCCAGTGCGTAGGGTCGCGCGACGAGAAGTCGGGCAACCACTACTGCTCCAAGGTGTGTTGCGTCACCGCCGTGAAGCAGGCCATCGAGGTCAAGAAGCTGCTGCCCAACACCGAGGTTTTTGTATTCTACATGGACCTCCGTATGTGGGGTCAGGGATTCGAGGAGATGTACCGCCAGTCGCAAGAGACCTATGGTGTGCGTTTTGTGCGTGGACGCATCTCTGAAGCTTCTGGCACCTTCGACGGACGCGTGCAGATTAAGGCCGAAGACACCCTGATGGGGTTGCCCATGAAGATGACCACCGACCTGCTGGTGCTCATGGTGGGTATGGAAGCTAGCGAAGGCACTCGCCAGATAGGGCATTCCTGCAACATCTGTGGCGACTACGGTTTCATCCACACCATCGACCCACACCTTCAGGACAACCTTACCTCCCACAAAGACCTCTACGCCGCAGGCACCTGCAAACGCCCCATGTCGCTCACCGACTCCGTCAACGACGCCCGTGCAGCCGCACTGGCCATGCTAGATTCCTAATTATGGCCGACAAGAACACCAAGAAAACGAATGCGGCACGGCTGCTCGACCAGCTGAAGATTGACTACGAGCTCATCCCCTACGAGGTGGACGAGAACGACCTCGGCGCCACACATATCGCCCAACAGCTGGGACAGCCCATCGAACGGCTGTTCAAGACGCTGGTGCTGCGTGGCGACAAGACGGGCCTGTTCGTCTGCGTCATTCCCGGTGCCGAAGAGGTGGATCTGAAGAAAGCCGCCAAGGTGACGGGCAACAAGAAGGTAGAGATGATACACGTCAAAGAGCTGCTGCCACTGACGGGCTACATCCGTGGCGGCTGTTCGCCCATCGGCATGAAGAAACCGCTGCCCACTTACTTTCACCAGACGCTGATGGACCACGAGAGCGTCTATTGCAGTGCCGGCCAGCGCGGACTTCAGTTCCATCTCGCCCCTGCCGACCTGCTCCATGCCGCCAAGGGAACCCTCGCCGACCTTATCGTCTGATGATAGAGATTGAACATCACCCACTGCAACCCTTTCTGCCGCCGAATGCGCGGCTGCTGATGCTCGGCAGCTTCCCGCCGCCGAAGAAACGGTGGTGTATGGATTTCTTCTATCCCAACCGCACCAATATGATGTGGGAGATTTTCGGACTGGTGTTCTATGGCGACTCGCAACGGCTGGTGGATGCGGAACACAAGACCTTCCGCATGGAGGACATCAAAGCGCTGCTCACGGCACGCGGCATCGCCATCTACGACACCGCCCGCGCCGTCCGTCGCCTGAGCGGCAACGCCTCCGACAAAGACCTGCAGATTGTCGAGAAGACCGACATATCGGCCCTGCTGGAGCAGATACCGCAGTGCCACGATATAGTCTGCACCGGACAGAAGAGCTTCTCGGTGCTGACCGAAGACTATGGCGTCCCCGTTCCCGCGATGGGCACCAGCAACAAGTTTGTCATCAATGGACGCCCCATGCGTCTCTGGCGCATGCCCTCCTCCTCCCGCGCCTACCCCATGCCCCTGACGAAAAAAGCCGAGTATTACCAGGAAATGATGAAAACCATCGGTCTCCTATGACCCATTCCCTAATCTACCACCCCATCGGCACCATCCTACTCTCAATGCACCTCTTCCCCACACCCCAAATCCCCCCATCATGTGACAACTCCCCTCTTCTTACGGGGAGTAACAACAGTATTCCAACCAGCCAAAAGCATAACAATTTTATAGTATAATTAAAAATTCTTATAAGTTTTTTTTATTACGATTAAAAAAGTTTATATATTTGCAGTCGTGAACAGATGACTGAATTATGGTTGGAAGATTTATTAAACAACAGATAAGCAACCGATTGTACAAAGGTAAAGCGGTAATAATCGTTGGACCAAGACAGGTTGGCAAGACAACTTTGCTGAAAATGCTGACCGCCGAGACCAAACATAGAGTGCTGGTGTGGAACTGTGACGAGCCCGATGTTCGGAAAAAACTAAATGAACCTACTTCAACAGAACTGGGAGCCGAAACTTCCAACGCCGACTTGATTCTGATTGACGAAGCACAGCGAGTCCAGAACATTGGCATCACGTTGAAACTGCTTATTGACAACTACCCCGAGAAACAGGTGGTAGTCACTGGTTCGTCAGCCATCGAGCTTTCAAACTCCATCAACGAACCCTTGACGGGACGTAAGTACGAGTATGCAATGTTCCCGTTCTCGTCGGAAGAGCTAATAAAGGAATACGGAGGAACCAATGAACGCCGTATGCTGGAGCGCCGACTTATCTACGGCTCCTACCCCGAGGTGGTGAACCATCCTGGCGAGGAACGGGAAACGCTGTCCAATTTGGTAAGCAGCTATCTGTACAAAGACATTTTTTCATTTCAGGATGTGCGCAAGCCGGAAATCATCGAGCAGCTGCTGCAAGCGTTGGCGTTGCAGGTGGGCAGCGAAGTGTCATTCAATGAACTGGGACGCCTGCTCGGCCTTACCTCCATCACCGTGCAACGTTATATTGACCTGCTGGAAAAATCGTATGTGTTGTTCCATCTACGCTCATTCAGCCGCAATGTGCGTTCCGAGTTGAAGAAAAGCCGCAAGATATATTTCTACGACAATGGCGTGCGCAATGCGCTGATTGGCGACTATAAATCTTTAGATTTGCGCAATGATACCGGTGCCTTGTGGGAAAACTACGTCATCAGCGAACGTATGAAACACAACTCGTACAATGTGTTTTATGGCAAGAGCTATTTCTGGCGCACACAGCAACAGCAGGAGGTGGACTATATCGAGGATTACGATGGGGTGCTACACGCCTACGAATTCAAATGGAGTGCTACCAAACGGCTCCGCCTTGCTGAGACTTTCTCCAAAAACTATCCTAACCACACATTTACCATAATCTCGCCCGACAACTACCAAGACTTTGTCTGCGGGAGGATTTAAGTCGCCTGCAAATATGTTTAATTCTCAAATGACCGAGGAAATACAGGTGTCAGATGAATATCCAAAATGATTTATGGACGTGAGTTACACAATGAGAGCAAAGATAGTCGTGTTTGAATTTGTCTTCAAATGCATTATGGCTGGTATATTAATTCTGTTCTTGGTTGTTACTGTCCCGTTGATTTCAGTGAACTTTTCACTGTCATTGTTAATATGCTCAGGTCTATTATTAGGATTGTTTATTATTGTCAGAAGCATCCTATGGGATATTTTGGGGAAGGAGATCGTGACGATAACAGAACAAGATTTAACCATAGCTAAATTAATGCCTTTCTCAAAAAAAGCAGTTACTATCTCTGCTGAAGATATCATTTCGATAGATAAAGCACAATACGTAAATGAATTAAACAATTGCATTTTTATTAATTCCATGAAATTTTGGCGATATCTAATATCGATTGTTTCTTTAAATAGAGGTTATATTATTATACAAACCATCTATCGGCCATATAATCTTTGTATAGACATTCGCCAAAGAGACCCTATTATTAATAGACTAAAAACTTGGATTAACCATGATGCTGAATAACAAGTGGAATTAATCTCATATGGTGGCAAAAAAAACAGACACAAACACCGGGGATGCCTCTCTGCATACAGAAATACAAAACAAGTTGATTTTAAACATAATAAACAATGCATTTGTCGACCCGAGACCTCGACATTGTCGACCCGAGACCTCGACACTGTCGACCTGAGACCTCGACATCGTCGACCCGAGACCTCGACAAAAAGGACTACGGACAGGAGCTTGCCCTCGTCTAGAAGTCAGATTGCTGAATATTTGTCAACGAACTGGAAACAATATGAAAACGAGCTTTTTGTACTCTGCGCCACATAGTGACTTGGTTTTTCTAATGATTTGAAATGACGCCCAACAAACATAAACCGATACTTTGGCTGACTGCTATTGTAGCAATGGGTGCCGTCGCGGTGCTTGTGCTGACACAGACGAGAATTGGAGAGAGCGTGAAGCGGGAGAGCGCTCGGGTGTTCGACTACGAGTATATCCCGAACCAGAATATTGACGTTGACGGCACAGAGGCGGCCCAGGGGGCGGACTCGATTTACAAGGACTTCCGCAAGAAATTCCGTTTCCACTATCAGGGCATCGGGATGGCGTCGTTTGCCGACAGCAGCCGGATGATTCTGCTCAGCGACCTGCCGCCGCATTTCGAGACGGATTCCGTAGCTCCTATCTTCTCCAAGTTCACGCACAAGACGGAGCTCCGCAGGCACCCCATCGGATATGACGGCTATACGACAGACATGGTCATCCTGCTGGGCAACGCTACCCGGGAAAACTGCGACCGGCTGACGGAACGACTCAACAAGGAACTCTTCTTCAGCGACTACAAGCCCGTGGTGATGACGCTGCCCGCCGAGGAACGACGCCAGTATTTCACCAAGAACAATACCGATTACCAGATTACCCTCAACGAGTTCAACACCTGGTTTCTGGAGGAGGGCGAAGGGTTTATCCATCTCGACGACACCGCCATGGTGCTGACCGTCGCCGACATCTTCGCCAAGCAGGCACGGGGCGTCTACTTCAGCCGGCTGCCGGGCTTCGTGGCATGGGCGGTGGCCAAGAATGCGGACATCGCTCCCCAGATAAAGGATATGCGCCAGTTCACCCTCGATGCCGACCTCATCCTCGGCGCGTTGGCCGACAGCAGCACGCTGGTCATCATCGGTCGCGAACGCCAGTCGCCGCTCCACGAGCTGCCGCCGCTGCAGATAGAGAGCATCCTGCTGCTGGCGGCAACCACCGAGAAAGAGCTGTCGCAGAGCTTGGACATCAACGACCTCATGGCCGGCAAGATGGTGAACGGCCGCGACTGGTGTCCCACCTACCTGAGCCGTGAGCTGGAGAACACCGAGTTCGGCGACCTGATGACCATCACCGACGTGCTGCTCAAGGATTGGTCGGAACGCGGCACCATCCAGGAGGGCTACTACCGCTACCCCGACCCGGGCTACTACCCCTTCGACCGCCCGCTCTTCCGCAAACTGGGGCTCAACGAGCTCGTCTACAACTGGAACACCACCGGCGCCATGTACGCCATCGACCGCGATGGACATACCATATATACGTTGGGCCGCACCGGCTCGCTACCCGTCAGCTACTTCAATTCGCAGGAGCGCAGCCAATCCATCGGCTACCGCTACGAGAGTCAGGCCTACCACTATTTCGCCACCCTGGGCTGCACCGACCTCGCCCGCGTGGTGCAGTATACGGCGCTCTACCAACTCTTTATCGACAACAACATCAGCTATTCGGGCAATACCTATCCCTCGTTCCCGAAGAACAAACCCTTTCTGCTCTACAAACCCACCGTCGAATTGCTCAACACCATCAAAGGACTCGGCAACGAGGACATCAGCCGTCTGGCCGACAGCATCTCGCAACGCAGCTTCCGGCTCTATCAGAAGGAGCAGGTCGACAAACAGTTGCGCGAGAATGAGCGGGTGCACGGGATGACCTACACCGACGAGAACATCGACTTCATCTACAAGGATGTGCACCGCAACATGCAAGCCGGCATCGGCCACAGCATCCAGGAGGTGAGGCAGATGCTCCTCGGCCTCAGCGAAGAGCAGTTCAAGCAGCTGGCACGCTACCTCTCCTACCCCCGCGGTGTGACCATCAAAGACCAGGCCAGCTACAACACCTATCTTCGCGGACGGCGCGTCAACCAGCTGGTACGCGAGATGGGCAAGAATAATTTCGACCTCATCGGCATGGATCTCGGCACAGTAAAGAACTGGTACGCTGCCAATCTGAAAGGCAACGCGGGACGCTACCTGAAGACCTCGTCGCTCATCGTCACCTACAACGACATGATGACCACCGGTGGACACAACCTCTCGTCGCGCATCAGCCGCGTCAACTCCATGACCAACTACAAGCGTTCCCGCGGCGGCTACACTCCGACGGACTACGAGCAGCCCGCCACCACCGAGCCCTCAGCAACACCCGACAGCCCATCGACGCCAAAAGCCACCGCCACGCCGTCCGCCAGCAAACCCAAAGGCAGCACCCCGCCTAAAACCAACAAACCGACAAACGCCAAACCCCGCCCAAGCAGCGGCGCCACCATCCGTCCCCGCAGCGCGGTGATTTCGAATGCCCCCCGCACAACCAGAGGATTGTAAGAACCTATACCCTATGTCTCGCCTCCTGCTATACTACCTCCTTGGCGTCAACCTGCTGACCTTCATCGCCTACGGCGTGGACAAATGGAAAGCCCGGCGGAATGGCGCCGCCCATAACTCCCGTGGGCTAAGCCGCCGCATTCCAGAGGCGTCGCTGCTTCTTCTCGCCCTCCTCGGCGGCTCGCCGGCAGCACTTGTCGCCATGCACCTCTTCCGCCACAAGACACTCCACAAGAAGTTCCGCTACGGCGTGCCCGCCATACTGCTCCTGCAGCTGGCCGTGGCTGGCATTCTGCTGGCAAAGGGCTACGGGTTGTAGCATTTTTCCCTCCACCGGCTTTTCGTCGGCTGGAATACCGCCATACGTATCGTTTACTCCGTTTATACGTATAGATTACTTCCTTTATACGTATAGTTGATTTCGGTCATCCGCACCATGAATTTCAATAATGCGCATTATGCACCCCCAATAATGCGCATTACCAATATGACGGTTGTTTACCCGCCACGATTACAGACGTCGGATGTTAGGAAAGAGGGGCTACAATTGTGCCAGCAGCTTGTTGCGGGTGTGCCGCACTCCGGCGCCCAGCTCCGTGGGCTCAATCATCAGCAGACATTGGCGCAGCTCGTCGAGCAGCTCCGGATAAGGGATGCTCAGCGTGTAGGCCAGCTTCATGCACAGGGAGCGCACGCCGTAGGGCTCGGCAGGCATCATCAGATGCTCCATGCTGAAATTCAGCAGTTCCACATAGTAGTCGGGCGGCTCCTCTTGACCTGTGGGCACACTCCACTCCAGCCGCTCAAGCAACGTCAGCACGATACGGCGCAGCGAGGTGTCGCCCGTGGTGGTTGCCAGGCCGACCAGCTCCTCGCGATGGGCGGCGATAAAGCCGTTGTCGGTCTTGGGCAGGTGTGTCAACGCCCACGCCGAATGTACGGCCACGTCGCGATTCTCGCCATGGAGGGCCTGGAAGAGCGCGTCGCGCACCGCCGCATCGTTGTGCGCCCGTTGCGCAATCGCCTTGATTTCGTCAATATGCATTGTTGCCATAGCGTCGTGCGGTTACGGGCGTTGCGTCTCGAGTTCAATGGCGGGCCATCCGTAATCCTGGTAGTAGCGGACGGGGAGACGGTGGCGCTTGACATACTCCGACAGCTGCTCCTTGCGGACGGCCTCACGCTCCTGCTCGTTGGAGTGCATGTTCGCGTAGATGTCGAAATAGCTGCCGAAGATGCGTTTGGCGCTGGCCACGTTGCCGGCACCGTCGACGGTCTGCTCAAACGATGTCACCGTGTATTTGCCGTCCTTTACCTCCAGCGATATCAGTCCGCTGTGGTTGCCGCCGGAGACGCACTTCAGCGTGTCGCCAACGATGTTGTACCAAAGCACCCAGAAGTCGCCCAGTACGGGGACATAATCCGGGTCCGCCCGCTCGGAGGCGACTATCATCAGCACGGGAACGCAAATCTCGCCCTTGAGGTAATGCTCGCCAATCTCGCTCACCAGGTAGTCGCTGATAGCATCACGCATGGCCTGTTCCTCACGGTTGATGGCGATATGGCGGATGCAGTCGGCCTTGTGCTCATCAAAGTCGGCAATCAGCCACTGTCCGCCCACCTTCTCCATATAGAGCCGATGCTCCTCAATGTCAGAAGATTCGTCGAACGAGCCATCCTCCCATTTCTGCCGCACACTGATGGTAGCCACGGCGTGGTTCTTGTCGGTCATCTCCACTCCCACAACCGTGTAGTCGGCTATCGTGCCGCCGTTGCCCGTGACGAAGTAGTAACGCCACTCGTGGTCCATCGCCTCATGCTCCGGCAGATGGTTGAACATTGTGTCCAGCACGTTGTAGAAATCCTCGGTCATATACTGGCGCGACCCCCCCTTCAACTCGTGGTCGGGGATATATTTGCACAGCTCCGCAGCACGTTCCATCAGCCGGCGCTCCCGGCCGCCGCAAGCCGCCAGCAGCACAACGGCGGCAAGAATCCAAAGCGTCTTTCTCATATTGTTTGGTTTTTCAATTGTTCCAATGCCCTGCAGAGCTGGTCGGGGCATGAGGTGGGCTTGTCGCCGCAACGGATGCCATCCAGTTTGCTTATCACGTCGTCGATTTTCTGGCCCTTCACCAGACGGCAGATACCCTGCAGATTGCCATCGCATCCGCCCAGGAAAGCCACCTGCCGTATCACATTGTCCTCATCGGCGGTCACGTCGATGAGTACCGAGCAAGTCCCTTGTGTCCGATATTGTATGTGTCTCATGGTCGTTTAACTTTCAGAAGCTGTTTGAATTTGATTGATGGAATTTGTTATGCACATAAACGAACAGATTTTTATTCTCTCCGATGGCGCAATGGGGGTCCATTGTAACTGAGGAGAGAAGGAAAATATGCCGTTTAGATGCCTTAAGAAAACCATTGAATTAATTTTAAACAGCTTCTTAGTTTTTCAATTATTGATTCATCCGCCGGAAGCCATTGGACGCTGCCGAGTTCATCGCAGGAAAGCCAACGGGCAGCTTCGTGTTCGTTGAGGTGGAGGGCGTCGGAGAGCAGCGAGCAGAGGTAGCAATGCATGGTGAGGTGAAACTTCGGGTAGTCGTACTCTACTGTGCATAGGAACTCATCGACCGATATTTCCGCCGACAGCTCCTCGCGAATCTCGCGCCGCAAAGCCCCTTCCGGCGTCTCGCCCGGCTCCATTTTGCCACCCGGAAACTCCCACCAATCCTTCCATTCGCCGTATCCCCGCTGTGTGGCAAAGACACGTCCCTCCCTACGGATAATGGCCGCTACGACTTCTATCTGTTGCATCATTTGTTCAATCCTTCCATTCTGTGGCATCCTCCGCAGCCAGCGGCAACGGGGCCTCCTCTTCGTTCGTAGTATAGGCGGTGGGCTTGGGGCGACGGTAACGCGACAGCATGTTGTCGTTGAGCAGCAGCTCCACCTCGCGCATGGTGCGTTCAATACGCCGGGGAGTCAGTTGGCACTCCCAGACAACGATAACATGCCAGCCGTTCTCTTGCAGCACACGATAGTTCTCGCAGTCACGCTCCTGATTGCGCCGTATCTTCCTCACCCAAAACTCACGGTTAGTATTCGGAATCTTGCAGCACTTCGAACTTGCCAACCCTCCACTTTCAACTGACTCTAAACTATTAACTTTTAACTCTAAACTTTCAACTGGTGGCTCCGCCACCCCGTGTCCGTGCCAGAAACACCCGTTCACGAATATCGCCGTCCGATACGTCCGAAGCACGATGTCCGGCTTCCCCGGCACACTCTTCATGTTCAGCCGATAGCGGTACCCATGTCCCCACAGCCACCGCCGCACCTTCAGCTCCGGCTTCGTCCCTTTGCTGTGGATATGCGACATACAACGATGCCTCTGCTCCGGTGTCATCGTGTCGGTCATGGGTTATTTGATTCCTTCGATGAATTTATCAAAGTCGGAGAGGATGGTCTTATCTTGTATACGACGGAATTTCTCGTATTCACCGATGGCCTTGGCTTCGGCTTCCTCATGCGAAATGCTGCCGGCATCCTGCAGCACATCGCGGTCGGTCATGTTCAAGTACTTCTCCAAGAAAGTCTTCCAATCAGCCATCTTGGTAAGCAGGTGCCTCCGGGCGCGGTCTTCCGCCATATCAAGGAATGCTGTCGTTAATAGATTGAGCGATTCCACTTCTTTCTCCGACAAATAGTTTTTTGCAACGGTAACATCGCTTTTCACCACCCTTCCATTGGGAGCATTCCTCCACGTCATCAGCCCCATAGCGGGCTTGCCGGCATCGGCACGATGGTAGATGATTTCAGCTGCGGTTTGGTGTGTGACGGCATAGTGCATCATATTCTGAACTGTCTGGTAGAACAGTTTCGTCGTCTCTGCCTGTGGGTCGTAGTCGCTGCTGCATTCGGCATAGATGTCGGTTATCTTTTGGTAATAGCGGCGTTCCGAGGTGCGTATCTCGCGGATGCGTTCGAGCAACTCCTCGAAATAGTCGGCACCGAAGACGTCCTTGCCCTTCAGACGTTCGTCGTCCATCACATAGCCCTTAATGATGTATTGCTTCAGCACCTCGGTAGCCCAACGGCGGAACTGCGTGGCCTCATAGCTGTTCACACGGTATCCCACGGCGATGACGGCGTCGAGATTGTACATCAACACAGCATCCTCTTCCCATTTGTCCGACGGAATTCGAATTTTTCGAATTGACTCGGACAAATGGAGCTCTCCGCTCTTGTCTATTTCTGACAGGTGATAGTTGATGGTTGAAACTGCGACATTGAACAATTCTGCCATACGCTTTTGCGAAAGCCAGAAGGTCTCGTTGTTGAACACTACAGACACATTCACTTTACCTGTGGTGGAACGGTACATTAACACGTTACCTTCCACGCTGGTGGCTAATTCGTTGGAGGTCATCTGGCCGGCGAAATAGTCTTTGGCAGTTTGTACCAATGGTTTTTTCTTGTCGGCATTCATTGCGATGGCGAGGCAGGCAGTGCGCGAGAGCAGTATCGATTTGACATTGCGGGCTGTTCCCATTCCCAGTTGAGTCATCTCCTCAATCTCCACCATGTGTTCATCGAGGTTCAGTCCCTTCTCCTTTTGCAGAAATGGTGCCACCTTGTCCATTAACCGCTCAAAATTCCAGTATTTCTGATACCCCAGCAACCGAGCCAGCTTCCGCGAGTTCCACCACTCGCGACCCTCCCCGTCCGTCTCCTTGATAGTATCAAACGGCGAAAGCATTTCCTGTGGGTTGAAAAGGATTGGATTACTTTGTTTAGTTTCCATGGTGATTATCATTATTCATCAATTCCTCCCAAGTGGCAAACCATGGGGCGGTGGTCTGTTTGCCACGGGCAAGGGTGGAGAGATTGTTGTAGTCTTTTGATTGTGTGGTATCGAAGGTGTAAACGAGATAGTAGTCGTGACCGAGAGACTCGAATCCTTTCTTTTGCAGGGTTTCTTTCGACATAAAACGAGGTCCGACACCTTTTAGTTTGAACAAAGTGCCGTTTGTACCGTTGTGCAGCATCACATAACGTGCGTTCAATGCCTTTGGTGGCAGCACGATAGAGCCCGCATCCTCGCCTGTTCGCAGGTAGCACAGGCCAAGTTCCTTCATCTTGGCCATCTTTTCTTTGTTGGCGAAGTTGACCAGTACCACATCGTCGGGGTCTTGATAGTCAAGCCCATGCTGCGGTGCAACTTTTTTGTATAAGTAGTTCTGCATCCGCTTGCGGTTCAGCCACTCCTCTATTTGTGCCCGCAGCATCTGTTCGCTGTCGCTGGGGTTGACGATGATATCCTCCGAGGGCCTCAGCGGGAAGGCCCCAATGCCGATTTCCTTGATGGATTTGTAATAGTGCGACTGCTCAAATTCCTCTTTTGTATAACTGCCCGGAAAGAGCACGTAGCCACCGATGACCTCACGTTTGGGTTTCTGATTGTTAGGGTCTATATAGTATATGGCGTCGCGATAGCGGTGCATCTGGTCTATGGCATCCGTCGGTGGCACGTCCAAATCATCGATACGGCTGTCGTTGATGCGGTATTTCGCATCGAAAAGGAAGGTGTATTGTATGCCTTTCTGCCGTTTCGTCAGGCGTAGCACAATGTCGGGACGCTGCTGGGTGGTGAAAGTCGTGGTACCACTGATGGCCGATACCACCTTCCCGTTGTCCTCTTTCACAGGGGCATTGTACATAACCGAGGCCAGTTCCACATTGTCGTCGGTTTTAAGGAAAGTCACCTCCGAGTGCGTGCCCCAGCTGAGGTCCCGCACGAACTGTGGAGTCAGCTTGCTTCCTTTGTATTGGGCTGTGGCTTTATCCTTCAGTATATCGGCGACAATATTCTTCACTTTCAGAAAGCACCATATCTCGTAAAGCGTGGCGATGTCCTTTGTCTCCAGCTTATTCACACCCTCTTCCAGTTCGTAGCCACACATTAGTTCTACCCATTTCTGATAGATAGTGCGGTAATGTGTCGATTTCTTCATCACGAGCGACTCCTGCGAGAAGCCCTTGAATGTCCCAATGGTGCGGAAGAATGGATGGCTGTTCAGTCGGTGTAGCTCCTCGCTCATATCGGACAGTTGCGATTCCAACCGCTTTGACCTTGAAACAGTGTTCCGTATATGCTGACTTACGATGGAGAACCGTTGCAGCGTCTCTCGCATGACGAATTTTAGGAAACGGTTCTCGATGGTGTCGTTGGTGTGGCACAGTTCGCGGGTGCGGTAGCGGTGGTGCGGGTCGTTCTCAAACTCCCGGTATTCGTTTTCCATTTCGTTGTTGAGCCAACGCAGCCGGTCGGCGCGCTCATAGACGACACGCTCCTGTAGTTTTCTTTTCGGAGAGTTGATAATCTGCCGACAAGCATGTGTAATGTCTGTGAAGCACGACTGGAATATTTGCCACCATATAAGGTCGGTCGAGTCACCGGCTTGTGTGCGGAAGTTCAGGTAGGTCTCGCGCATAAAGGCGAACGAGAGCATGCTGTATTCCTGCTCAATGTCACGGATAATCCACTTCATGTCCGAGCGGTAATCCATCTTGTAGCTCAGCACCTCGGTGGAGAAGCGCAGACTTTTTGGTCTACCGCCCTTGCGGTAATCCAGGCAGATGTCGGTCTTGCCCACCTGGTTGCCGAAAGTGACGGCGCCGAATAGCAGGTTCTTGTCGCTGCTCAGCTGGTGGTCTTTCGTTACATTGGAGAACCGCAGCGACATATCGCTCACACCGTCGCTGCCTTGTATCAGGATGGGATAATGTGTGTTCTCAAAGAAAACCGCCTCGCGAGTGATTTGTTGCATGTTGCTTTCATGCCCGGCAAAAACAAAACGGGTATCTGGCTGTGGGGTGACGAACTCCGCCGTTAGTTTCTCGTCGCCCCGCTGCACGCGGAGATTCTCCACGGCCTTCCTTATGCGGTCAAGTGCCTTGTCGCACGAGAATCGGAGGCGGACATCATCGTTCCATACCTCGAAATTGAATATGTTGCCGTCGGTCGACATCAACCCCAGTAGGAAACGAAATGTTCACGTTCAAGAGTGCGGCACATAGAGGCAATCTTCTTCTCCGTATGGGTGTCGTTGCCTAAGTGGTTGCGGACGATAGAACGTAGGCAGGTCAGCAGATTGAGGGGGGCGTCACCAGTGTCGGTGGTGATATGGGATGCAGCGATGCGCGGGTCGTTTTCATCAATACCCAGACGCTGGTCGTCGCCTTCTATGCGGGAAAGTATCTTCATCAGCGTGAACTCGTCCAATGCTGTAGCCATAGAGAATTTTTCTCCAGTCAGTTCCTTGTTGGCGGCCACATACAGCATGGCCTCGTTGGCAGCGCGGTAGCCCAGTTTGAAAGGAGTATCTTCCAGCAGGGCGTTCACATCTTTCAGATATTCCACCACCTTTGCGCTGTCGATGTCGTCTTTCACCTCCGATGCTTTCTGTGGACGGTTCACCAGCAGTGTGTTATAGTCGGTTAGCAGAGGGAAGGCCTCTGTTTCACCCGACAGGAACTTGTCGTAATCCACTTCGTTCATCTCCACCGACATGGCGCGGTCGAGCACCTTGCGGGAGAACGAGAAGGTCGTCTCGTCCATGTTCACGGTACCCATCACCATTAAGTTCGGCGGAAGCGTGAGACCTTTCTCATAGAACTGCACAGCCAGCGGATTCTTGTCGATGGGGTCGGCCTCACCAAATAAATGCTTCAGCATGTTCTTGCCGATATCCTCTCCAAGGTCATTTTTACCAAAGTCCTTAAAAGGTTTGATAATGGGGTCTGTAATATAGTTGCCTTCGTTATCGGTGGAGCGCGACTCTATGGCGCTGAGGAACTCGGCGAAATATTCCTCTACAGGAGCCAAGTTCATCTCGTCGAGGCAGAGGAAGTAAGGTGTATCCTTGTCCTGCCATGCCTTCACGATAAACTCTACGAAAGGTGTGAACTCGTATTTCTTCGAGATATTGGAGTAGAACCCCACCACATCCATAGAGTTGTGCCAGTTGGGCTTCACCTGTATCAACTCGAAGTTCTCTGGACGGTTGTCATTCCATCGGTCGTTGTCGTCAGCATAGTTCTGTGTGGTGGTTGCCTTCGCCATCTCCCTCACAATCCTGCTCTTTCCCGTTCCCGAGATTCCCGCCAGCAACATAAACGGCTTCGTCCGCAAGGCGGAGAGGTAGGGATAATACTCCGGTTGTAAAATATTAAAATCCAGAGTTCTTTTTTTTGATGGATGTGTCTCCATGGATTCTTTAACTGGAAGACTAATTTTTTCGAGTATTTGTAAGTATATATCAATTATTGCATCAATATCTTTTTGTATTACTTCGTAGTTCACGCTGTCATCCCAGTTGTATACTTTATAAATATACGAGGAATTATATTTTTTTATTACAGTATCATCTGTTTCATACTTCCATTCTGCAAAAGCTTCTTTTATCGTTTTCTTATCATCAACTTCAGCGCCCCATAGTACATCTGGCTTTTGTGTCGCGCTTACTCCATACGCAAGAACAATTTTTCTCACATTAACATGGTTCAAGTTTTCCTGTAAAAACTCTTGTGTTCCATAGAATAGTAGAACTGGGTATATCCCCTTCCGGGTTTCTTGCCCTTTGGCACAATATGAAATCCACGGAATCTTGGATATATTACCTGTCATGCCAATACTAGCTTTAACTTTTAATCCGCGATAGGATGATTCTAAACTTTTCCGTTCAAAATCTTTGTTTTTTCTATGCTCCCACATAGAAGTTACAAGTTTTTCAAGACTGTACTCCATGTTTGTATAGGATTAACTGCTATTTTTTATGAATATATTTTTCAAAATGTATGGCCAACAAATCCTTGTCTGGCAGGAATCGTTTGGGCATTATCAACTTTCTATTATTTATACTTCTCACATATTCTTTTGTGGGGACATCTACATTATCCAATTTGGTTCCTAAAAACTCTTCGGAAACGAAAACCTCGTAATCTGGTGAGATGCCGATTAGATTCTCGTCATAAGCCTTATGGAAAAGAACATTGAGACATAATCCATTTTGAGGATTAGTCCTGTTTGACTCATCTTCACTCCACCCTATAATATGACACGCATGAAGAAGCTTGGGGTTGTTTAGACCTGTAATACAGCACTTGTTTTCATAAGATGACAACACGGTATCCCTAAAGAAACTCTGATTGATTCTGCGTTTGACCTCTTGAATCCGTTCGGAGCCTTTGGGCAAATCGTGAATTTCAATAGTCAGAGATTCTTCAAGTTTCTTGTTCCTAAACTTAGCCAGCAGCACTTCTGCATCATAAGCAAGTTGATTCCAATGTCCATAATACCTATTCCAAACTTCCTCATCAAGCTTCCCCGTATGGCTAAGGCCGCCAACTCCCCTTTCTTTCATCTGAGGGTCAAAGCTCGCGAGATTACCAACCTTACGAACAACCGCACCCGGGGAACGACCTAGTAACTGCGCCAAATCTTTGACAAACTGCTTCGTCGTCGAGAACTGGCCAAAAGGATTCCTGCAATACTCATAGAGTACCACCGTAATCTGTTCTTCTGTCCAATTGTCTTTTGCCATAAAAAGGTTCTTCCCGTTTAATGAGGAATCAATTGCTTCGGATTAAATTGCTGTACATAACAACCTCCTATTTGATTCTCTATTACCTTTGAGATGCTAAACTTATCAAACAAAATCATATAGGCGTGGTGTAGGCTCAAAACAGCATCTTGTAGTTTTTGGTTGTCCTCCAGGTCAATAATGTGCAGACCGGCTTTTTTGCACGCATCTTTAGATATATGCCGAGCGTGCGAATAACTTTTCTTATTATTCAGAAACACATCTTTAACCGACTTCATATTGAATGATGTCCCATATACAGATTGGATATAATGTTCCATTAGTTTTTCGGACCATTCTATGGACTTTTTGCAAGCTGTAATAAATGTAGGTGTATATTTGTTAAATATTACTTGCCATATTGCAGCAGATGCCGGGTTTGCGGTAACTTCTTTAACGGCTGTGTCAAACTCCTCTAAAACGGATTGACATGCAATACCACCAAGCTGAGGGTCAATTGGGCCTAAGCTGGATTGTTTTCCCATAAGGATATTATTACAGGATAACGCAATAATTGTCCCCGCTGACATGGAAATCTGAGGGACAATGGCCCGTATATTATTAGAGAAGATGGTTTTTAAATAATTAATTATACTTTCTGTCGCCGCCAAATCACCTCCTGGTGTATGCAACAAAAGATCAAGACCCTTGCTTCTGTCTAATCCGTGAACTGCATTCATAAATGCATTCATGTCCTGGTCGTTTATTGAGGAATTTGGAGCGCCGAGGTTTTTTAACCAGCATGAATAATAAGAAATGGTGTTACGGCCAGTTATAGAAGATATTTGAGAAAGATATTCTTCTCTGATTTTGTTTAGCTCAATACTTTCGTTAGATACAGCCTGAACTCGATTTAATATGTCACTCCAACTAGGCATACGTTAATTAGTTAAAGTTGAACGCAATTAGATACTTTCGATTCGTAATATGTTTCATAAAGAGAAAATTGTTTGTAATTTTCTCCAACCATCTCCCACTGTGATGATAATAGTTTGGGACAATCCTTCATTATCAAATCATAATTTGATTTTATCCGAGGATCAATGTCGTTTTGTTCTTTATTATCCATATTGTATTCTTTATTTCATTTTACGATTGTATCGTGCTTAACGTAAAAACATATATCGATGTTACAAATTTATTTCTGTGACAAAAAGCACATCAAAAACAGTTTCAATGATTCCAAATATTCCGAATCCAGATTCCAGTGCTGGTGATTCTCGTAGTTGCGGTTTGCTTCTTTTATTAACTCTTTCTGACTCTTCGTTTCTCCCAACAGGGCTTCAAGGTAACCATATATCTTGGTTTTCTTGGCTGGTGTGGTAAGGGGTGGCGGTGTACGGCCAGGAATATCTGTCTGCACCAACTCTTGCTCATAATGCTCCCAGCAGCCGAAGATGGGGCGGTTGTTCGGATTGATGATGTTTTCCAACAGGTCTTCCAACGTACCGGCATCGTGATTGTTGGGCAGGAGGAAGAGCTCGAATTCGACGCTGTGTTCCTGTTTCCAGTTCAGGATGTCATTACGACGTACATCAATGTCTTTGTCGGCATCCAAGAGAGCAATGTTTACGCCGCCATTGTCGGTGGTGCTGCGCATACGCCGTAAAGCAGCGATGCCTTTGATATTTGTCCATCCTTCAATGTTGACGATTCGTTCCTCGGGCATGACAATTCCAAAGCAATGCTGGAGATATTGCGTGAAAAACACCTTGTCAGCAATGCCTTCGACATATAATGTGAACAGTCTTTCGCTCATAGGGCAACGCTTCTGATTTCGACATTGTTTTTGCAGGCTTCAGCAAGACCCTCGTAGGGAAGGCGGTAGGCTTGATGCCCCTTGAGTTTGGTCTGCTCAAGAGTGTATAGGGCCATCTCGTCCTGATACTCCGGATGCTCTTCTAGCATTTCGTTGAGTTTCAACAAAGTCTCTTTGCTGTGGGTGGTAACGAATATCTGCTTGTTGGTGCTCACTGCCAACGCAAAGATGGCTTCCCAGAGTTTTTTGTAGGCGGAATAATGAAGGCCATTGTCGATTTCATCGATAAGGATGATACTGTCGTTGGGGTTCGCTGCTGCTGCCACAATGCTCAGATAACGTTTCAAACCATCACCCGACATACTGACTGGCAGCAACTCGCCGAGGCCATCAAATCCAAGAAAAACCTCGTTGCTGACAATCTCAAGGGTGTTGATTCTGCTGTCGAATTTTTGGAGCAACTGAATGATGGCACTTTTCTGTTGACGTTTGACAAGCTCCCCCAAGTCGTTTATAGGATTGTGTGACGATATATCGGCTGATATCAGAGTAGAATTGATGAGCTCAACATAATCCTCTGACAAGTGCTGTTGTGCAACAGCGCCATTGGGATTAAATGTGATTGAGCTTTTATGTCGAGTCGCATTGAAGGCGAAATCAAGTTCTATTGTGTTGACGAACGTCTTTGTCTCTGTACTGAGAACTGCTGTTTCCTGAGAACTGCCGCCTAATGGTTTATATGATACGTTCAACGATAGCTCCCTTTTTTCGCCGTTAAACTGGTCGGCAAAAAACGACGGAGCATACCTCATATCCATGTTGTGAAACAGGTATTTGAAAGAGGTGACGCCACTGAATAGATTTCGGCTGCGAACAGAATTCAGATTCTGAGGCAGAAAAGGATTGGACATTCCTGTGACAAACATTAGTGCTTCCAGGACTGTGCTTTTGCCACAGTTGTTCTGTCCCAGAAGGATGTTGACTCGGGCAAGATCCTCTATACCCATAAGCTCGATGCCTCTGAAGTTCTTAATTTCTATATTTTTAATACCGTCCATTGATATGGATATATTTATATTATATGCAAATGCAAATATACGAAATATTTTTCTATTATATATTAAATATATCAAAAAAGTTCCACCCCGCCGTTTGGTATCATCATATTATATTTGTTTCTAATACCCTATGGGTTAAAAACAAAAGCACCCAATATGAAATATCACATTCTTTTACATCATCCTAGCGAAAGAAAAGACTTAACAGCTACGATATTTATATAGATTTCTCACGAACGACACAATATTTTGCATTTTCTGCGTTGTTGTAGTATGTCACACGGTAGCAACAACATTCTAGGACTCGTGCACGGGAAGATTGGCGACCAAATCGCCATTGTGCTGCATGGGAAACAGTTCTACAAACGGCTGTACAAACCTACGAATCCGCAGACTCCGAAACAGCAGATGCACCGCTACAAGCTTGCGTTTGCCAACCAGCTGTCGGCGGTGCTGGCCGATGCGATAAACCTCGGTTTCGCCGCTGTACCGAAGGCCGACAGCGGCCAGTCGCCTCGCAATGCCTTTGTCCACGAGAACTTTAACAATGGTGCGTTTGTGTGGGACGAGGAACTGGGGGCATGGGGCATTCGCCCCGAACTGCTGAAGCTGGCTTGCGGACCGCGATACATCGGCGAGGGAATGACGGCGGCGGTCGAGGGCAAGGTGCTGCGCATCACGTGTCCCGACCCAGGATTGAAGGACAGCCGCGCGGTGGATGACGACCAGCTGATGGTGGCAATATACCGTCCGGCGATGCAGAGGATGCACCTCCTGCCCGGCCCAATGAGAAAGGAGTGCGGCGAGTGCGACTTTCCGTTGCCGGAGAAAACTGACGGCGAAGAGGATATGCTGCTTGTCTACGCCTGGTTCCAAGCCACCCGCAACCACCGCTCCGCAGGTAGCAAGGCCGCTGTCCGCCTGAACCAAGCCAGTTCGAGCGTATTCCTCGGCTGTTTAGCCATCTAGGACGGCTGCACACTTTGCCCGTCACGGGCATCTTTCCAACCTTTATTCGTGTTCTGTAATTCTAGGGTAATTCTAGCTTAATTCTAGGGATACTAGTAGGTAACTAGTAGGTTGCTAGTAGGTTGCTAGTAGGTAAACAGTAGGTGAGTAGTAGGCGGCAGGGCGCTCAATAGCGGCTCACGGCCAGACGATTGGACAGGGAAGCGGTCGGCTCTTGAGGGTGGACGGCTCGGGAATCACGGATGGGAGGCAAGGGGGCTGCGAATGGAAGGGACGAAGAATGCCTGCGGTTTGGGTGCCCACAACCCTTATCGGCTCGCAGGGATGCCGACGCGGCCGCCCTTATCGCCCGTCGTTCAGGCAGATAACAATTTACAGAAAAACCGCTTCAAATAAATTTTGCCAATCCAGCAAAATCATGTAACTTTGTAAATTCACACGCCGAATAGCAATTGGTGTGCTGTGTTGATTTTTAGTTTATTAAAATATATTTATAAAAAGGGAACCATACAAAACGTACAACGTCGCAGGAACGCAGCCGCATCGCCGCCAACGACAGAACCAACGAACACCGCCCCGGAAAAAGTGAGCCACAAGAAAACCGCTGGAACAAGAAACATCAAAAGACACGAATAGACAATAGGTTATACGTTTTGCGATCAAAATTTTCGACCGCAAAACAAAGAGAATGGGAACAACACAGAAAACTGCTGGAATAAACGTAATCATGACAAAGGTACAGGAAATAAACGTCAAAGATACTACCATCAGGACAATGAAGGTGGGTGTGGCGGATTATATCTGCATCACGGATATTGCGCGGCAGAAAAACACTCTGGAGCCGAATGCTGTTGTAGGTAATTGGATGCGAAACAGGAACACCATTGAATATCTCGGCATTTGGGAATATTTGAACAATCCCAATTTTAACCCCATCGAATTCGAGGGGTTTAAACAGCAGGCTGGCCTCAATGCTTTCACCTTGTCACCATCACGATGGATAGAAGCGACAAATGCTATCGGAATAATTGCCAAGAGTGGCCGCTATGGTGGGACCTATGCTCAACGGGATATCGCCTTCAAGTTTGCCAGTTGGGTGTCGGTGGAGTTTGAATTGTACCTTATCAAAGAGTTCCAGCGGCTGAAGGAAGAAGAGCAGAAGCAACTGGGTTGGTCGGCGAAGAGGGAGCTGTCGAAAATCAACTACCATATACACACCGATGCTGTGCGCGCTAACCTTGTGCCCGACGAGGTGGATGCCTACCACAGCTCGCTTATCTATGCCGAGGAGGCGGATGTTTTAAATGTGGCTCTCTTCGGAATTACCGCCAAAGAGTGGCGCGATGCCAATCCCGGCAAGAAAGGAAACATGCGCGACTATGCTACTATCAACCAACTTATCTGCCTCTCCAATATGGAGAATTTGAATGCGGTGTTTATCAACGAGGGCATCCCGCAACGCGACCGTCTGCACAAACTAAACAAGATAGCCATCCAGCAAATGACCGTGCTGGAAGATGTGGGAAATAGGAAACTGCTGAAATAAACATCAATAGAAATGAGAGAATTAAAAATAAAGAAAGCGCCAAGAGCAGAAGATGAAAATCCGCAACCACTAATCTGCGGGAGTGATAATGCTATTAAACGAATAGCGCGTAAACATCAGTCTAACTATAGATTCGAAAGATTGCATTGCTCACATGACCATAATCATAGGTATGGCAAA
>JAEEGL016397841.1_pt1 | contig 61459 bp, 60 predicted proteins | sample 9134231 | NCBI WGS metagenome assembly JAEEGL01 (sample SAMN16246548, study PRJNA631951) | gut metagenome | biome: gut microbiome; feature: rumen; material: fiber-attached | host: Bos | place: Iran: Karaj | collected 2018-10
CATTACACGCAAAATACTACTATTTTGCTTTCTCTTAAATAACCTAAACATGTTTGGAATATTCCGTTATTCTAAGTACTCATGTTCTTAATTCCCTATTTCGAAAAAAAACTAACGCTCTTTACAAAAATTGTTACAATTCTTGTAATATTTCTTAATAATTTTATGGAGATAAAATGATAAACAGTCGTAATTACAAAATCTACTGTGTTATAATATGAGTCGGAGGAATTTAGTATGTTAGAAAAATTAGAAAAGTTTCAAATTACAATTTTAGCGGTAATTATAGCGCTGGGTGCCATGCTGAGTGCAAAGATTGTAACATCGGGTTTGGCACACGATGGAATTTCGGTTACGGGTTCTGCGTATGAGATAGTAAAATCTGATTCCGGCAAATTGAATTTTAATATTGCAATTGAAGCAAAGACCAAGGCTGCAGCATACCAAGTTTTGAAACAACAATTGCCGATTGTGAAAAAATATTTGAACGAAAAGGGTATCAAGGATATTACGATTAAAAATTATAACGGATATTATTCATACAAGTATAATCAAGTTACCGGTAATTATACAAATGAAATTGATAATTATAAACTGTCACAACCGATTGAAGCATCTTCAAAGGATGTAAATCTAATTAAAGAAGTTGCTATTGATATGCAGAATCTTATCGATAAAGGTATTGATATAAGTGAGGCAGGCACTGATTATTTTTATTCAGGTTTGGCAGATTTAAAAGTTAAACTCCTTAAAGAGGCAACTCTTGATGCTAAAAAGAGAGCCTCTGCTATGTTAAAGGCTAATAACAACAGCGTGGGCAAAATTCAATCAGTAAAAATGGGTGTGTTCCAGATTACTGACGTTGATTCAACAAGCGTTTCCGATATGGGAATAAATGACACTTCGACAATTGATAAAAAAGTAACTGCAGTTGCCAATGTTGTATTTAAAATTAAATAGAACATTGAATATAAAAAAGAGTGCCTATTATTAAGGCACTCTTTTTGTAGTTTTTATACTATATTAAAATTTATAAGCTGCACTTAATTTTAGTTCATCAAAGCTAAATCTTGTACCGATTTCCCATCCTTTTTCTGAATCAGTTGCGGCCTCTATTTCAAGAACAGGTGAAACAACAAATTGTGTATGTTCTTCACCAATGGTAACTCTGACATCGTTATTATGTGAATGATTAATGTTTCCCTCTGCATATTTATTATCTGATACTAAATTTTGCTTTATATTGACATTAGCTGCATTGCCTGAAACCACAGCTGCACGAACCCCGATGCCATACGATAAATTATCAATCGGATGGTACTTCGCCATAATGTTTGCACCTGCGGCCATACTGCCCTCATTATACCGCGCTTCTATATGATTGTTTGCTTGTAAATTACGTACTGTTAACAATTCATTTCCTTCTGAATCTTCTAGTACAATTTGCGTCATTGCATTTGTATTAGTATTAATCTCAATATTTTTTTTACCTATTAAAGACTCAGCAACCCTTGCATCTGCAGAAAGTTCCAATCCAAATTGCTTTCCGATAGGAATTTCATACCCGGTTGCAATTTTGCCTGTTACAGATGTACCCACACCATTTTCCCCCGATACAAAGAAATTACCCTTTTGGGCTTTAAATCCAAATGCTTCATTAATATAAGGTAATGCTACGAATGAATCATCCAACGAGCAAGTTTTACTAGGTGTAATAAATACACCGGCCTGAGATTTTACATATTTTTCAAGTTTCCATGGTGATTTCACCGGTTGTTGCGATTTTTGTCCATTAATACTAAAGTTTGTACTCATGATTTTTCTTCCTCATTAATATTTTTATACTCGTGTTCTAAATCCCTATATATTTATTAAGTATTTTTGATAAAAATAATTGCCCTTAAATTCAAATTAAATTTAAAGACACAAACAAAAGCCTTTAAAAATAAACTTTTAAAGGCTTTACAAAATTTAATAATTAAGCAGAAAATTACTTAATTATCCCAAATCCCAGAATAAATACACACACAATAAATACGGCAGCCACAATCGCTGTAAGTTTATTCAAACCTTTTTCCGCACTCTTTTGTGACGAAAACATTTGTGCAGCATTCCCAATCCCTGCTATTCCGTCACCTTTGGGTGAATGCATAAGAATTAAAACTATTAACAAAAGTGCTGATATAACTTGTAATATCCAAACCAGTGTAAGCAAAATTATTCTCCTTTTTTAATAAAATGAGCTCTTTTCGAATTCAATTTTATACTTTCAAATGTATAGAGTCTTGCAGGACGTTTTGAACTTGATTTTGAAAATTCGTTAAGTTCTCTTAGTCCTTCAGTCGTGATAACCTTCTTTCTGAAATTACGTTTATCGAGCTTCTTTTCCATTATCATTTCGTAAGCTTTTTGCATTTCAGTCAGAGTAAATTTTTCGTTCAGCAACTGATAAGCGACAGGGCACATTTCCAATCTCTCGCGGGTACGTTTCAAAGAATATTGGATAATTTCTTTGTGGTCAAACGCAAGCGGCGGAAGGTTAAATACCTTATGCCATGCCAAATCAGTTGTTTGAATAACGTCAACGTCTTCTGCCCTTACAAGAGCAAAATAAGCAACTGTTATAACTCTCGATACTGGGTGTCTCAAAGGATCTCCGAATGTATATAACTGCTCCAGATAAATATTGTCAACAGCAGTTTTTTCCTTTAAAACACGGATAGCCGCTTCGTCAAGATTCTCCGACATTCTGACGTATCCACCCGGAATTGCCCATCTGTCTTTGAACGGTTCATTATTACGTTTAACCAAAAGAACTTGAAGCGCATCATTCTTTATTGTTAAGATTACGATGTCGACAGTTATCTCGTGTGTTTTAATTTCGTTAAACATTATTTACCTTGTTATTAACAACCTACAACAATTGTACAATAAACATCAAAAATTTGTATTATATAGAGTTGCAATTTGTTACAATTTAAGACAATTAGATTAAATTCTTTATGTCTTCAAGAATTAATTCCGGTTTAATACGATATCTCGTGTAGAGTTCATCAAGGGGAGTTCTGTCTGTAAATTCTTTTAAAGCACCATAATTAAGCACTCTCATATCAGAATTGCCGTAAAATCTCGCAATCATTTCTCCAAAACCGCCGTCAATTAAGCCATCTTCAAGTGTTATTACAAGTTTATGGTCAGTTTTTAATCTTTCCATTAATTCCTTATCAACGCCGGTTATGAATCTCGGATTGATTATGGTAGGTTTAAATCCAAGAGTCTTTTGTATTTGTTCGGAAACCTTGAGTGCCAGTTCGTAGAAATTACCCAAGCCTAAAATCGCAACTTTTTCTCCGTTTTGTGTAACTTTATATTTATTCAAAACAGAATAGTCTGTATTATCCGGACCGTAAGAATGAAGCTCTGTATTCGGCATTCTTATAGCTACTGGATATTTTGTTTGTTCAACTGACCAGTTTAGCATAGAAGTCAATTCTTCTTTGCTTGTTGGCGCTAAATAAACCATATTCGGAATATTTTTGATAAGAGGTATGTCGAAGGTGCAGAGATGCGTGGCATCTGCACCGGAAATTCCGCCCCAGTATACAAGCATGGTAATCGGGGAATTATTAAGGCATAAATCCTGTGATAATTGGTCATAAGTACGTTGTACAAAGGAACTCATAACCGCCCAAATCGGTTTTGCACCACTTTTTGCAAGCGCAGATGCGTATGCGCAGGCATGCTCTTCAGCTATTCCAACGTCAGTGTACTGCTTCCCAAGCTTTTCTCTGAAGGATTTATTCCAGCCAAATACACCTGGAGTTGCAGCATTTATTGCAATTACAGTTTTATCTTTTTTGATTTTATCTAATATAAAATTGTTAACAATATCTTCGTACCCCGGTTCACAAGCCATTTCTTTGCCATAATTATCCAATCCGTTAGGCATTATCCAGTGAAAAGCCTCACGATTATCTTCTGCAACTTTACAGCCTTTACCTTTTTGAGTGCAAATATGCACAATTACGGGATGGTTTGTATCTTTAACTCTTTTGAATGTTTCAATTAAAGATTCTATATTATTTCCCTCTTTTACTAAACAATAATCATATCCCATTGCTTTGAACAGATTACATTCAGCTTTTCCGTCAGTATCTCTTAAAAGTTTAAGATTGGCATACAGTCCGCCATGATTTTCTGCAATTGATTGGTCGTTATCATTAACTATTACAATAAAATTCGAACCTAATGTTGCACCATTATCCAAACCTTCAAGAGCTTCTCCGCCGCTTAAAGAACCATCTCCAATTAGGGCAATAACATTATAATTTTCTCCTTTTAAATCCCGAGCTTTGGCAACTCCGCACGCTAAACTCACTGATGTTGAGGTATGTCCGACTTTGAATAAATCATATTCGCTTTCTTCAGGTGCGGTATAGCCAGTGAAGGTATGGTATTTTTTAGGATCAGTAAACCCTTCTTTTCTTCCGGTTAAAATTTTATGCGGGTAACATTGGTGAGAAACGTCAAAAATAAACTTGTCCTTTGGAGCGTTAAAAACATAATGTAAAGCAATTGTTGCCTCAACTATACCCAAATTAGGTCCGAAGTGCCCTCCAGTTGTATTAACCTTCTTTATTATAAATTCCCTCATTTCTTCGGCAAGTGCAGACATATCCTCAGTGTTTAAATTTCTTAAATCATTTGGGGAATTAACTCTATCCAAAATCATAGTTTTCTCCTCATACATTAATGTTTGTGTTTTTTAAATCTTATTCCTTCGACTTCGTGAACGTCTTCAGTTACGATAAATGCTTTGGGGTCAACATCATGAACAACATCCTTTAGTTTAGCCATATCAAATTTGTTGACAACACAAAATGTCATAATCTTTTCTTGTTTCGAATATCCGCCGGTTGCTTTCATATAAGTAACGCTGATATCAAGCTCTTTCATGATAGAGTTACCAATCTCGTGGGATTTTTCCGATACAATCCTTACGGACTTGGCTTTGTCAAGTCCTTCCAATACGGAATCTATTGTTTTTGATGCAATGTAGTAGGTTAAAATTGAATAGAATGCCCTGTCCCACTCAAATACAAATCCGGCGGCTGTGTATATGAAAAGATTAATAAACATCAGCAATTCGCCGACAGATACAATTTTTAATTTTTTTGAAAGCACCAGTGATACCATCTCGGTTCCATCTAAAGAGGCATTGTTTTTGAGTATTAAACCGACTCCGATGCCGAGAAGAATACCGCCAAATATAGTTACCAGCAGCAGATCTTCCGTTATATGGCGGAAATGTGACACCACGTTTGTTGCAACGGCCAATACGCCTATTGCAAAAAATGTGTTGATAACAAATTTTTTACCAAGGGTTTTGTATGCAATTAAAACGAATGGCATATTAATACAAAATATCAAAAGCCCCAGGTTCCATCCTGTAAGGTAGGATGCCATCATTGAAATACCAATAACTCCGCCGTCAATGATTTTGTTTGGAAGCAAAAACATTTCCAGCGCAACAGCGACTATAAAAGCCCCAATTATCAGAAAAAAACTACGTTTAATAAATCTCAATAGCAATTCTTTTTTTGTTTTAACCCTAACTTCAGGTTCTTTTTTCCTAAAAAGCACGTTTTCCCTCTCCCCGTATGAAATTTTAGCCATGTTATTTTTTGTTTAGAAACTTATTAAAAATATGTTTATGTTTTTCTTCATCGTCTTTAGTTTTGATTCCAAGAATTGTCTCCAAATCAGCTTTTAACGTTATTATATCTTCATATTTCTTAAGCAACCCATCCATACAAACCGAAACATCTCCAGTTTCTTCAGAAACAACCAAGCAAGCCGCATCCGAAACCTCGGACATTCCTATTGCGGCTCTATGACGTGTTCCGTATTTCCAACTCAGCTTAGGATCCTCTGTTAACGGTAACAATACTCCGGCAGAATGTATTCTGTCTTTGTCAATAATCATTGCTCCGTCATGCAGCGGTGTGTTTGGATGAAAAATTGTCAGAATTAATTCGGCAGAAACTCGTGCATCTATAATTGTACCTACTTCTGAATACGAAGGTGCGCTCATTGTTTTTTTGAATACAATTAATGCTCCGGTTTTTGTTTTTGTAAGATATTTAACCGCTTCGATTATTTCTTTGATAACGTCAACGTCGTGTCGTTTTTCGTGTTCCTTATTAAAATTTCCGGAGAAAAACATATTTGTTATAAATCCCGGCTGCCCCAAATAGCCGAGAAATCTCCGTAGTTCCGGCTGGAATATGACAATCAAACTAAGTGCAATCAATGCTACTAAAGTCTTGAAGAAGCCGCCGATAATTTGAAGGTTGATAATTATAAGAAGTTCGCTGAATATCCATGCGAAAAATAAAATGAACAAACCTTTAATTAATCTTTCGGACTGGGTATTTCTTATAAATTTTTTATAAAATACAAAAATAATGATACCGATAAATACCAGTTGCAAAATATTAACCCAATTTAACGACCAGTTAATAGGGGAAAATAGACCCTGCAACAATAAAATCAGCTTATTTATCATTATCTTTCAACCTGCTTGGAATTGTCTCTAACCTGATTAAATCTTCATAAGACTCTCTATTTACTATAATATCAGATTGTGAATTATTTACAAGTACCATTGCAAGTTTTTTTGCCTTGTTGTAATTTGATGCCATTGAGTAATTATAAGAACCGGTATTGTATACACAGAGGATATCGCCTTCTTTTGGGGATGGCAGGCCTATATTTTCTATTAAAATATCACCGCTTTCGCAGAATTTGCCGGCGATTGTAACAAATTCTGATGTTCTGCCATCAGTATTATTCGCAATTTCTGCAGTATATTTTGCCTGATAAGTGATTGGGCGGGGGTTATCTGCCATTCCGCCATCTACAGATACATATTTTCTACCATTAGGGACTTGTTTCATGCTTCCTATGGTGTACAAAGTTACTCCCGCAGTTGAAATTATACTCCGTCCCGGTTCAATGTATAATATTGGCTCAGGAATTTTGTATTTAGCACTCATTTTTTTCAGTGATTCGGTAACACATTTCCCGAATTCTTCGACAGATGGCGGACAATCTTCTTCAGTATATTTTACTCCCAAACCTCCTCCAAGGTTGATTTCGTTCAGATTCAGGCCGAATTTATTGTTCAATCTCGCCAATTCTCTTATCAGTATTTCAATTTCATCTGCAAAAGATTGATTTTCAAATATCTGCGAGCCTATGTGAGCGTGCAGACCTTTTAGATTTAAATATTTGTAGTTATTAATAATCAATTCGGTAATATCGTCAATTTGTGATAAATCAAACCCGAATTTGGAGTCTGTTTGCCCTGTTTTTATATATTCGTGCGTATGGCATTCTATTCCGGGAGTAATTCTCAGCAAAACATCCGCTGTTTTTCCCTTTTTATCGGCAATATCATTCAAAAGTTCGGCCTCATAATAATTATCTACCGAGAATCTTTTAACTCCAAAATCCAAAGCGAAAGCGATTTCGTCAGCACTTTTATTATTTCCGTTAAACGTGATGTCTGCTATATTTGCGCCGGATTTGTTTATGGTATAGATTTCTCCGGCAGAAACAGCGTCAAAACCGAATCCTTCCTCTGATATTATTTTGGTGACGGCAAGATTGCAAAGCGCTTTGGACGCATATGTCATACGAACGTTGGGATAGTTTCTGAATGCGTGTTTATATTCACGACAAATTCCACGCAAGGTTTCTTCATCGATAACGTATAAAGGAGTGCCGTATTTTTTTGCCAAATCAACCAAATCACAGCCGCCAATAGACAAATTCAGCTTTCTATCAGTTGTTATTGGTTTAATTTGCTGATTTATTCCCATCCTGAACTCCCTTTATCGATATTTACACTAATTATACCATGCTCAAAAAAATAAACCGTACGGAGGATTTATTGAAGAAATTGCTAAAGATTCTGAGTTTACGTCCGACAAATTAATCACACTTAGATACATTTTTTTTGCATTTGGAGAAAATATGACAGAACAAACACTTACCCCTCTTTATGTACCTATGAGCGAAACTCACGGTATATTAGAAAAAGCTCGCTCGGCGCATGAAAAGTACCTTATAAAGCAGCAAGAATCAGACTTAGAACAAGCAATTGAATATTATGTTGATGCGATAAAATCCGCTCCGGGATTGTCCGAGGCTTATTACCGTCTTGCGAGTCTTTTGCTTATAAAAGGACAGATAACGGTTTCCGGCGCATTGGAGCAATGTAAAACGGCCTTAACACTAGAGCCTGATAATCCGAATGCACATCTTTATACAGGTTATTTCCAATGTTTGAATGGTGAATTTGACGAGGCTGAAAGAGAATTTATGTCTGCGATTTCAGATTCCGGTAAAAATTCTGCAAGGCCGCGTTTATTCTTATCAAAATTATTTTTTAGCAAAATTAAAAACAAACAGTACAAGGCGAGCGATGTTGTGAAATTTCTGTACTATTTTTTGTCCGGAAGTGCAATGATTATGTGGGATTGTCCCTCAATAAAAATGTTTTGCAAATTTTTAGCGAATGATTTTTCAGTATTTTCATATAAAGCACTGGGTGAAACTTTTGAAAAAATGAGACTGTTTCCGTCTGCACTGGAAGCTTATAATAAAGGGCTGAAAAAGACAGAGCAAGGGAATGTTTTCTACCAAAAGATGGGAGATTTGGCTTTGGAATGTAACAATGCTGAAGCATCATTGGAATATTACAAAAAAGCTCATGAATTAAATCCTTCAGACAGAAATATATTAATAAAATTGGCAACAGTAAACCAAACATATAATTCTGAAGACGTAGCTTCAACCATTGATTATTATAACGAACTATTGGAATTTGGCGAAGACTTGGACAAAATATATTACGAACTTGGTCATTTGTATTTAAAAAAACTTGATAAAATCAATGCGGCTTCAGCTTTTAAGCTTGCGGTTGAGCTGAACCCTGAAAATCCATACTATAACAACTCATTGGCATATGCATATGTTAAGGCAGAACTTTATGATGATGCAATCGAATACTACCAAAAAGCTATTAAACTTAATCCCGACGCCGAATGGACTTCGATTGTATGCCACGCACTGGGTGCAATTTATGCGGAAATCAAAGATAATCCTGATGCTGCAGAAGCTGCATTTAATGCCGGAATGATTCTTGATCCGAACAATGTTGATATACAATTATCTCTCGGAGACTTGTATATGGCGCAGAATGATTTGGACAAAGCAATTAAAACATATTGTGATGCAATTTCTGTTGATCCTTTGAACTTTTTAACTTATGCAAAAGCCGGTCTTGCTTTGTGGGAAAAAGATTATCTTGAAGAATCAGTAGTTGCTTTCCACAAATCAATTGAACTAAATCCTGATTTCGAAATAGCTCAAAACAACCTTGGAGTTGTATATTTAGATGGTTACGGCGATCCTAACGAATCATTGGGATATTTTAAACGTGCAATTGACATAAATCCAAATTATACGCTTGCATATTTCAATTTGGCGCGTGCTTATCAGGCAATCGGCGACAAGTCGAATGCGGCTGAATATTATCAGATGACACTGGATTTGAATAAAATTACGGAAGAACTGTCCGAAAAAGATATTCGTAAAAGAATTTTCGATTTATTTGAATAAGTGTGTGTGTAAATAAAGTATTATGAGGCAATATGTGATTATTGCCTTATATTTTTTTTTGATTTGTGTAAACTTTACCATGAAAATTGTTCGTGATAGAATGTTGGGCATGGTTGTTGCAAGTTCTTTTGAAGAAGCAGTTTCTCTTATTAAAGACCGGCTGGATATAGTAGACACAGTATCACAATATGTCGTTTTAAAAAAAAGCGGAGCAAACTATTGGGGAATTTGTCCGTTTCACGACGACAAGCACCCTTCTATGTCTGTCAGCCCGTCTAAAGGTATTTACAAATGTTTTTCCTGCGGAGCAGGCGGAGATGCCCTGAATTTTCTTGTAAAAATTCAAAATCGTGAATACAAAGAAGTTATACTTGAACTTGCAGAAAAGTTCGGAATTGAATTACCGAAAAAATTTGCCCCTTCCGATAAGACCAAATCTCAAAAAGAACAAATGTTGAAGGCTTGTCAAAAAGCAGCAGAATATTACAATATGCAGCTCAAAACAGCGCCTGATTCCAATAAAGCGATGACATACCTTAAAAGCCGTGAAATTACTGATGAGATAATCAGTAAATACACATTGGGATGGGCTCCTAACAAGTATGATGCTTTGTACAATGAGCTAAAAAAGGATTTTAAAGACGATATACTTGAAAAAGCCGGTTTGATTCTAAAATCAAATAAGGGCGGATGGATTGACAGATTCAGAAACAGAATAATTATTCCGATTCAAAGTGAGAATGGTGACTATATTGCTTTTGGGGCAAGGGCTGTTGATGAAGGCCAAAATCCAAAATACCTTAATTCGGCAGATTCTTTTGTATATAACAAGAGTAAAACTTTATTTGGTCTTTATACTGCGAAAGATGCCATTAAAGAATGCGACTCAGTAGTAATTATGGAAGGTTACTTTGATGTTATTACAGCGCAGGTTAATGGTGTAAAAAATGCTGTAGCTTCTTGCGGTACTGCTTTGACTGCAGACCACGTAAAAATTCTCAGCCGGTACACAAAATCACGGAAAATATATCTCTCTTTTGATACAGATTCTGCGGGTGTAAATGCTACAAAACGCGGAAGTGAAGTTATAAAAGAAACTCTTTCCACGCTCGGTGCCGTAAAGCAATTTGACGAAAGTCATATATCAACATCCTCGGATAACAAATATGCTTGTGAAATCCGCGTCGTATCGCCTCCTCAGGGCAAGGATCCGGATGAATACATTCGCTCAATGGGAGGAAAAGCGTTTAATGAGTACATTAAATCTGCACCTCTATTGATAGATTTTTTGCTAAACAATGTTTTGGCTGAGCGTAATAACGCAAAGACTCCTCAGGAAAAATCAGAGTTAGTATTAAAAGTAATTGATATCCTGAGTGATGTAAACAACAAAATAATACAAACAGAATACGTAAAAATGGTATCTTCTATATTGGATGTAAACGAAAATGCAATATTGAAAGAATTAAAAACACGTGAAAATATACACCAATTAGGTAATTCACCCAAGGTTCAAAAAAAATCTGTAACAAATTCTTCACAATTTGAAATTAAAGCGCAAAAAAATTTATTGAGCGTTTTTCTATCTGACGGAGGTTGTAAAAATTATGCAAAATTAAATATACTACTCCCAAATGACATATTTCATGAAGAAACATTAATAATTGTAAAAAATACAATTGACAAATTATCCGATACAGTAAATAATGTTAGGGAATTGACAAAAAATCTCTATACAGAGTTTATTGAGGATGATAATTTAACAAAAATATTAACTGACCTTGTTGAAATGTCCGAAGCGTTTAACGAACTCAGTGCGGATGAATTAGAACAGGCAGTAAGGGAAAATATATTTAGATTGAATAAATGTTACACCGAACATGAAGCTGAACAACTCCGACAACATTATCGTCAAATAAATGGCGATGATATGGAAGCATTGAAGGTGCAAATGCAGCTCAGAGATGAAATTAAGTTAAGGACTGGAGATAAATAATGGCACAAAAACGTAATTCAAGATCATCAGTTATAAGCGTTGAAGATGAAAATATTGATTTGTTGAATTTTGATTCTGAAAAAGGCGAAGAAGGCGATGATTATATCGAAACAGACTTGGGAACGGATAATATAGAGGATATTATTGAGACTTCTAAGCTGGATGATATTAAAAGCGAAGATTTCTATATGATGGATTCTTCTGATGCGGAATCAGAAGTAGATTCGGATACAGATATTGATACTGAAACGACAAGAGGTCTTGCTGTTGAAGATCCTGTCAGATTGTATCTTAGAGAAATAGGTCGAATTAAACTTTTGTCAACAAATGAAGAAATTGAATTGGCAAGAAAGATAATCCAAGGTGGGAATGCCGGTGCAATCGCAAAACGTAAATTGGTACAGGCTAATTTAAGGTTGGTTGTTTCTATCGCAAAGAAATATGTCGGCAGGGGTATGTTATTCTTGGATTTGATACAAGAAGGAAATCTTGGCTTAATTCGTGCAGCTGAAAAGTTCGACCACGAAAGAGGTTTTAAGTTCTCAACTTATGCAACATGGTGGATTAGACAAGCTATAACAAGAGCTATCGCTGATCAGGCAAGAACAATTCGTATCCCTGTCCATATGGTTGAAACAATTAATAAGTTGAAAAAAGTAACAAGAAGACTTGCTCAAGAACTTTCAAGAAAACCGACCGAAGAAGAATTGGCTGTTGAAATGGGTGTTTCTATTTCTAAATTAAGAGAAATAGTTAAAATTGCACAAGAACCGTTATCTCTTGAAACTCCAATCGGAAAAGAAGAAGATTCAAGGTTGGGTGATTTTATAGAAGATAAAGAAGCTGATGCTCCGATTAAGACTGTTGCATCTGAACTTCTAAGAGAAGATTTAGCAGAAGTATTATGCACACTTTCTCCAAGAGAAAGAGACGTCTTGAGACTCAGATTCGGCATGGATGATGGTCGACAGAGAACATTGGAGGAAGTCGGTCAATTGTTTGGGGTTACGCGTGAACGTATCAGACAGATTGAAGCCAAAGCTCTAAGAAAACTCAGACATCCGAACAGAAGTAAACGCCTGAGAGAATATGTGGAAAACTAAAGAATTATACAAGGGGGCTTGTTAAAAAGCCCTCTTTTTGTAGTATTATATAATTGTTAAGAATTTAAGGAGTATTACATGACGGTAACAATTGAAAATACAATCAGCAAAAAGAATTTGGCCGATAGAGAATCTGCAATTAAAACCATAAATACTGAGATTGAAGCAATTTCAGGGCTTAAAGATTCCGTTGCATTGTCAAATTTGACAGAAGCGCTGGATTTGATGCAAAATGCTCCCGGGAGAATAATTGTTACCGGAATGGGGAAATCAGGTCATATAGGACGAAAAATATCAGCATCTTTGGCTTCTACCGGAACTCCTTCATTTTTTGTTCATCCGGCAGAAGCAAGCCATGGTGATTTGGGAATGATAACTGAGGATGACGTAGTTATTGCAATTTCAAACAGTGGTGAATCCAGAGAGTTAATCGATATACTAAATTATTGTAAACGATTTGGTATAAAAATTATTGCTATTACAAAAAATTCTGAAAGCTCATTGGGTAGAGCCGGTGACGTTGTTCTTGAATTGCCTAAGTATGAAGAAGCATGTCCGTTAGGCCTTGCACCAACAAGTTCAACAACGGCGACTCTTGTGCTTGGCGATATTCTGACTGTAGGATTGATTGAAAGAAAAGGCTTTTCAAAGGAAGATTTTAATGTCAGACATCCTGGAGGCAAATTAGGTTCAATTTTGAAACGTGTTGGCGACCTAATGCACAAGGGACAAGAGATGCCGTTGCTCGATGAAAATTCAAATATGCAGGCTGTCCTTTTGGAAATGACCTCAAAATGTTTGGGTTGTGTTGGATTGATAAATAAAAATGGTGAACTGACCGGCATGCTAACCGATGGAGATTTGAGGAGATGTTTGTCTGCCTCTATTTTAAATGAAAAAGCTGTAAACTTGATGACTAAGAATCCTAAAACCGTGACAAAAGACATGTTGTCTGCAGAAGCGCTGAAAATAATGCATGATAAGAAAATTACAAATATGTTTGTTGTAGAAGGTACAATACCGATAGGTGTTATACACATTCATGATTTATTGAATAATGGTGTTGCATAATCAGGCTGATTTTTTGCGCGATGTGTCATTAAGAAAATATACAAACGGTAATATAAGCATTACAGCGACTGCATAGTAACGGAAGGTTTCTACATATCCCCACAGAGCTGCCTGCTGCCTTAAAAGTCCGTATATTTGAGCTTGAGCCATGTGTATAGCAGTTACAGGGTCTACATTTGTTATAAATGCAGAACTTATGGCCTGTATTCTCTCTGCATAAACGCTGTTCGTATCAGTTAAAGAACCCACCATCATCATCTGATGTGCTTGAGAAAATCTTGAGATCATCGTTGCTGCAATTGATGTACCTATTGCAGCTCCGACGTTTTTAAATAAATTTTGCACGCCGGAAGCGTTTGTTTGTGCCTCATTAGGAAGAGTTGAACATGAAATATTTGCCAAAGTTACCATTGAAAGTACCATACCCATTCCGAAAACAAAATTCGGTAATGCAATATTTGCAAGTGCAATATTAGTATTAATTTGCCCAAACATAAGTCCGCCAATTGCAAGGATAATCAATCCTGCAGTACATACCGGTTTGATGCCGAGTTTCACTACAAGTATTCCGCTAAGGAATGAGGCAATAAAGCATCCTAATCCACGTGGAAGCATAGAAAGTCCGCTTAAAAATGCTGTATATCCAAGTAAAGATTGGAGCATTGAAGGTAAAATAGCTGCGGAAGACATTAAAACCATCATTAAAACAATTTGTCCGGCAGTACCGATTAAGAAATTATGATTTCGGAAAATTGATAAATTTATCAAGCCTGTACCGGATTTACTCTTCTTTCGTTGGATATAAACAAAAGAGATAAAGGATATTACCGAAATTACAGACAATCTGCATATCCAAGCCGAACCGAACCAGTCTGCATCATTACCTTTATCGAGAACTATTTGTAAAGTCAAAAGCCAAATTGCAAGAAAGAAAAATCCGGAAAAATCCATTTTTACATTTTCCTGTTTCTTTGAATAAGGAGGCTCTTCAACATATAATTTTGTTAAATATAGACATAAAATACCGAACGGAATATTAATGAAATATATAAATGGCCAAGACCAATTCTCAGTAATCCAACCCCCTAAAGAAGGTCCAAGTATAGGTGCCATAATAACACCCAAACCGAATACAGCCATTGCCTGCGGAAGTTTTTCTTTTGAGAAAATTTCAAAAATCACTGCCTGCGCAATCGGCATGATTCCACCACCGCCAATTCCTTGCAAAATACGTGCTGCTAACATCATTGGCATAGAATTTGCGAATCCGCATAAAATAGACGCAAGTGTAAAAATAATTATGCTTAATATAAAATACTGTTTTCTGCCTACTAATTTGCTGAAAAAATCAACCATTGGAATAATAATACCGCTTGCTACAAGATAACTTGTTATTATCCAGGTCGATTCATTTTGACTTATTGAAAATGTCCCTGCCATATAAGGAAGTGCAACATTTGAAATGGTTTCATCCAGTGCAAACATAAATATGGATAACATGATTGGAATCATTGTTATCCAAGGATTAATTTTAAATTTCCATTCTTGTGTAATACTTTCCATACGGATATTTAATCACAAATGTGTTGCAAAAGCAACATGTTGCTTTAATAACACTGAACGTTTTAATCTGTTATTGGAATCCATTCCTTCTTATAGGTTTTTCCGTAAAGGGAATTTCTTTTCATTTTAATTTTGTTGTAAGAATTATTACTGATTTTGTTTCCCTGTGAATCCAAAATTATTGAGTTTTTGTCTTGTTTGACTAAAATATATTCTTTAAATTTTTTAATTTTGTTATACTCAATAGCATAAATTATTTCGCCGTTCAAATTAGCTAATCCGTATTTGCCATAACGCTTTATTACGATTGTATCGTGTAAAGGCTTAATATTTTCACAATCATTTTTAACCAAAATATTATTGTTTTGGTCAATTATGCCATAATAACCGTTAAGTTTGGTAATAAATATTTTATTATTTATGTTTTGTAATTTTTGATATTTTATCGGGACAATAATATTTTCTTCCATATCTATAACCCCGTATTTTTTATCGTGCTTTACCAATAAATGGTTTTGGGAAATTTCCGTTATATAAGAGTATGTTTTTTGGGTGACAGGTTCTCCGATCTCATTGATTATTGAATATCCGCCTCTATTTTTGCAGATTATAAAATAATGGTTATTTTTATAGTAGATGTGTTTTACACTATTACAATCAGACTCGATGATTGTGCCGTCATTATTGTATATTGTGCTGTTTGTATAAATCCTTCTTGTCCCGTCCGAATAAAAATTAGTAGTTGTTTCTACAATCATATAATGTTTTGAACATCCTGGAAATTTTTGTTCAGAGGTTTTATAATCCGTTTTTACAATGTATACTGGTGTGCTACTTCCGGAAGACGAATGGTGGGAATGGTGTGAGTTGTGACTATGCGCTGCAGAGTGGTGTCCGGAACCATGATGACATCCCTTTGCCAATACTTGGGCGGAAGTTGTGCATAATAAACATGCTATCAAACAACAAGCGAAAATCTTTTTCATTAATACATCTCCTGCTACTAATATTATAACGTTTTTTTTTAATAAATTGTTCAAATTTTTGCAAAATTATTGACTTATGCTCATACTTATAATTTAATCGTAATAAGATATTGGGCTGTATAGTCCAAGCGAGGTTTGATTGAATATCACTGACGAAATAAAAAAGCTTAAGAAAGAAAAGAATGCGGTTATATTGGCGCATTGCTATCAGCCTGTCGAGATAGACGAAGTGGCTGATTTTGTCGGCGATTCTCTCTATTTAAGCAAAATGGCTGCAACCACAAATGCTGATATTATTGTTTTTGCCGGTGTACATTTTATGGCGCAAAGCGCTAAACTTCTTAATCCTGAAAAGAAAATTCTACTTCCGAATATGAATTCGGGCTGTTTTATGGCGGATATGATTAATGTTGAACAGTTGAAGACTTTTAAGACTCAGCATCCCGGACTGCCTGTAGTTTGTTATATAAATTCTACGGCTGAAGTAAAGGCAGAATCAGATATTTGCTGCACAAGTTCAAATGCGCTCGAAATTGTAGAAAGTCTCGGAGTAAATGAAGTGTTGTTCCTGCCCGACACTTATTTGGGCAAGTGGGTTGAGTATAAATTGGGTAACGTAAAAGTAACGACATATAATGGCTTTTGCCCGACACATTTAAGAATTCGTCCGGAAGATATTGAAAAAGCAAGAAAAGAATATCCAAATGCCAAGATATTAACTCATCCTGAGTGCCATTGGGAAGTTTGTAAAATTTCTGATTTTGTCGGTTCAACGAAAGATATTATGGAATATGCAAAATCTTCTAATGATAAACAGTTTGTTATTGCCACAGAAAAAGGGGTTGTTGACAGGCTTAATCGTGACAGCAAATTGTACGGGTGGAATAAGGAATTTATTCTTATAAAAGATGATATTGTTTGCCAAAATATGAAATGGAACAGCCTTGAAGATATATATAATTCCCTCAAATATGAGCAGCACGAGGTAACCGTTGATAAAGATGTTTTTGACAAAGCAAAAAGATGTGTAGAACGTATGTTTGAGGTATTGAAAACAGGAAGTGTAAAATGACAAAAGTTTTGGTCGGTTTATCTGGAGGTGTGGATTCAACCGTTGCAGCGTTGTTGTTAAAACAACATGGCTATGATGTTATTGGTGCTACGATGAAAATTTGGGGTAAAGATGGAATGGCTGCTCAATCTGGGCACAAAAATGCTTGCTACGGACCCGATGAAATTGAGGATATTGAAGAAGCTTCAAAAATCGCAGAAACTCTCGGAATTCCTTACCATGTAATTGATTGTGTTGAAAAATACGAAACAATTGTTTTGGAAAATTTCAAATCCGAATACAAGAACGGAAGAACCCCCAATCCTTGTGTTTGGTGCAATTCGTATGTGAAATTTGGAGCTTTGCCGGATATGGCAAAAGCTATGGGGATAGAATTCGATAAATTTGCAACAGGACATTATGCCGGGGTTGAATTAGGAGAAAATGGAAGGTATCAGCTTGTTAGAGGAGTAAATCCTAAAAAAGACCAGTCTTATTTTTTATATAGACTTAAACAAGATCAGCTTGCACGTGTAATTTTGCCTCTGGGAACATATACAAAAGAAGAAATTCGCGCGATTGCAAAGGAAAACGGACTTGATGTTGCGGAAAAACCAGACAGCCAAGATTTTTACGGAGGAGATTATAATGAACTTCTTAATTTTGATGAAAAAGAGGGAAATATTATAGATACAAACGGAAAAGTTTTGGGTAAACACAAGGGTTTTTGGAATTATACAATAGGTCAAAGAAAAGGCTTGGGTGTTTCGGCATCAGAAGCTTTGTACGTTCTTGAGCTTCGCAAAGATACAAACGAAGTTGTCGTCGGCTTTGCGGATAAGACTTTTAATAAGTCACTCATCGCCAATAACCTTAACTGGGTTTCAATTGACAGCCTGAAAGAGCCAAGGAAGGCACAGGCAAAAATACGTTCGACTCAGCAGCCTGTAGAGGTTGAACTAATTCCCCATGGAGATTCTGTTGAAGTAATATTTGAGGATTTGCAAAAATCAATTGCAATTGGACAATCTGCAGTATTTTATGATGGAAATGTTGTTTTGGGCGGCGGGATTATTGACGAGGTAAATTAGGGGTAAATTAGGGGTAAATTGGAGGTAAATATGTGGCTAAGTCTTGCAAAAGACTTTTGATTATTTACACAACGTAATAAAAAAAGGATGGTTTTTGCACCATCCTTTTTTGATATAACTTACTAGATTAATATCTGTAATGAGCAAACGCTTTGTTAGCTTCTGCCATTCTGTGGGTATCTTCACGCTTTTTGCAAGCTGCGCCTGAACCGTTTGAAGCATCAATAATTTCGTTTGTTAATTTTTCAACGAAAGATTTACCGTTTCTGTTCTTAGCTGCCGCAATAATCCATGAAGAAGCTAGCGCAAAACCTCTGTCTGCTTTAACGTCAATTGGTACTTGGTATGTAGAACCACCGATACGTCTTGCCTTAACTTCCAATAGAGGAGTTGCATTTGTAACAGCTTTTTGGAAAATTTCCAAGCCTTTTTCGTTTGTTCTTTCTTCAATTTTAGTTATTGTAGAATAGAAAATTCTTTCTGCCAAAGACTTTTTACCGCGTCTAAGGATTCTGTTAATAAATTTTGAAACATCAACGCTGTTGTAAATAGGGTCAGCGGCAGGTATTCTTCTTTCGGGTTTAGATCTTCTTGACATTATTTCTTACCTCCCTTATCTCTTTTAGCACCATATTTAGAACGGCTTTGTGTTCTGTTAGCAACACCTGCTGTATCTAAGGTACCACGTACAATGTGATAACGAACACCAGGAAGGTCTTTAACCCTACCGCCTCTTATAAGAACAACGCTGTGTTCCTGCAAGTTGTGTCCGATACCTGGGATATAAGTAGTAACTTCAAATCCGTTAGTTAATCTTACTCTGGCAACTTTTCTTAATGCTGAGTTTGGTTTTTTAGGGGTTGTTGTGTAAACCCTTGTACATACTCCACGTCTTTGAGGACATTCCATCAAAGCAGGAGATTTTGTTTTGTCTGTTAGTTTTTTACGTTCTTGACGTACTAACTGGTTAATTGTAGGCATTTTTTTCTCCTTTTTGTTTTCTGCTATATCTGGCAAACCCGCCTTACATTCCGAAACCCTTACTCATTCCGGCGACGTTTTGCCTTCTTTTTTTTGTGCGATTTTATCATTCTTGCTTAGGTATTCTACCGTTCGGTTTGATTAATCGCACCCACCTGCCGTCAAATCCAGCACGAAAATTTCGACTAAGTGCTAAAATTATACTAAAATAAACAATTTAAGCTGTCAACACAAAATATATGCTTATGAATTTAACATAATTTAACAAATTGTTTAAGCAAAGCTGTTTTAAATACTAGATATTTAGATAACTTGTAAACTTTTGTAACAATTTTCAAAAATAGCGTTAGTTTTTGCCGAAATAGGGAATTAAAAACATGTATACATAGAATAACGGAATATTCCAAAAATGGAAAGGTTATTAAGAAGAAAGCAGAATAGTGATGTTTTGCGCATTTCAGCGAAAGGCTGCAATGTTGTAATACTCATGCTTTCGGGGGGGGGAAATGTAAACCCGTCTATTGGTGGGTGTTTTCACGTCATTCTGAACGCAGTGAAGAATCCAGAAAAACATATAGAAACTGGATACTTCGGTATTTCATACCTCAGTATGACAAAAACGAAAGGAGGTTTGTATGATTAACCTCCTGAAAAAAGTTAATCACCTCACCCCTACCCTCTCCTCAAAGGAGAGGGCGCAGTTCCTTCCCCTGGAGGGAAAGGTTAGGATGAGGTGTCCTATGGGAGGTGGTATATGGTAAGCATACATACCAATTTATCCTCCTTGATTACACAAAGAAGCATTTTGGGCTCAACCAACAGGCTCAATTCGGCTATCGAAAAAATGTCGACTGGTTACAAGATTAACCACGCCTCTGACAATGCTGCAAATTATTCCATTGCAACAAATATGAGTGCGCAAATAAGTTCTTGTAACGTAGCTGCGGACAATATTGCGATGGGAATGAACTTGGTTTCCGTAGCGCAAGAAACAGTGAGTCAGATGCAAAGCAGGGCAAGCCAACTTCACGCACTGATCACCCAAGCAAGAAACGGAACTTATGGTGCTTCTTCCATTAATGCAATCAATCTTGAAGCTGCGGCATTGGTAGCGGAAATCGATAGAGCGTACAATAATGCAGAGTACGACGGAATCGGAATGATTCAGAAATTCAAACCTGAGATTCCTGAAGATGTAGGCTTGTCGAGTGAACTCAAACCACGTGATGACGGATTTTTGGTAAACCCGAAAACCTATGACGATGCTGTTGTTAATGCTATGACTCACGTAAAGGAACTTGACTCTTTTGAGAATGGAGAAACCTATGCAATAGGAGATTTGGAAGACTTGGTCAAACTAAGAACACTCGTCAACGGTGGTCAAACCGGAGAAGGTTCAACATTTGTTATGTGTGATGATATTGATATGTCATCAATAGATAATTGGACATCTATTGGAGCTTTTAATACAGAAGAATTTAAAGGAACCTTCGATGGAAACGGACATGTTATATCTAACTTAAAAGGTAATAGCTTTATGTATCAAATGGCCGGTACAATTAAAAATCTGGGAATGGAAAATGTAAACGTATCCGGAAATCATGCGGGAGGTATAGCAGGATTATTACGGGGCACTGTGTCAAACAGTTGGGTAATAGGCAGTGTGCAAAGTATTTATAATGGTGGAGGCGGAATAGCAGGAAAAAACGAAAATCACGGGTCAGTTATAAACAAATGCTGGTTCAAAGGTACAGTTAGTTCTTCATCTGTTACTGTTGGTGGTATCTTAGGCTTTGCTAATAATAGATGTCAAATTACAAATTGCTTTGTAGAAGGAGACATCACGGCTAATAACGCAGCGGCCGGAGGTATTGTTGGTAGTGGTGCATATATTATAAAAAATTGCAGTTTCAAAGGTAATGTTACATCCCAAAACAGTGTCGCAGGTGGAATTGGTGGTTGTCATTACAATACTATTAGTCCAAATATTAGCAATTGCTATACCGAGGGAACTGTGAGCGGAAAAAATGGTGCAGGCGGAATATTTGGTACTGTAAATGATAATTCAAACCTTACAATAACAAATTCTCTTTCTAAATGTACCGTAACTGCCAGTGGTGGAAGTGCTGGGGGAATTGTAGGCAGAATGAGCAACAATACCGGTAGTAATACTCGTTCAATAACTAACTGCTACTCATTAGGGAACGTTAGCGGTACTTCAAATGTCGGCGGAATAGCAGGGTATGCTGAACTTGGTTCGACTATTAGTAATTGTGGTTCTATGGGCACTGTAACAGGAACATCTTGCGTTGGCGGTGCAATTGGTAGTGCAGTTTCTTCAAATGCTAATGGAGCAAAGACCATAACGATAAGCAATATAAATGTCTATGGAGAAGTAATTGGTGAAAGTATTACAGGTGGATTTGTGGGCAGAACTTGTAATACTAAAGATGGCTCAACATTTACTGCAATAAATTTTTCAAATTGTCAAACAGTAGAAAAAGGATTACCCAAAATCGGCGGGACATATAAATACAATACAGATACATCAAGCTATGAAGCGATAGATTACGATACCACCACTTGGGAAAATAATATTGAAACAATGAAACAACAAAGCACAAAGATGACTCTGCAAGCAGGATTGGATTCTGCAAATTCCTCTCAAATCAAGTTTGATTTAGGTTTTGACTATGATTTGAAAGATATTTTAACCGAAGGCTGTACAAGTGACAGCGCATATACTGCAATCAAGACATTTATTAATACCTTGAGTCAAAAGGAAACTGAATTTGGCGCAGTTGCAAACAGACTGGATTCTGCGCTGGAAAGTGTTCAAGTTAGTATGGATAATCTCGTCTCAAGTCGTTCTACCATACTTGATGCTGATATGGGCAAAGTTTCATCAGACTATTTACGCCAGCAGATACTTCAACAAGCCTGCGCAACATTGATGTCTACCGCTAACCAATCCCCAGCAATCGCTCTGCAGTTGATATAATTTTTCCCCCTAAATTTGGGGAGGATTGAGGTGTGAGGCTTGTGTTAACCGCATGTCATTCTGAGCGCAGCGAAGAATCCAGTATATTTTCTGGATCCTTCAGTCGTTACATTCCTTCAGGATGACATTAAGCCCTCACCTGAATTTCTAAATTCACTGCGTTTATTAAGAAATTCTTCCCTTCTCATATTGGAGAGGTATTGTATATATTAACTTTTGTAAACACGAATTTTTAAGAATATTACTGGATTGTAGCCATTTATCCCATGTACTATGTAAACAAAAAGGCAATTTCTTGAGGTATATATACTTTATATATATAAGATATAAAAACGTGGAGTGAATATGGACGATATTAAAAGAGAGTATTTAAAATCAAGATTACAATCAGCCGTTTCTGATTTTTCAACATTAAAATTGGGCATGCTTAGCACTAACAGAAATGATTTATTGTTGGAAGAAATTATAGATTTAAAAATGCAATCAAAAATGCTTCCTATAACTATGAGAAAGATTTATGCATATAAAATTGCGTCCATTAAAAAGAAATTGAACGAACAAAAAGTCATACCGCTTGTAATGAGAAAGCGCATGCTATATGAGAGCGCGATTAGTGCTTAGAACTTTACAATTATATTAATCTTATTGTATAATTATTTTGTCTTAAATAGTTTAGTCATTGGAGGGTTATATGAAAGAAGAGTTTACTACGAGTGCAAGAAGATGGTATGACAAAGATCCGGTGCTTTCTTCAGCTATGAAAACTTTGGAAGAATCTGATGACGAAACTCAGATTAAAATTGCGCTTAACTTGATTAAGATCATTACTGAACATAATATTTCAAACAATGAATATGAATCTGTTGAAGATATTGTTTCTGCGACAGAGGACGTTCTTGAAAGTACACAAAAAGGCCGTTGGTACGATTTGGATACTACACTCAGAACTGCAATAAGTCTGCTTCAAAATTGTCCTGAGGCTACAAGAAGTGTTGTTGCAAAAGAAATGGCCAAGAATATTGTAGAAATCATTAAGAAGGATGAAGAAGACGAAGAGGATGAAAGCGCAGAAGGAAGTGAAGAAAAAGTTTCGGAATAAACTTTATTATTAATTCACTATTCCTCTTTAGCCAGTCTCTTTTGAATTATGGAGAGAATTAAAATTACCCCGAAGAGAACATACGCAAGTGCGCATGATTTTCCTATATCAAAATACTCGAAAGCATATTTGTATATGGCATAAACAATCACGTTTGTTGAATCCTGAGGCCCGCCCGAGGTCATTACATAGATTAAATCAAAGACTTGGAATGACGAAATTAGTGTAACTAGCATAACAAAGCATGTCGTGGGTTTGAGTAGCGGTAAACTTATATGATATAAGGTTTTTAAATCACTTGCTCCGTCGATTCTTGATGCTTCATACAACTCATTGTTAATGGTTGAAAAACCGGTCAAATACAAAACCGTATTATAACCAATAAGCTTCCATACTGATACAAAAATCAGAACTGGCATGGCAAGGTTTGTATCAAAAAGCCAGTTCAAATGAGTTCTGAACAGCATATTCACTCCGCCTATATTTGGGTCAAATATCCACCCCCAAACAATTGCGATGACAACAGCAGGTGTGATAAACGGGATAAAATAAATAGTTTTAAACCATTCTGCACCGCGCAATTTTGTGTTTATTATACTTGCAATCAAAAGAGGAATTATAACCGCAAAGAAAGTAACAGAAAAAGCATACACAATTGTATTAACAAATATTTTTATAAATACAGATTCGGTAAATACAGCTTTGTAATTATCAATTCCTGCAAATTCAATATTGTTAAGCAAGTCCCAATTTGTAAAACTTAAGCCAAAAGAACAAAATATCGGAATTATAATGAATATAAACGTACCGATTAATGCAGGTAAAACAAAATATAAGCCAATTGTGCTGTTTTTACTTTCTTTTATTTGCATGGTACTATTATACTATAAATTTTATAGAGGGATTGTTATGATTGATTTATCAGCTTTTGGAAAAAACGATATTAGAGGAATTTATGGAGAAGATATAACCGAAGAGGTTTTTTATTATACAGGACGTGGTTTTGTAAAATACCTACAGGACAAAACAGGAAAGAATATTCCAGAAATTTGGGTAACTGTTTGCAGAGATGCAAGGCTGCATTCGCCGGCGTTATCAAAAGCACTGGTCAAAGGTGTGTTGTCAACGGGTGCGAACGTCGTGGATATGGGTTTGGCACCTACTCCTTTGGGATATTATTCTGAGGTTGTTGGTTTACCGCCTTATTTAACAAAATATGCACAGGTCACCGGCGCAATGATTATCACGGCGAGTCACAATCCGAGCCAGTACAACGGACTTAAAATGACTTATGATAAACAATCACTTAATGAAGCTCAGATTAAAGAGGTTAAGGAATTCACCGAGCGGGAATACAACATGCAGTTGCCCGAATCCCCAAAAGGACAGTATGTGGAATACGATTTAATACCTGATTATATTGAGGCTATGGTGAAAGCATTTGGCAGAGTAGGCGAAGGACTAAAGATTGTTGTAGACAGTGCCAATGCCACAGGTGGTGTTGTTGCACCCAAATTATATCGTGCGATGGGTTGCGAGGTTGTTGAATTATACTCAATGCCTGATGGGAGATTCCCTCATCATCATCCGAATCCCAGTGATGAAAAAACGCTTAATGATATTAAAAAAGCCGTTGTTGAAAATCATGCCGATTTGGGTATAGCTTTTGACGGTGACAGTGACCGAATTGGGGTTATAGATTCTGAAGGCAACTCAATGACCGGTGATAAGCTTTTGCTTATATATGCGCAAGATATTATAAAAGAATTTAACGCAAAAGGGATAAAACCTTTTATAGTATCAGAAGTTAAGTGTTCTCAAATACTATACGATACAATTGATTCTTTGGGCGGTATATCTGTAATGTGTAAGACAGGTCATGGTTACATAAAATCAAAAATGAGAGAAGTAGGAGCTGTGCTTGCGGGAGAAATGAGCGGACATATATTCTTTAAGGATCGATATTATGGTTTTGATGATGCTATTTATGCAGGCTGCAGAATAATTGAAATACTTGCCGAAAAGAAACGCTATAAAAAAGATTTCAAAATTTCTGATATGCTTGAACCGTTTAAGAAAATCTATTCTTCTCCGGAAGTCAGACTTTCTTGTCCGAATTCATTGAAAAAATCGACTCTCGAAGCGTTTGAAAATGATATTTCCAAAAATCCAAACTTCTTTGAAACTAAGATAAAAGAGATTATAACAATTGACGGTATGAGAATTGTATTTGAAGAGGGCGGCTTTGCACTTATAAGACAAAGTAATACGGAACCTGTATTCACATTGAGGTTTGAAGCAAAGGACGAACAAACAGCTCAGAAATTTGAAAATCTGATGGTTAATCGTTTGATGGAAATTATTAAAGATTCTGCTGTTACTGCAAAGTAAAAGAATAAGTAAAATTTTCTTATCATAAATTAACAAAATATTGCTAATTATGTATTTTGCTGTCAAAATATAAATCCAAGGGGAAAGTGTTTGTGTCGACATCATATATGACAAAAAATAAGAATAACAATACCGAACTATCAGAATTAATGCCGCAAAATATTGATGCTGAAGAAGCTATCTTAGGTGCGATATTGGTTAGTCCGGCATGTATGAATAGGGTCGTTGAACATTTGCGGCCGGAATCGTTTTATAAACCTGCACACAGATACGTTTATGAGGCGATGCTTCAGCTTTATAACAGCGAAACTAAAATCGATATAGTTTCTGTTTCTGATGCGTTGAACATGAACCAAAAGCTGGAATTGGTTGGCGGCCGTGCGTTTATTAATGACTTAAGCTACAAAACAATTACAACGACCAATGTTGAATATTATGCAAAAATAGTTCAGGAAAAAGCTATTAAACGTTCCCTTATTAATGCAGGTTCCGAAATTATAAATTCAGGTTATGATTTAAATCCTGTAGAGGATTCTTTGGAAAATGCACAAAAACTTATTTATGATGTTGCTTCTCAAAAAGCGTCTTCCGCACTTTTGCCTATAAAAGATTTGGTTTATGAATCATATTCAAAACTTGAGGACAGAGCTAAGAATAAAGGTAAATTAACCGGAGTTTCTTCGGGATTTTATGATTTGGATAATATTTACACCAATGGACTTCAGAAATCCGATTTAATTATTATTGCGGCACGTCCTGCGATGGGTAAAACATCACTCGCTTTGAATATAGCACAAAATGTGGCTCTTAGAGAAAATGTGCCTGTGGCTATATTCTCTCTCGAAATGTCCAAGGAACAACTTACCCAAAGACTTTTGGGAGCTGAGGCTGAGGTTGATGCAGGTAGAATTAAGACTGGAAATTTGAACTCTAAGGATTGGGAAAAACTTGCAGTGGCAATGGATAGGTTCTCTCAATCAAAAATATATCTTGATGATACGGCAGGGTGTACAATTACCGATTTGAGGGCTAAATGCAGACGACTCTCCATGGCAGAGAAAGATTTAGGGCTTATCGTTATTGATTATCTTCAATTAATTGAAGGTTCAAGCAGAGAAGATCGTATGCAGCAAATTTCGAGTATTTCTAGAGGATTGAAAATTCTTGCTAAAGATTTAAATGTACCTATAATAGCACTTTCACAGTTGTCCCGTGCAGTTGAAGGTCGTACTGATAAAAGGCCCATGCTTTCTGATTTAAGAGAATCCGGTTCAATCGAGCAAGATGCTGACATAGTAATGTTTATTTATCGTGATGATTATTATAAAACAGCAGCCGATGAAGATGAAATGATGGAGAAAGCTATAAACAAAGGCGAAGCAGAAATTCTGATTGCAAAAAACAGGAATGGTCCGGTCGGAAGTGTGAAATTATTATTCCAGAATAATATTACAAAATTCAAGAATCCTACCAAAACTGATGCATTTTAGGAGCGGCTATGTCTTTTGCGGAAATTATTATGCTTGCAATTGCACTTTCTGTTGATGCATGTGTTGTGTCCTTTTCGTACGGGATTTTGCCTCTAAAAAATCCTTTAAAAGATTCTGTAATGCTGGCTGTGTTTACAGGCGGATTTCAGGCATTAATGCCTGTCGCAGGTTTTTTGTTAACCGGATTTGCGTATGATTATATCCTTCCTTATGCTAAGTTAATAGTTTTTGCGATATTTGTTATTTTGGGAATCAAATTTATTACGGAAGCATATAGAGGAGATAGTGATAATAAAAAAGAACTCTGCATAAGTGTTGTGTGTCTTTTTATGGTGGGAATTGCGACAAGTATTGATGCTTTTGCAGGCGGTATTTCTTTAAGGTTGTCAGAAAACACTATTTTGTATCCTGCTTTTATCATAGGATTAACAACCTTTATAAATTCTATGATTGGATTTCATATCGGTAAGAATATTAAACACATGCCGGTAATGTTTATGGAGATTATGTCGGGTATAATTTTGATAAGTTTAGGGATAAAAGCCTTGTTTTGAGGATAAATCCCCTGACTTAGTTATTGCAAAAAATGTATTATTGTGATAGAATCTTACCGAAAGGGGTTCTATATGCTAGTTTCAACGGTGTGTGCAAATAGAATGACAAGTCCGGTATATAATGAGAGCAAATCTGTAAGCAAGTGGTCTGCCGGTAATTTTCATGAGCAATATCGGGTTGATGAACCGGCAATTGAGTCTCAGGGCAATACATTTACTTCTTCTTTAAAAAAATGTGATTCAAATGTTGATATGGATAGCGTTTATGAATGGAAAACATTTTGCCAAAATCAAATAATGGCAAACAATTTGGATTATTTGGCATAAATTATGAAGCGCTCTGTACTTATACTTGGTTTTTTTGACGGAATCCATTCTGGGCACAGGAAAGTTATTGAATCTGCCGTTGAATTTTCCTCGCGAAATGATGCCGAAACAGTAATGCTGACATTTCCAAAATCTCCGGCCGAGCATTTTAATATTAAAACCAACTACATTTATTCCCGAAAATTCAATTACAAACTTATAAAAATTTTGGGAGTGAATTGTGTAGAAGAAACTGATTTTTCTGATCTTGTTAATATATCGGCAGAGGATTACTTAAAATATATTACAGATAAATACTCACCTATGGCTATTTTTACAGGGTTTAATTATACTTTTGGAGCTGAAAGAAAAGGCTCTCCCGAATTATTAAAGAACAATGAACCAAAATATAATTACAAGTATTTTTGTTCAGAGCCGGTGTATTGCGAGAAACAAGTTGTTTCCTCGACATTGATTAAAAAATTAATCACCGAAGGTAATATTCAAAAAGCAAACTCTATGCTGGGCAGATCTTTTTCAATAAAATCCGAAGTTATTGAAGGAGAAAAAATAGGACGCACACTGGGTTTTCCCACTGCAAATATGAAATATCCCGAAAATATTGTAAAATTGCCTTATGGAGTATACAAGACTAAGGCATTAAATCAATCTGCGATTTTAAATTGGGGCATTAAGCCGACTTTCGATGGTCAAAAGCCGGTGTTGGAAGTCCATATACCGAATTTTTCAAAGAATCTTTATGGTGAAAAACTTGAAATTGAAATTCTGGAGAAAATTCGCGACGAGAAAAGATTCAATTCGCTTGAAGAACTCAAACAACAAATAAAAAAGGATACTGAAGAATGCTTAAAGTAGTGATTGTGGGATACGGTGATATGTTTATGAACCTTATTGCCGGAACACTGGATGCGGATTGTAAAATAGTCGGCGTTTTGAGAAAAGAAACAATAAAATATCCGCATTTTATAAAAAAATTGAAAGATATTATAAATCCCTCAACTGAGCATAATTATATTAAAAGCTATAATCTTCCTGAAATAGAAGGTGTAAAGGGAGTTAATGATAAAACTTTCAGGAAAAAACTGTTAAGGTTAAATCCGGACATAATTCTTGTTGGTTCATGGGGTGAAAGATTTGAAAAAGAAACATTTAACATCCCTAAAATTGCCACAATAAATGTCCACCCATCACTTTTACCAAAATACAGAGGACCGAATCCGTATTTTTGGGTTATAAGGAATATGGAACAGGAAACCGGTGTTACATTTCATATAATGGATGAAGGTTATGATACCGGATCAATTCTTGCACAAGAAATAGTGAAAATTTATCCATCTGATACAGGGAAAAGCCTTAAGCAGAGATTGGTTCTAACTGCCAGAGGAGTTTGTTGTGAATTATTAAATGCTCTGAAAGAAGACTTAATAATTCCTCTTAAACAGTACGAGGATAAGGCTTCCTATTATTCTTACCCCGAAGGACTTGAGCTTGATTTTAAAAAAAGTGCGGAAGAAAATTATGCGCTAATAAGAGCAATTCATCCTTGGGCAAAAACGTGGTTTTATAACAATGTAACTCCGCTCACTCCAAGTGCCGAAAATACTTTTGTAGAAGATAATACCACGGAATACAAAATCCCAGGAACCGTTACATTTTTGGATATTAATGCAAAAACTTTGTCTGTTCTATGCGGAGACAATAAAGTCCTCAAAATGTCCGGAATTAATCTTTATAAAAAATATGACAGAATATTTACCAAGAATTATCTTAAACGCGATATAAAGGTTGGGGATTTAATCATTTAAAAACTCTAAAACTTCTTTGTCAGAAAAGGCCATTTCTTTAACCAATTTCTTTTCGCAAGGAAGTATCAAAATGATTTTGTTATTCGCAGCCTTTTTATCCTTCTTCATAAGTTCTAAAAGCTTGTGTTTATTGAATTTTTTGGACCACTTAATGTTTTTATAATTATATCTTTCCAAAAGTTCTACTGACATACGATAGTATGAATAATTTATTAATCCTATTTTGTATGCTACATCCAAAGCAAAATATATTCCGTAAACTACCGCCTCACCATGGGTAAACTTTCTGTAATTTGTTACGGATTCTAATGCATGTCCGAATGTATGACCGAAATTCAATATTTTCCTCAAAGATGCTTCTTTCTCATCTTTATCAACCACTGCAATTTTAAGCCTTAGAGCATAATCTATAACTCTTATCAGTGTGACAGAATCGAGTTCGAAAAATTTCTCGCAGCAAAGTGTCAGATACTCAAATAAAAATATTGATTTTTCGCAACCACAGCTTTCCTCAATGAAAGCATATTTCAAAACTTCTCCCAAACCAGACATTAATTCGCGTTTTTTTAATGTTTTCAAAAAATTTATATTTATAAAAACAGCTTTTGGTTGGTGAAAAGCACCTATTATATTTTTACCGTTATTCAAGTCGATAGCAGTTTTTCCGCCGACTGAGGAATCTACCATTGATAAAAGGGTAGTGGGTACTTGGATATAATCAATTCCTCTCATATATGTCGCGGCTGCAAATCCTGTAATATCGCCTATCACGCCTCCGCCTAAAGCTATCATGACATCCTGACGCGTAAGTCCTTTTGCGAACGCTGTTTCCATTATCTTCAGGTAGTTCTTATAATTTTTCTCTTTCTCTCCATCAGGTAAAACAAGTGTTTCATCTATATCCAATGAAAGTTCATCTTTGTATAACATGTAGACTTCTCTTGAAACGACAAACAGACGTTTCTTTCCGTATGTAAATTCGTCCAAGTCTGCCTTAAGTTTGTCGAACTTGTTATCAGAAATTTCTATATTGTAATTATTAACTTCTACTTGAAGGTTCAGTCGCATCAATATTTCCTACTATAAAATTAACTATTTCATTTTCATTAAGCCTATTGGTATCAACAACAACATGGGCTTTCAGAAAGTTTTGTTCTCTTTTTTCTAAAAGTTTTTTCAAAACTTCCATTGGATTTTCATTGTTTAAAAGAGGTCTGTTACTCTCTTTAGATATTCTATTATATAATACATCGGAATTTGATTTCAAATAAAAAACTGTCCCAAAGTTTAACAAAGTGTTACGATTATCCGGATTTTCAAAAGCTCCGCCGCCAATAGAAATTATTTTGTTAGAGCCTGAGCATACCATTTTAATTGTGTCGTATTCCAGTTTCCTAAAATAATCTTCCGAATATTTTTCAAATATTTCGGATATTTTCATACCTTGGGTTTTTTCTATAAGGCTGTCTGTATCAATCAAGGTATAATCAGGAAGAACTTCCGCCAATTTCAATCCAATGTAAGATTTTCCGCATCCCGGCATGCCTGTAAGTATTATATTATTTTTGCGCATAATGAGCCTTCATTTCGGTAAGGCTGTCGCCGCCGATTTTGGAAAGTAATTCGTCAACAAGGATGATTGCAATTCTGGCTTCTGCAACAACGGCACAAGCAGGTACCGCACATACATCCGACCGTTCAAAATGAGCGACCGCAGGCGACATGTCTTTTATATCTATTGTAGCCAAAGGCTTGCGCATTGTAGGTATCGGCTTCATAGTTCCTTTAATTATCAAAGTATTACCGTTTGTAATACCACCCTCAATCCCTCCGGCATTGTTTGTCTGCCTATAGACATCTTTATCTTTATCAACAAAAATTTCATCATGCATTTGGGAACCTTTTAAACCTGCAGCTTCAATCCCAGCTCCAACTTCGACTGCTTTTACCGCAGGTATACTCATCACTGCTTGTGCAATCCTTCCGTCTATTGCATTATCCCAATGTACATAAGAACCCAGACCAATGGGCAGGTTCCCATATATAACCTCAAATTTACCACCTAACGTATCCCCTGCCTCTGCGGCTTCATCAATTGCCCGATGCATTCTGTCGGCAGTCAAGTCGTCTGCGCACATTACATCTGACTTTTCTGCTTTTTCTTTTATTAATGTGTATGTTTTGGGATAAAAATCAAGTCTAACGTCACCAATTTGTATAACGTGGCAAAAACCCATTACACCAAATTCTCTTAATATTTGCTTGGCAACAGAGCCGACTGCTACTTCAATTGCTGTTTTTCTTGCACTTGAACGCTCCAAAACATCACGCAAATCTTTTAAGTTATATTTTATTGCCCCGGCATAATCGGCATGCCCCGGACGTACTTTTGTAAATGTTTTAGCTTCAATTTTTCGCTTTTGATCTTCTGTCAAGTATTCATATTCAATGGTAGACATCACATCTTCCCAGTTTATATAGTCTTTGTTTTGAATCTCAAGACAAATGGGAGCTCCGGTTGTTTTTCCAAATCTAACACCAGACTTGATTTCTACCGTATCGGCTTCTATTTTCATTCTGTCACCGCGGCCATAGCCAATTTGCCTTCTTGAAAGGTCTTTATTTATTGTATCGGCCTTTATTCTTATACCGGCAGGCACTCCTTCAATTATGGCATTTAAACATTTGCCATGGCTCTCCCCAGAAGTCAAGAATCTAAATTTCCTCATAGTCATAAGATTATTATATTAAATAAAAAGTTTTTACACAACAACAGACATCGATAGGAATATCGATGTCTGTTATAATTCCAAAATTATTTTTACAAATCTGTAAATGACGGAGATTGTTTAATGTTGTGGTGAAGTTTGTCACCTTCAACATTTGCGGGATCCACGTAACCCCAGAATGATCTCCAACCTCTTACAAACACATTATTATCTCTATCATACAATGTTTCAGCAGGTTTTCCGAGTGCTCTATTTTTCAAAATTAAAACATCTTCGGCTGTTTCAACAGAATAACCCTGATTTATTACATGTTCCGGATCAGTTACCTGTTCCGGAGTTACAGCTGCCATTGCAGGTACAGCAATAAATGCAGATAAAACTAAACTTAATAAAATAACTCTTCTCTTCATAATTTCCATTCTTATTTAACTGTTCTACACGACTCCATTATAATATTTTCTAAAGAATTAATCAAGTCATTCTCAGGTACTCGTGCTACGATTTCACCTTTTTTAAAAATATACCCTTCTCCAATTGCTCCTGCAATACCAAAATCCGCATGTTTTGCTTCTCCCGGTCCATTTACGGGGCAGCCCATTACGGCAATTGTTATGGGTAAATCGAGGTTCTTAAATCTTTCTTCAACTTTTTTTGCCAAACCGATTAAATCAATTTGAGTTCTTCCGCATGTCGGGCAGGATATAAAATTTACCCCTCTTTGTCTTAATCCCAAGGCTTTTAAAATACCAAATCCTGCTTCAACCTCCTCAATCGGATTCTCCGTAAGAGATACCCTTATGGTGTCTCCTATACCCTGTGAAAGTAAAGTTCCCAACCCTATTGAAGATTTAATCAAGCCGCTTTTTAGTGTTCCTGCTTCTGTTACTCCCAAATGCAGAGGATAATCAACCATTGATGCAATTTTTTGATAGGCTCTTATTGTTGTCAGAACGTCAGATGATTTTAAAGATAATTTTATGTCATAAAAATTTAAATCTTCCAGTATTTCAATATGCCTTAATGCGCTTTTTATCATCTTATCTTCAAGCGGAATATCGAGCACTGCAAACTCTTTTTCTAATGAACCGGCATTGATACCTATTCTTATGGGTACATTATGAGCTTTTGCAGCCTCAACGACTTTTATTGTATGTCCTTTGTTTCCGATATTTCCAGGGTTAATTCTTAGAGCATGTATACCGTTTTCAATACATGTCAGCGCCAGACGGTAATCAAAATGAATATCTGCAACCAAAGGCACTTGCGATTTTTTAACGATGTCTTTTACCGCAGAGGCAGCATCTTTATTTAATACGGCTAACCTTACAATTTCACAGCCTGCGAATGCTAATTCGTTAATTTGTTCAAGCGTTTTTTCAACATCCCGTGTATCGGTATTGCACATGGATTGAACGCTAATTGGAGCGTCTCCTCCTACTTTTACCCCGCCTATAGAAATCTGTTTTGATTTTCTTCTTTTTATTGTCATGATAAGATTGTAGCATAAAGAACAATGACGGGAGAGAATTATGAAAATAGCTGTACTATCTGACATTCATGGTAACATGGAAGCCCTAACTTCGGTTTTAGATGATATTAAAGAGCAAAACTGTGATAAAATATATTGTCTTGGTGATTATGCAATGGCCGGCCCCGAACCTGTTAAAACCATAGAAAAGGTCTTAGAACTAAAAAATCAGCTGGATATAACTTTGATTCAAGGAAATACTGATTGGATGATAGCCAATTACACTGAGGAAATTTATAATGCAATAAAAGAACCTGCTCCTGTAATGGCAGAGGCTTTAAAAAATGATTTTGAGATAATACCGAATGAGCAGAGGGAATTTTTGAGAAATCTGCCCGAAAAACTGCAAGTTGAAGTTGACGGAGTTAAGATACTGCTCGTTCATGGTTCTCCAAGGAAGAATAATGAAAATATTTTCCCAGATACGCCATTAGAAGAAGTTGAAAAAATGGTTCAGGGAGTAAATGCTGATGTTGTATTATGTGGTCATACCCATATGCCATGCGGATTTCAGACATCGAACAAAATAACCGTAGTCAATGACGGTAGTGTCGGTCGTCCATTTACGGAAGAGCCGCAGGCTTGCTATTTGATTCTTACAATCAATAACGGGAAATGCTTGTTTGAACACAAGTTTGTGGAATACGATAACAAAAGAGCCTCAGAAAAGATGCTTTTGAGAACTTTTGCAGGGAAAGAAAAACTTGCCCAAACATTGATTAAACCAACAGAAAGACATTTCTAAGCTATTTCGGATTTCGATTTCTTTGGAAGTCTTATTAATTCTGCATGTTCACCAAAACCCATTTGAGTTTCGGTCTTTTCTTCTTCTAATTCAACCATTTCTTTTGTTATAGTAAATTTCTTGATTGAAGAATCAGAAGGAATCTCATACATGACATCAAGCATAAGCTCTTCAACTATTGATTTCAAGGCCCTTGCTCCTGTCTTACGCTTAATAGCTTTTTCGGCAATCATATCAACAGCCTCGGGTTCAAAATCAAGCTCTACACCGTCCATTTCAAGCAAACATTTGTACTGTTTCAAAACCGCATTCTTTGGTTCTGTTAAAATCATCTTCAAAGTATCTTTGTTCAGAGCATCAAGAACTGCATAAACAGGGATTCTGCCTATAAATTCAGGTATCAAACCAAATTTAAGCAAGTCCTCTGGCTGAAGTTTTTTAAGAAGTTTTGCAGAAGCTTCTTCTTTTTCAGCTTGTGTTTTGGCTGTTTTGCCAAAGCCGACTGAAGAACCTTCTTTAACTCTGTGCTCAATAATTTTATCCAAATCAACAAACGCACCGCCTACAATGAACAAGATATTGCTTGTATCTATTTGAATCATATCGGCTTGCGGATGCTTTCTGCCGCCCTGAGGAGGAACATTTGCAAGAGTCCCCTCAATAAGTTTTAATAAAGCCTGCTGAACGCCTTCACCTGATACATCTCTTGTAATTGATGTATTTTCTGATTTACGTGCAATTTTATCAATTTCGTCTATATATATAATACCGCGTTCCGCCTTCTTGGAATCGTAATCAGCATTCTGATATAAACGAAGCAAAATGTTTTCGACATCATCACCGACATAACCGGCCTCTGTTAAAGTTGTAGCATCTGCGACTGCAAAAGGTACATCAAGCATTTTTGCAAGAGTTTGTGCCAAAAGCGTTTTACCTGAACCGGTAGGACCGACAAGTAATATATTGGATTTTTGAATTTCCACATCACCCTTATCACCTTCGCTATTGTGTTTTAATCTCTTGTAGTGATTATAAACAGCAACAGAAAGAACTTTTTTTGCATCATCTTGACCTACAATATGCTGATCCAAGTATGCCTTTATTTCGTGAGGTTTTGGAATTGGCTTGTTTTCACTGTCTGTTTCCTTTTCTTTCTTCTCGGATTTATCATTTTTGTCTTTTCCTTCGAAGAATTCTTCATCCAAAATTTCGTTGCATAAATCAACGCATTCGTCACATATAAATACGTCAGGCCCCGCAATCAGTTTTTTAACCTGATCCTGAGTCTTTCCGCAAAATGAACATTTTAGTCTGTCGTTTGATGGCATATTACTTTAACCTTTTCTATCTACTCTTTAGTTATGACTTTATCAATCATACCGTATTCAAGTGCTTCTTGAGGTGTCATTATATAATCACGGTCAGTATCTTTTTCAATTTTCTTAATTGATTGACCTGTATTGGAAGCCATAATTTCGTTCAGTGTCTTTTTAATTCTGAGGATTTCCTGTGCCTGAATTTCAATATCTGTTGCTTGACCTTGCGCACCACCTAAAGGCTGGTGAATAAGAACTCTCGAATGCGGGAGAGCCATTCTCTTACCTTTAGTACCCGAACAAAGCAAAAATGCACCCATTGAAGCAGCTTGTCCCAAACAAATTGTCTGAACGTCAGCTCTTATATGCTGCATTGTGTCATATATTGCCAAGCCTGCAGTTACACTTCCTCCAGGAGAATTGATATAAAGCATAATATCTTTTTCCGGATTTTCGCTATCAAGCAGCAACATCTGTGCAACAATAAGGTTAGCAACCATATCGTCAATTTGAGTTCCTAAAAATATGATTCTTTCTCTCAATAATCTTGAGAAAATATCAAATGCTCTTTCTCCTCTGCTTGATTGCTCAATGACTGTAGGGACATAACTTGCAAAGCTCATTTTATCTTCCTTTCTTTATAAATACAAAACCTCTATATTATTATACATTAGATAACAAGTTAAACAATAATGAATATGTATGAATTTTATTATCCACATTATAGCATAAATCGTAATAAATTCATATTTTATAGATGATTTATTGGCAAAATACCGTTTTGGATTTATAATTAAACTATATTTGGAGAGATGAATTATGAAGAAAGAGTTGATATTTTTAGGGCCGCCGGCTTGCGGAAAAGGTACGCAGACTAACAAATTATCGGAATATTTGGGTTTTCCTCACATTGATACCGGTTCTCTTTTGAGAGCTGAAATCGCCAAAGAAACAGAAGAAGGTAAAATAGCAAAATTTCATATTGACCAAGGTCATCTTGTTCCTGTTGATTTGGTTGCAACAATGATAGGGAAAAGACTTGCCCAAAGCGACTGTGACAATGGATATGTACTTGATGGTTACCCTCGCAGTATGGAGCAGGCTTTAAGGCTTGAGGATATTAATGCCCAAAATGACAAAGGTATTTCCGCATCATTTAAGGCAATATATTTTGATATCGATACTGAGCAATTAATTGAAAGAATTGTAAACAGGCAATCTTGTCCGAAATGCGGCGAAATATACAACAAAAAATTCAAGCCGTCCAAGATTGAAAATATGTGCGATAAGTGTAATGTAGAGCTAAAAACACGAAAAGATGATACAGAAGAAATCGCACGTGAAAGATTTGCAACATATTTTAATGAGACGGCACCGTTGATAAAATTCTATGAAGATAAAGGCGTTTTATACAAAATAGACGCAAATGGCTCTATTGATGAGGTTTGGGAAAGGCTGCTAAAAGTTGTTAATCAATAGGCCTACAGTACGCTGCTGGCTGCCTGATAAATTTTTTGTGCGATGTCGGCTTGGCTGTCTTTTTCCGAAATATCTTCGCTGGCGACGGTCATATTTCCTTTTTTGCATGTAACAAATGCGATATTGTCATCAATCCCGCCAAATCCGAATTTTATTCCATAATTTGTTGCCATGTAATCTAAAGAATTTTGTGCACCCATAAGTTTATCCAACATCTCAGGTTTCATATCTTTTGGCATTTCGACATGTTTAACAGTTCTATGATTGCGAACATAGTTTTTTATTGTTGTTTTTAAATTGAATGGGTTTATACTCAATGTCTTCATTAATTTCTCCTTTTTTACAGAACTTCGCTTGCTGCTACGTATATTTTATGTGCAATATCCGCATCTGAATCAGTTTCATTTATATCATCACTTGTAGCAAGTTTACCGTCCTTTTCGCATAATATAAAACATCCTTTTGAAATCGGCAGCTCATTAAAATCAAACTTTATATTATAGTTTGTTGCCATATAATTCAAAGAATTTTCCATTGGAACAAGCTTTTTATATAAATTAGTATTTGCTATATCTGACATATTTATGCTTGGTGTTTGCTTAACATTTTTTCCTGCAACAGAACCTATGTGAAATATATTATTAATACCCATTGTTTTCATGAATTTTTCCTTATTTTCACATATTATAAAACCCGTAAAAAATTTTTTTGCTAGTTATAAATTGGACAAACTAAACATTATTAAATTCAATAAATGTATTTCTTATAACTTCATATCCTTTTAGCAGAGACTTGTAATCAACTTTCTCTTCCGCAGAATGCATATTATAAACGTCTGCAAGCCCCAATAGCACCGGCATAAAGGTTTCACCTTTTGCGTTCTTGTTATGGCAATATATATGGGTTTCCGCCCCTGCGTGGAATGATGAAATATCATTCTTTATCCCTGCCATTTCGCAAGCTTTTGTGTGAACTTTTTCTATCCTGTCATCATCGGCTTTCTCAAACGGGAGTAAATGGATTTCAAATTCGATTTTTGCCTCTGCCAGCCCTTTGTGTTTTTCATTGAATTTATCAACAATCGATTTCATCAAATCTTTTAATTCGTTTTCTTTTGCAACAGAAGCACTTCTTATCGAATAAGATGCCATTCCCAACGTATTTATTATATTTGTGGAAGTCTTTTTCATAATTTCCGTTATGTAATCATTTGTTTTAATTCCTTTTTCCACAATTGATGCGACAGAATTTTGGATTCCGCCTGCAACTATTGCGCCAAGGTTGCATGAGGTTATTACACCTGTTTCATCGGTATAATAAGCACCCTGAGGAAATTCTGCAAGAAGTTCTGCAATAAGTTTAGCCGCATTGAGTCTTGTTTCATCTCCGATATCAATACCGGAATGTCCGCCTTTAAGCCCTTTGACCGTAATTTTTGCATTAGTATAACTTGCACCTGAAATCTGTAATTGACCTAATTTATCCGCATCACATACAAGAATATATTTTGATTGAATCTTGTTAAATTCAACATGTTCAACCCCGCTCATTCCGGTTTCTTCATCACGTGTGAAGGTTACTTCCAACCCGCCATGAGTGGGGGTATTTTGTGCTAAATCCTTAGCAAGTTTTAATGCACAGGCAACACCTACCTTATCATCCGCACCTAAAGTCCTCCCTTGCGCATGAATAAATCCTTCTTCATCAAGATAAATGTTAACCGGGCTGTCATCACCCACTACGTCCATGTGAGAGGAAAGCATAATCGGTTCTTTTGAACTGTCAGTCGCAGGTACTTTTATGTAAACATTGCCGTAGTTGTCTTTCTTTGCATAAATACCATTTGTTTCGCAAAAGTTTAGTATCCATTCAATAACTTTTTCTTCTTTTAAAGAAGGAGATGGTATTGAAACCAAATTACAAAAAATATCCAAAACTTCGTTCTCTTTTCTCAAATTTTCCAAGCTGACTTCCATTTTAAAAATTCCCTTTCCTCTATATTTGTCGTGATTGTAACTAACCTATCCAACTGTTAATATATTTACCCCTAACTCCCACGGAAAAATCTTCTGCTTGTGCCATCCCCGCCTACTCTGACTGTCACCGGACGTAAACATTTAGGACATCTGCCTCTGTACATTGTTCCGTCTTTGGTTTTATAAATTCTCCCGTAAGTCCCGCAACAATCAAACCATATACCTAAAAATTTACGCTTATTTTCAATGTTTTCATTGTTCTCATCAGTCACGTCTATTTATCCTTTGATTTGAATTGGCTAACACTGCTTGTTCGTCTGTAACCATTACCGTTCATAAAATTATCGCGTCCGTTTTGTTTTAATATACTCTGTGTAAGTGTGTCGACATAATTGTTTCCGAGATGGGCATAGTCAAATAATATAATTCCGCTTGTATTACATTGTCTCGTGACATGAATCTGCTTTATTAAATCAGTATCGGCACCATTCATAAATGTTACAAATAACCCAGCATAAGTTTTTGTGCTTGCAGATTTATTTTTGATAACTTCCTCAAGTAAAGCTGCGGCGGTTTTATCGTCACAGGTTAACAATAAAGGTGTAAAACCGTCTACAAAATCATTAACTGACCATGTTTTCCAGTCTTGAAGCTTTGTATCCATTGCGCCTTCCCGATTTGGGAAAATTACGGTTGTTAGCGTTACCCTGTTACTTCTGCACAAATAACTGACTTTCCTGACAAAGTTTGTTATTTTTGAGCACCTGTAAAATCTCCAAAAATCCCACAACGCATCATTGGCTCTAAGTTCTATCGGGTCAATTCCATACGCTTCTTTAAATTCATTACGTGCAAACTCTGTATAACCCCAGTTGGATTGATCGTAGTTTGAATAATTTGAAGTTAATGATTGCGGATAGCGGATATAATCAAGATTTATACCGTCAGGCCTGTATCGGTTTACTATTTCACATATAAGTTCATATAAAAATGCTTGTACTTCAGGGTTTGCAGGATCTATAAAGTATCCGTTATGCTCTGAAACCGAATACGGAATTTTTTCATCGAAGGCATTTTTCTTTTGTCTGTTAGCCCATTCCGGATGTTGTGACAATATATAAAGCGGATTCGTTTCCGGAGGCTTATTTCCTACGTAGTAAGTCTGGAACCATATATGGACTTTTATATTTCTTTTATGTGCCTCATTTATCCATATTTTTAGCGGATCGAATCCGACAAAATCTTCATATTGTTTAATGAATCCGTATCTTTCCATTGTTTTGGATGGGAAAATCGTTTTTCCGTGATAGTAAGTTTCTATGAAAATGTTGTTAATTCCGATATCGGAAAGATTATCAAGAACGGATTCTATATCCCTTTTACTGTAGTATTCAGGTCTTATCCAAACTCCTTTGAGCTCTGCAGAATCATAAGGTACAACGGTTGCCATAGCTGAATTCGCATAATCGATGGCTTTTGAAGAATATTTTTGTGAATTTTCACTGTCGCGTTGAGCTTTATATATATAATCTTGGGCTCTGTTTAAACTTTGCTCTGTCTTTTTACTGCTGTAATTTATGCAGTTTTTGCAGTAATAAGAGAGCATATTTTGTACTTCCTTAATTCGTTCTTGAGCGGCATAAAGAAAAGTATCTGATGTGATATATGATGTTATGGTTTTATTTTCTGTATCAATATATATTTTTGCTCCCACCATTATGTGTTCATTAATCCAGGATTTTGCTTTGCCGTGTCCGCTTATTACAACTCCGTCTTGAGGAATAAGAGAATCCGCTCCGCTCAAGGAAGTGACGGTATCATTAACTACAATAGCTTCTGTCCCGAATTCATTCGTATTTGTCTTATAACCAAAATTTGGAGAATATACAACAAGCTGGTTGGCACCTCTTATTCCGGGATAATTTGCTCCTCTGATATTGGTAGAGGCCGCAGGATCGATGGCATCAATAGGATAAGTTGTTTCGCTGAACACTATCTCATTTAATGCCGGCTCATAAGGCTCATAAACGCTGCCTGCCAAAACTGTATTTGTAAAACTTATTATGATAAATGATAAAACTACAATTAAATTTCTCTTCATTGATTGTCTAATCCCCAACGGCTTTCATAATTATTATATGCTTATAAGAAAATAAAAACAAGAAAAATGCCTTATTTACGAAAAATAAGGCGCTAAGATAAGTAAGTTTGGGGAATTAAAATAATGATTTATAGGTTTTATGGTTTTGTTCTGGAAATAAATTTTACTCGATTTTTCATATCAATAGCAAAAAGATCCATTTCATCTTGCAATATGTATGATTTATCTGTTTCGTGGTCAGATTCGTCTATATAAAATTCTTTAGATATTTGTGTTGCATACGCATTAATGTCGTATACTGCCAATGTTGCCATACGTTATTGCCTCTCGTGCTATCTTCTATTTAAATCTTACATATATATAAAGTATATAAAAATTTCTCAATTTCAGACTTGGCACAAAAGTTTACAAAACTTTACAAATAAGTGCGGGGTAAAAATCTATTATGCAACAAAACAATGCAACACAAAGCGATAGCCGCTAGCTGCGAATAATAATTTTGAATAGTTTTTACAAGTTATTCTTCTATTGATAGAGTATCGTTTTCGGTTGCAACTTCTATTAATCTGTAGGATAGATATGCACCCAATGCAACAGCCTTCAAATCGATATTTTCGTCGTACTTTGCAACCTCTAATATTGCAGTGTTTACCTCAGGATTCTCTTCTTTTAAGTATTGAACCATGTTCTTGCGCCATCCTTGGACATCCTGAAAAACTTCTCCAAAAATTTCTGTTGATATCTCTTCCGTGATTATCGGTAACATAAAACAACTCTCCTATATATATTCGATTATATAATAATATTGTATATTAAACAAGTATGTACATTAATATATAGAGAGGAGTAAGTATCTAATTAATTTTTGGTACTCTGAAAAATCCATTTTCTTCAAACGGAGCATTTTTCATTAATTCTTCTTTTGTTTGTTCGTAAAATACTTTGTCTTCTCTCATTACGTTTACAAAATCAATTGCATGTGCCATTGGCTCAACACTTGATGTGTCAACTTCGTTCATCGCATCGACATGCTTCAAAACATCGCCCAACTGTTTCGTAAATTTTTCTTTTTCCTCGTCGGTTAATTCTAATCTGGCTAATTTAGCCACGTGTTCAACATCTTTTATTGTAATCATAATTTTTACTCCGCTAAGTACAATATATCACAAAATTTATGCTGTACATGTAAACTTTTGTAAATAACGACTCTGAAAAAAGGCAATTTCTCAGTCCCAAAAAACTTTATATACATGAGGATTAATATGAGTATATATTCAATAATTAGGGATTTTTTTGCCGATCCGGTAAAAAATAATATTTCAATCACCACACCTGCAGTACAAGTACAAGCAGCAGGTGCTGAAGAAGTTTTGCCGGAACTTTTGGCATCCTCAGAAAATTTAATGGTCAGTGATGTTTATAGTGGAAGAAGGAACAATAAGGCTGCGAGCCCTAACAGATATAGCAATGCGCAAATAAAAGCAAATAAAAAAGAACTCCGTCATAAGCACGGTATAGGTTGGGGAGAATTTTTCTTATATCGTGCCAAAAGATTTTTAGGTTTACAGAAACTCATGGCTGACGAAATTATGACAAAATACGGTCTTTCCCAACAGGCAAGTATGGAAGATTTACATAACGCAATTCGTGAATATTGCAGAGCACAAATCGGCGATACAAGAGGATTAACAAAAGAAGAAATCGAAAAAAAATATGCTGAATTGCAAAGAACTTTTATTAAGGATATTGAGACCTTGCCGGAAGATGATCCGAAAAGGGATTTATACATACGGGTTTACATAGCTGTTATAGGAGAAATGATGGCCAATGACAGAGGAATCTTAGCCCGTGATATCAAAAAAATTGCGATATCAGACGTAGAACTTAATGAAATCGGAAACGACTTGTATAACGACGCTGAATATAACTTGATGAATGAAGATGCAATTGGTGAAGTTCCCAGCCAAGAAGTAGCTGTCGAATATCATAAAGAAGCTCTTGATTGTATGGATGAATCAAGCGTAATGAGAGCTTCTGGCTCTATACAACAAAGAGCACAAAGGGTTGTTGACAGGATTGCAGAACTTCAAAATATTGCAAACAGAAATGCTGATGAAGAAGCTGAACTTCGAAACTTGTTGGTTGAATACCAGAACTTGGTCGTTGCAGGATATGCCGGTTTTGATTTGGCTATGCCGGTAAATAGGTTTGTCAGCGATGAAGTAATGGCAGAATTACTTGGAAAGATGGGAAGCAGCGCGCAACAGCTGGGTATTGAAGCTGATGTATTCAATGCGGTGGCAACATATATTACACAACATCAGGAATACGAAGAGACTGTATACGACTTGAGAGGAAAAGGTGTTGCTGAAATAATTGTCAATGCGACAGAAGGACGTTACTCAGAATACACAGAAAGCCCTGAAAAATACAGCCAAAAATATGGAAAGAGTGTTGTTCAGAAGAAACCGCAAACACAGTTAAGCAATGCAAGCGAACCTGATAAAAATATTTCCGACGAACAGTCGCAGCAGCAAGCAGAAATAGTTGTACCGTATTATCAGTCAATAACAACCGATAATGGGAAACAGTCTGGCAGAAATGTTACAAATCTTTTTACAGTGTACGGCAGTAATTATTTAGTCGGAAATGCTGTATTGGGAAAACATTATGCACAAAACTCAAAGGCAGCAACGAAAACAAATGATGAAGCAGCGGCTAATATAAATTCGAGTTCTGATGAACCTAAGAATGTGCCGCAAAATGTTCAATTACAAAAAGCAATGCAGGGCGGAGTAAAAGAGTACAGAGCGTATTTGAAAGAAAATAAAATAAGCGATGTAGATGCCCTTGTTGCAGCATTCAATTATGATCAAACAAGTTCTTCTGTAATGCAGGAAGCAAGGGAGAGTTTTAAAAGACTTGATAAGAGTATGAAGGAAATAGTCTTTGCAATGCTCCATACATCAGGTCAGATTGAAGTATCAAAAATTATGGATGCAGAGGAATTAGTTTCAATAAAGAGATTTAACAGCACCTATGCCAGAGAATTTGTAGAAAGACGCTGTGAAGAAGAACAAAAACGGAACAGTGATTTTGCAGGCAGAATGGAAGAACTATATTTGACTTAAAATTTCGCATTTTAAATTTTAAATTCCGCATTAAATACATATTCGGCAGGTCCTGTCATATAGACAGGCACATTGGTATTTGCAGTCGAACCATCCCATTCAATATTAACTATTCCGCCCAAAAGTGAAACTTCGACTAAATTTTCAATATATCCATTAAGAACTCCGGCAACAGTAGCTGCACAAGCCCCTGTGCCGCAAGCAAGAGTGATACCGCAGCCGCGTTCCCAAACTCTCAAATCTATCTTTTTCGGTGAGCGTATTTTTACAAATTCCACGTTTGTTTTTTCAGGAAACTCTGCAGCTGTTTCAATAATTGGGCCATACTCCTTTGCCAAGGACAATATGTCTTCATCTCTGTCTACAAATATTATGAAGTGAGGATTGCCCATTGAAACGGCATTTCCTTCAAAGACTCTGTCTTTCACCGAAATCTTGTAGTTCAAACTGTCATTCGGAATAAATGGTATTTCTGGTGGGTCAAGAACAGGAACAGACATTTTTACTCTAACCTGACCGTCATCCATAATTTTTGGAGTTATAATACCGGCAAGAGTTTTTACCGTAAATTCTTTTTTATCTACCAATTTATTATCCAATGCGTATTTCGCAAAACATCTTATGCCGTTTCCGCACATCTGAGCCGTGCTCCCATCAGAATTGTAAAAAAACCAGCCTATGTCGGTATCATCAGTATTTGTATTGGGAATAATCATACCGTCAGCGCCGATTCCAAAATTTCTGTCGCAAAGTTTTAATGCGGCTTGGGGCATATCTTCCCACAAATTATACTTAGTACCCTTTTGATATTCTATATAATCCAAAATAACAAAATCGTTTCCGCAACCCTGCATTTTTGTGATTTTGATTCCCATTTTTCAATCCTCATATTTATAGTAGAATTATATAAAAGAGGTAGCAGAATGGCAATAATAAAAGTACAAAAAGGAACTAAAGATATACTTCCGGAAGATATGCCGGTTTGGCACTTTATGGAAGAAAAAGCTAATGAAATTTTTACAAAATACGGGGCTAAAGAAATCCGCACTCCGATATTTGAAGCGACAGAATTGTTCGCGAGAGGAGTCGGTGATACAACTGATATTGTGAATAAAGAAATGTATACCTTCGAAAAGAGCGAGCGTTCTTTGACTCTGCGCCCTGAAAATACGGCAGGAGTCGTGCGTTCATTTATAGAAAACGGTATGCACAGACTTTCTGCACCGGTAAAGCTTTGGTACAAAGGTCCAATGTTTAGGTATGAACGTCCGCAGGCCGGAAGGCAAAGACAATTTCATCAGGTGGGAGTGGAAGTTTTCGGAATAAGCCAGCCAACTGCTGATGCGGAAGTTATTTTGATGGCAACAAATTATCTCAAAGCTCTAGGATTAAATGACTTAAGTGTTGAAATAAATTCACTCGGGTGTCCTAATTGCAGAGAAGTTTTTAAAGTCAGACTGAAAGAGGTTATAAAACCATACTTAAATGAACTTTGCCCTGATTGTCAGTCAAGATATGAGAAAAATCCGTTAAGATTGCTTGACTGTAAAGTTCCTGAGTGTAAGGAAATTTATTCAAACCCGGAAATTCAAAAAGTTATACAGTCGGATTATATTTGTGAAGACTGCGCAAACCATTTTAACGAATTAAAAGGGTATTTGGATACGTTAGGAATTAAATATACCGTAAATAAACTTCTTGTCAGAGGTTTGGATTATTATAACAGAACTGTTTTTGAAATAACATCAAACAATCTGGGTTCGCAAAATGCAGTTTGCGGGGGCGGAAGGTATGACAGCCTAGTCAAAAACTTGGGTGGAGAAGACATTCCTGCAATTGGTTTCGCTATGGGCATGGAAAGGCTTGCTTCTCTCATTTCTTCTCAAATTGAACCAAAAACTACAGCATTTGTCGTCGGGAATGATTCGGTTGAAGCAATCAAACTTGCTGAATATTTAAGGACAAACGGAATAACCGCAGAATTTGATTTGACTAACAAGAAGTTTGTAAAACAACTGGAAAAGGCTTCGAAAGTTGCGAAATATGCGCTGATTATAGGCGAAGATGAACTTAAAGAAAATAAAGTTACGATAAAAAATCTTGAAACCTCTGAACAAAAGACGGTTTTAAGACAAGATGTTTTGAGCAGTTTAAGTTAATACGGTTAAAAAAGTATCACTTATTGCGGCGCAATCTGTTTAAAAGTTCTCCCGCGTATTCCATTTTGAGTATAATGTTGAAGCTTGAATACAAAATCAAGCAAAGAACCATTATACTAGCTATTTTTACCGATTCAAAAAGATATTTTGACAAACTCAACGTATCAAAATACCTACATACAAACATGCAAAGGGTGAATGTTAATACACCTGAAAGAGCCATTTTTCCGAAATTTAAAAACAGTTTTCCGTAATCAAGTTTAATCCATTTGTGTATCAATAATCCCAAAAGCACAGCGTTAAATAAAGTAACAAGTGAAGTTGAAAGAGTAATTCCCGCAATACCCATATTTAGCTTTATTATCAAAAGCCAATTTAAAAATGCTTTTAGTGCAATAGATGAAGTCGCAATGATAAACGGAGTTTTGGAATCATTGAACGCATAATAAACCCTTGTTATCGAATCCCTGAACACATACGGTAATATTGAAAAAGATAAGAAACACAGGGCTTCGGTAACCATCAACACAGCATCGGAATTAAATGCGCCTCTTTCAAATATTAAAGAAATTCCGTCTTTTGCAACGAGCATTATCAAGATTATTATGGGAATTGCGGCAAAAAGCAAAACCCCGACTCCCTTATTAAAATAGTTCCGAATGTCTCGGTACTTTTCTTCTCCTTGTCCGACAAGTCTTGAGAACAGAGGAAACAACGGAACCAAAAATGCTGTGACCAAAATTCCTACCGGAAATTGGAATATTCTGTTTGCAAAAACAACCGAAGTCCACGCTCCTTCCCTCAATGTCGATGCAAAAAACATATCTATATAAATACTTATCTGACCTATTGTAGAACTTAATATAGCAGGAAATAAAAGTTCGGTTATATTTTTAAATTGAGGATTATTTACAAAGTCAAAATTGGGTTTGAGCCTGTAACCAATTTTTCTTACCGCAGGTAATTGGAGTCCGAGCTGAAGAAATGCACCTGCCAAAGTTGCGGTTGCAAGAATTATGCCCGATTTATCATTACGTCCCAATGATATTATTGAAATTATAACAACCAAACTCAGCATCATTGGTGAAAGGTTTGGTAAAATGTACTTTTTATGGCTGACAAGCAGCCCGTAATAAATACCGATTATCCCCCCGATTAAAATAATAGGGGACATTATTTTAAAGTGTCGAGAGGCTAATGTAACCAGTTCAGGCGAACCTGCCGATATGATTAATCCCATAATCTTATCCGCAAAGAAGAAACCAGCAACTGCTAAAATTGCGAAAAATAAAAACGTTACTGTTAAAAAAGTATTATACAAACGGTTAATTTTTTCATCAACTTTATAATCGTCTCCCAAAAGCTTGGAAAATACGGCAACTACCGCACTATGGAACGGGCCACCCACTCCGCCCAGTATGATTATAGCAAGGGAAGGTATTTGAAGTGCATAGAAATAGGCATCAGATATCATTGTTGCGCCATAAAAGTTCGCTACAACCATATCCCGCACAAATCCCATTAATTTGCTTGCAATTGTTACAAGCGCTATCAGCCAGGCTGCTTTTAATATTCCGCCTGTTTCATCTTTCACTCAACGTTCTCCTCATTTTCGCTTAAACTTTTGCTTGTATTTGTATTATAACTTTCAACCACCTCTATGTATACCTTCATAGGAAAATATGTCGGATAAAAAAGAATTTTATTTTGTCCGTCCTCAATGTACCTCGATATATCCACCTTGGTTTCTTTTTGGAAGAATCCTCGGTTTACACTAAGCTCACGTGTTTTTCCGTTTATCATAACAGTAATTTTTGGAATGGATGCACCTACTATTACAATATGTGCTCTGCCTAACGGTGCCCAAAAGCTTTGTTCAAATTCTTTATAACCAATCTCGATTGGTTTTGTACCCAGAGAGATTCCATTATAATAGTGCCGTAAAATATTATAATAAGGCTGTCCCATCTTTGTTGCCATGTATCCTGCACCAAATTGACTCATCCCTACTCCGTGTCCGAATCCGCCGCCGTATGCAGTTATATCAGTAATATTTCCCATGCTGTCCAATTTTTTTTCAAAAATTACGTTTGCGCTCGGTAGCGATATTCCATCCTTTTGGAATACTCTTCTTATAACAAGCTCTTTTGAAACTCTGTAACAGGTTTTTGAAGTCATTATATCAAGTTCCATGGCTTTACCGGATTCACCGCGTTTCATAACCTTGATATCTTTAATTTTTCCTAAACTGTCTCCTTCTCTGAATGCCGGATTCACAAATCCGGTTTTTGACTGTGCCGGCAAAGTTTTTTTCAAAATGTTTTCCAACTCACCAACAGTCCATTCTTTTTGCCATCTATAGTACGGAGATTCTATATCGTAGGAAGGGACTCTTGATGAGTAAAACTCCTTTGCTTTTTCTTCCATATCAAGCTTTTCAAAATCATCCTTGTCGGGTGTAGCCGTTAAATACGGTCTTGATGCTGACGGAAAAGCTCTGGTTAAGTTATCGGAGAAGGCATTTGAATAACTTTCCGTGTATCCGCCTGCTGTTGAGCTGTAAAGTGTTAAAATAGGTTCGTGGTTATACAAAGCCAGTATTCCGTTTGTCTCCATAACGGCACGTGTTGCCAAATCTTCTTCAGTATTTGCTCCAAAATATACCTGACTGGCCACGCTATCAACAACATTGAACTCGTCATAGGCTTGAGTTCTCGGGGTTAAAACATAATTTCTTGCGGCAACTGCTTGAGCTTTTAGTGCCTCTAATCCAAATTTGACCGGCATCTCGTTGGGGACTACTCCTTTGAGATAATCTTCCAAATCTATTACATTAACCAGATAAAAGCCTCTATGCCCTTTTTCTTGTACAAAATCAAATTTACCGCTGTATAAGGCTTGTTTTCCTTTTCTTTTGAGGTTTCTGATACCAAGCTTACCGGAAGGACAAACTACCTCAAATTCCTTAAGAGTAGCACCTAAATTTTCAACAATAACTTCCATCCCTGAAAGCATATTAGTTACTGTAATATCTGTTTCTGGATTAACGTGAAGAAGTACATTACCTTCTTTATCACAAATATCACATTCTGATGTTGCATAAACAACTAGCTGTTGTCTAAGGACATTTTGAAAATTATTATCAGTAATTCCGACTCTCACAGCATATCCCGAATCAGATGCAAAGACTTCGGTCGAAAGCATAACTGTCAGAAGTAAAAAACAAAATAGAAATCTTAAGATTTTAATTCCCAAGTTGTACCTTCCTTAGAATCTTTTAACACAATTCCTGCTTTATCAAGTGCTACTCTTATTTTGTCTGCGACATCCCAATTCTTTGCCTCACGGGCTTCTTTTCTTTTGGCAATTATTTCTTCCATACTTGAATAATTATCTCCGAGTTCCGAAGAAATCTCCAGAAGTTTGGATTTCAATTCTTCTTCGCTCAGCTTGGCTTTTTCGAATGTAAAACCGAGTGCTGTTCCCAGTTTGTAAAGCAAAGTATAAGCATAATCAATATCTTTGTTTGCTTTATTTGTCAAATCGAATAGGACAGCAAGTGCTTTTGAGGTATTCAAATCATCATCCATTGCTTCAACAAACTGCTTGTATTCGTCATATTGGGTAATATCCAAGCTTTCATCAACACCATTTGCTCCCTTAGCATTGAGCATTCTTTTTACACCGTTAGCAGCTGCTTGCAAGGCTTCGTCAGAAAATTCAACCGGCATTCTGTAATGGTTTGTGAGAATAAAGAATCTTATTGTATTTGAATCATATTTTTTGAGTAAATCATCAATGGTTAGGAAATTACCCAAAGATTTTGACATTTTTTCTTTGTTAATGGTTACGAATCCGTTGTGGAGCCAATAGTTAACGAATTTGCATCCATTCGCGCATTCTGATTGTGCAATTTCGTTTTCATGATGCGGAAATATTAAATCCGCCCCGCCTGCGTGAATATCAATGGTTTTACCCAAATATTTACGACTCATGGCGGAACATTCAATATGCCACCCCGGACGGCCGACACCCCAAGGTGAATTATATCCGAACTTTTCATCCTTTTTCCAAAGAGCAAAATCCAGCGGATCTTCTTTTTGTTCACCTACTTCTATTCTTGCTCCACTTTCCAATTGATCAATAGGCTGTTTTGAAAGATATCCGTAATTTGGGAACTTTTTAACCCTAAAATAAACATCACCGCCTGCTTCATAAGCAAAGCCTTTGTTAATCAAATCTTTATTCATGGAAATCATTTCGCCTAAAGTTTTTGTAGCAAAAGGTTCAATATCAGGTGGTAAGTTATTCAGAGCTTTCATTGATTCGCTGAACTTGCCGTACCAGTATTTTGAGACTTCTTCCGGCGTTTTCCCTTCCTTTTCTGCTTTTTTTAGGATTTTATCATCAACATCCGTTACGTTTCGGCAATAAGTTACATCATAACCCTTGAATTTCAAATATCTGTACAGCACGTCCCACGTTATATAGCATCTGGCATGTCCCAAATGTGCATTATCGTACACCGTCGGACCGCAAACGTACATCTTTACTTTATTCGGTTCTATAGTTTTAAATTCTTCAATTTGATTTGTGAACGAATTGTGTAATTTCATAAAAAAGCTCCCCTTTAATGGTACTAATTTTATAACACACACAAGCAAAAGTCTATAATTATATAAAGGGTTTTGATACAAAAACAAAGCCGGAAATATAATTTCCGGCGATATCCCATTATTATTTAATCGTAGTTTACTTAATCAGGGGTAAATATATTTGTTATGTTATACTCCATGCGGCTTATTTAATTACCGTGTAAAATTTAAATTCAGCAGGCATCAGCTTTCCAAATGAAAGAGAATTCGTCGCCGTTACAAATTTTTCTTCGATGTAATCGGTTCCGTCAAACCTAAACTCTGAAACTATTGAATAGTCGCAAGAGAGTTCAATAGATTTGTCAAAAACTTCTGTACCTTCAATAATTTTTGTGGTTGAAGTTCCGTTTTCATCGATAACAAATTTTTCTGTCGGAGAATTGTAATTAGCCACAACAAGTATAGAATTTTTTACACCTTCTTTTTGTATGTGCCATACAACAAATCCGTCATCATCTTGTCTTATTACATTAGCTTCCCCGTCAGTTATTACGGAATTGTTCTTAACAAACCTGTCAATTGCGTCAAATTTTGAATAAAAATCATAATCTTTATTACGTTTCATGGATATTTCCGAACCGATTACAGCTTCAATTCCGCCTTCAGTATATGATTCATCACCGTCTATGTACATAATCGGTCTTTGAGCAAATTTTCCGCCGGGGAGAAATTTGTATTTGAACCATTTAAACAAAGCACCTTCTTTGCCCAATTGTGCAGGATATCTGTCAATTGCCTCAAACTCTCCGTCCTGATTATTGTACGTTTTTAATACCGACAAAGGAGTTTTTGCACTTGACGAGGTGTTGTAATTTGAAAGATGCAAATTATCATTTGCAATTGCATCCGGTGTTTTGTAACTTTGTGATACAATATCATTTCCCCAAAGAAGGTCAAAACCCATATCTTCGTGGTATTCTTTGTAATAATTATCCCAAAGCATATATTCCGCAAGAGATGCAAAATACGGAATGCTTTCTTTCATTGCGGAATTGAGCATTCCAAGAACTTTTCTCGGCGCTCTGTAACTTATAGGAACTCCGTCTGCTTCGGAAACTTCATCTACTATGTGGTCAATATGGTCAACCCTGAAGCCGTCAAAATTGTATTCTTTTTGTAAATTTTTCATATAATCAATAAAGAATTTTATTACGTCATTATTGTATTTGCCATTCTCCAAACAAACAAAATAATAAGGTGTTTGGCAATCAAGATTTGCAAGATTAGTTACATCTTCGTCATTAAATTTGTAGTGCTTGAACATCGGGTAAGATGCTCCTTCGCTCATTTTATCAAAAATCGGAACTCCTGCAGAACACCAAGCACCGCCGGGAGCAGGCCACATTCCTTCAGAAATAAGCGCCTGAATAATTTCGCCCTGATTAATGATTTCGGATTCCGTTAATTTTTTACCATGGTTATTTCCGCAAGCCTTGTTAATGATGTTTTTTGCTTTTCTTTGCAATTTATCTTGAATGCTGCGTTCCAGCATTGAGTTGGACAAAAATATTTTTGTATCTTTGAGCAAAGTGTCGATTTCATCAAAGATACACTGATAGTGCTCGGCTAAATCCCCGTAACCTTCACCTCTTATGGCTTTTTTATAGATTTCGCTAACGATATCCAAATCTTCTTTTGAATATTTTTCGCTTAATTCTTCAGTTACAGAATTTATGTTTTTGAACAATTCGGATATCAGCGCATTTATATCAAACCATCTTGCGCATTCAGGTGTGGTGAGAACAATTTTGGAGAATCTTCCTGTTTGAGGAAGTATATCATAAATTACAGGGTGTCCTGCAAGCTGAGCCATCTCAATGAACATTTTAACTTGTCCGTCTGCATTGAGTCCGGTTTCCTCATAAATAGTTTTGTCTTCTAAATTAGGACTTACGCAGCTGGCCGTAGGCAAATATGCGCAGCCAAATTCACGAGGGTGAAACGGTATTAAATACATTGTGGTATTAAATATCCCGTTTTCCAAATCTCCTGTCGGCAAAATTAGAAGCTGACGGAGCCAATCCATAAAATGTCCGCAATCATCTTTAATGTTGCCGTTTCCCAGTCCGGCCAAGTTTACAAGCTTTATGTTGTGTCCTTCTTTTTGCAGCCAGCTAGAATCTGTTACATTATTTCTCGCAAGGACGCTTGCTTTTGTAAAATTAAATTTTCCGTTTTCAAAAACACCTTCATTTTCCCATTTGGATTCCAACGCCCATAAAACCTCGGCATCAGTAAGCTCTTCCAAAGCTTTAATATGCGGATAAGGAAGGTATCCGAATTTAGACATCGTTGTTTTTAAATACTCTTTTCTTTCGTCTGATATTGAATCAAAAGAGTGCATCTCTCTTAATTTTGAATAAAAATTATTTAACGAATCGCTTGCCAAAACTTCTTTTTTAAACAGAAAATCTAACATAATTTTCTCCTTGCTAAATCATATATTGTGATTGTCGGATGTATAAGAATCATATCATGGTTATATATTCATGTACAAATAAGCCTGAGGTATTATTAAGAAATATTACGAATATCTTGCAATTTTTAAAATTACTTATAGGCGATAAATGCATTAAGATATTGTATAAGTTCGTTAAATCCCACGTTATTTTGAGTTTTTTCTCTGTTTTCCAAGTATTCTTGTATTGCAGATAAAATTTCCAAAAATGTTGCCAGAGAAAGATTTCCGTCAGTATAATCTTCATAAACACTCAGAAGATATGCATAAGTATCTTCGCAATTGTGAAGTTTTAGTTGTATCATTGCTTTTTTAAGCTCTTGATTTGGCATCTGAACATTTATTAGCTGCAAATACAATTCTGCGGAGCGTTTAAGTTTTGTCATAATAATATCTGCTTTAGAATATTGAAGCATAGTCTCAAAATAATTAACAAAATACTCGTATAGCCTGTTTTCATTAAATTCTTTAAAGTTAAATTTATTCCAGAAGAAGTCTTTGAAGAACAAAATCAAATCTGAATTTTTATTTTGATATAGTTCTTTTACGTCTTTCCAAATTTCTTTTGTCTGTTTTTTATTGAGATAATCCTCAATCAGCATAATCTGGTTGAGCTTTTTTGTATTATGGTTTAGAGAATAATATAAATCTCTGCTGCCAATATTCTCTGAATCCACAACTGTAACGAAAATCTTCTGCAGCATTCCGAATATATTTGCCGCCTTTAGTTGGTTCTCTTTTATATTTTGCCAATAGTTATGAAGCAAGACAAACATCGGATGTTCTTTCTCTTTGCCTGAAAGTCTTTCACCATAAATTATTTTGTCGTAAATATTTTGCATATCCTTTGATAATCGAAGTTTTGTTCTGGTATTGTTCAAAAGGTATTTCTTTCTTATTGTACGAATGGCTTTTTCGTTACGTTCGGTAGTTTTTTTATAGCACTCACACACTGCATGCAACAGCAGAGAAAGTGATAAAATGCGGTTCAACCCGTCTATGAGGTTTACTTTTTCCAGAGTAATTTCTGATATGTAAATTAGACCCAAATCAATCTTATGAGTAAATTCTTCTTCCACAGAAATAATTTCAAGAAAGTCAATCAACTTTGAATCACAAACCGCGAAATCCAAAGCATACAAATTCTTGCTCTTATTCAAAAATTCAAGTAAATTTTTTACTTCCATTAGTTACTCTGCTAAGATAAAGCCGCCGGAAGCAACATTTTTAAGTTTGTCGCCTTCAATTTTGGCTCTAAGGTTCTTAATATATTTGTAAACATAATCTCTCGGTAAATCCAAAAGCTCGGCTAAATCTTTTGCATAAACAGTTTTGCCGATGTTGTTTAAGAAATACTCGAACACAACCTGCTCTCTGTCTGTTAAAGTCTTTTTCAGGACTATATTTATGTCGGCGTGAGAAGAATATTCCTCAACTTTATCCAAAACTGATTCTTCTTTTACACTTGCGGTTTTTTCTGCCACTTTCTTAATTTCTTTTGCAGGAGCAGATTTGGCAAGAGTGTTCCCGACAAGTTCTCTGAGCGAAGTATCTTTCTTATCAGCCTTAGCCTCATCTTCTTTTTTACTTGTATCGGTATATTTCATGTTCTTTTTATTAATCAAAAACGGTGTGTGTGAAAGCTGACGTTCTCTGGCAAAAGCACGTTCCGCAATTGCAGAAAAGCTGTCACTTACATTATTATTAGAATTGGATGAAGTTCCTTTGGACATAACGATATCAATTACATCATTTGTAGATTTACTCTCTTCAACTGTTTTACCAAGTCTTGCTGCAAACTCCTCTAGCGTAATCTTTTCCAAAGAACTTCTCCATTGTCTTATCTCTTCCTTTGTTAAATAATTAGGCATCCAGTGTCTCCTATATTCAATTTATGATAGTCTAAATTAATTCTCCTAATAAACTCTTTACTATAATTTATCACAAACTTTTTAAAATTATCTAAAATGTTTCGCGATGTAAAGATTTTGTTATAAAAATTAATCTTCTTGTACAATTCTGCCGGGCAGATGATTTTGCTGTATTGCGGTCAGCAAAGATTCCGCCCCGCTTTTATTCTTAAATATTCCAACCTGCAAAGTGTAGTTATTTGAACCGATACATTTTACGATCGGATTTAAGTTTAAATTAGATTCCTGTATTATATCTTTTGCAACTTTTGCCTGTTCTGCTGAAGTATACGTACCGATAAAGACTTTGTATACCATCTCAGTTTCAGGTTTAGTTGTTTCTTTTGTGTTTCTGTCAGCTTTTCTTTCCGCAGTGTAATCGATGCTGTTTTCTTGCTTAAATTGTTCTGATTCCTGCTGGGTATCTTCAGCTTTCTTCATTAAATCTGCGAAGTTTTTTCCCTGATCTTCATCCTGAATTGCACTCAAACGGTTATCAACATTGATGATTTTATCTTCCATATCCGGTTCTTGTTTGTAATCTCCGATTGAAACATCAACAGAAGGAGAGAAGGATTTGATTATAAACGTAAACAGCAAAAGCATTCCAAAAAATGAAATTGCAAAGAGTTGAACCAAGGAATAATCCTTCCTCTGTGCGCTCTTTTTCATATATTTTTTGTAACTGCTTCCGGACATTCTTATACTCCTCTGACCTTTGTTCCTGCAAGAATTATATCATCAATTTCTTCAGAATATCTATTCATTATTTCTGTTGCGAACTCTTTTATATTACATATTTTTAATTCGCTTTGCAAGCCTGCAGCCTTAACCGGCGCACCTTCCGATAAAATGTTCAAACCTGTGTGTATAAGTACTGATGTGATTGATTTTGTTGCAATAGAGACGGATAATTTCCCGCCGTCGATGATTAGGTCGTCTCCTTTTCTTGTAACAAAGATACCTTTTTCTTCCAGCAGTTCTTTAATAATACAGATTAAAAGCCTTTGTCTGAAAACTCCTTCGATTAAGTCTATGCCAAACTGCTCGGAAATAAAACTCAGCATATATTTGCTATAGATGGGTTCATTATTAATCACATCCTCTATGTCGACCATTTCAGACAATTTAACTTCACATTCGCCGGTAAAAGCTACGATTGCATCACCTTGAATACCAAAGTTTTTATAAATCCAATGCGGTGCCAGTTGTGAACCTATGTATTTAATTTCTTTATCTATAAATTTAGTTTTCATTTCCAAATAATAAATCTATGTATTTTTCAGCGTGATTTGTGACAAGAGCTTCTTTTAAGTGAGAGCAGGACTCACATTTACCGCAATGTTTGCTCCCCATCTCGTAGCAGCTCCATACTAGCTCTAACGGTACGAAATCCCTAATTGCAATTTTTACTATATCATCCTTAGTATAATTTATCAAGGGGGCTAAAACCTCCGGTCTGACAAGCGTTGAGGTTTTTAACACTTTTGTTGACGCTTTTCTGAATTTTTCGGTGTTATCGGGGAAAGTTTTAGCTTCATCCTTATTTGCGCCGTATATTATATATTTGTATCCGAATGAATCACAGTAACAGCCGGCAATGTTTAAGAATAAACTATTCCTGTTCGGTACCCAAACGGCTTGGGCGCTTTCTTTTGTATTCAAATTTTCTCGTGGAACGGTACTACCTGAAATGAGGGCTGTTTTTGTAATATCTTTCAGCCAGTCAAGCGTGATTATCTTATGCTCAAGTTTATAGTACTCACAGATTTTTTTTGAAACTTCTGCTTCTTTTTGGGCGGCCTTCTGCCCGTAATCAAAGGTGAGCGCAAGTTTGACATCTATATTCATATGCTTTATTGCATAATCAAGTGCAACAAGGGAATCCAAGCCGCCGGAAAGTAGTATAACAGCGTCGTTATTGCTCATCTTCTGCTCCGTTTTCATATTCATCAATAAGATTTTCCGCTTCATTTTTCAAATATGTTGAGTATATCGGAAGTTCAAGGACTTCGTCTAAAATATCTCTGCCCACCAGATTATACAGAGCTATAAGCGCATTTTTCTTTACTTCATCATCTTCATCCTGCAAACACGGTTTGATGAGTTCAACTGAATTTTCATCTTCACTGTTCATAATGGCCTCGATAGCATTTATTCTTACCATGGGAGAGGAGTCCATTAATGAGCTTTTAAGAGCTTTCATAACTTTTTTGTTATTAAAATTGAGTTTTCCTAGCGCTTCAACTATCTTTTCTTTAAGAAAAGAGAATTTGTCCAGAAAACCTTGTTTAGACTCTAAAATTGCGACCAGTGGGTCAATGGCGCTTGTATCACCTAACAAACCCAACGCAAAAGTTGCGGATTCTTTCAAATATACAGACTTTTCATCTTCATCTTCTACTACATCCAGCAGAGGTTTTACCGCATACCTGTCACCAATTCTGCCCAACGCATCAGCACAAGCAAGACGCACTTTGTAATTTTCATTTTTGTTATTCAAACAATCAAGCAAAGCAGAAACAGTTGAAGTATCCCTGTAGTTAGCTATGGCTCTTGCGCACATAGCTCTTACATTAATTTGTCCTTCATTATTTTCTTCATCAGAAGAATTATCCTTGTTTTGCAAAAGCTCCAAAAGTATTGCCAGTGTTGAACTATTTCTATATAAATCAGTATATTTTATAATTTGTATAAGCAATTCCGGATCACTTATGTTGAGTAAACAATAATTGTATATGCAGGTTAGCTCGGATGAATCGTAAAACTCCTCCAGTTTTGCAATATTCTTTGCAACCACACTTACCGGTTCTTTATCTACTCCACACTCCAAGAGAATTGTATTAAAATCTAACACTTTATTATCCACCGTATCAACATACAATAAAAAAGACTTTTTAGCAAATATTCATAAGACTTTGAACTTTTTAAGTTTATGTATTAATTTACAAAAGTTAACAATTAATGAAGAAAAAGGCAATTTTCAAAAGAAAATATACTTTATATATATAGACAGTTAATAAGGAGTCTCTTACATGAGAGAAGAAGAATTGAATGCAGCTATATCAGTAATTCCAGATCCGATTAATAATGTTTACAGATTGGATTCAAGAAAGGATGTAGAAGAAATTCAAAGAATATGCAGAATATTTGCAATATCCGAACAACAATCCAACAAACATAAAATGTTGTCTATTAAAAATCTTGCAACCTTCAGGTTGGTATTAAGCAATAACTAAAGATAAAGGAAAATAAGGAAAAAAGATGACTCACAAGAGTCATTTTTTTTTGCTTTTTGTCCGGTATATTTTTCAATTTTATATTTGTATATGTTTATATTATAATTAATGTCGAAAGAATATTAATTTAATGGAAGCGCCCGATTTTCGAGTAATCGGGAGAAAGAAGGAAAAATGACAGTACCGGAAACAAAAAGTTTTCAGTTAGAAATCGGCGGTAAGACCGTCACTGTAGAAACAGGGAAGTATGCACAGTCAACCAACGGAAGTGTTACCGTAAGATGCGGTGATACAATGTTATTTGTGCATTGTTGTGTAAGTAAAGAACCAAGAGTCGGGATAGACTTCTTCCCTTTACTTATTGATTACGAAGAAAGAATGTCTTCAATCGGACGTATCCCGGGAGGATACAATCGTTCCGAAGGGAAAGCAAGCGATAAGGCAATTCTTATCTCACGTTTGATTGACAGACCAATTAGACCTCTCTTCCCAAAAGGATACAGAAATGATATACAAATCGTTGCTCAGTTATTCAGCTATGATCAGGAAAATCAGCCGGATACCTTGGCTATGTTAGGTGCATCTTGTGCCTTGATGCTTTCTGGCGCTCCGTTTGAAGGTCCTATTGGCGCAGTTCGTGTTTCAAAAGATGAAAACGGCAATATGATTGCTAACCCGACACACAGACAAGCTGATGCATCAGACCTTGATATTGTTGTAGCAGGTACTCATGATTCAGTCATTATGGTTGAGGCAGGCTGCAAATTTGTAACAGAAGACGATATTATGAATGCTGTTGAATTTGCGCAGGTTGAAATCAGAAAACAATGTGATGCGCAATTAGAATTTGCAAAAGCGTGTGGTGTTGTTAAGGAAGAATTTGTTAACCCTTATGACACGTCAGAATTGGCAAAAATTATCGAAGACACTGCTCACGATATGATTTTTGATGCTTATCATCATTTTGACAGAGAATACAGACAAAATAAATTGGAGGAAGCTAAAAACCTTGTAAAAGAAAAGGTTGAAGCGCTTCCTGATGACCACTATATTAAACAAATTATAGAAGAAACAGGAATTGACTTTGTTGCGGAAGAATTCAAAAATGCAGAAAAACATATTATGCGTGCGATGATTCTCGATGAAGGTGTTCGTGCAGACGGCAGAAAACCAACCGAAGTTCGTCCGATTTGGTGTGAAGTCGGTGTTATTCCTCGTGCTCACGGCTCAGCAGTATTTACAAGAGGTCAAACTCAAATTCTTTCCGTTGCAACCCTTGCAGGTCCTGCTATGGCACAAGAGCTTGACGGCGTTGATCCCGAAGTTAAAAAATCTTATATGCATAAATATATATTCCCAGGATTTTCAGTCGGTGAAGTAAAACCCCTGAGAGGACCGGGAAGACGTGAAGTCGGTCACGGAAATTTGGCAGAAAGAGCTAATGTTCCTGCGTTACCTTCACAAGAAGAATTCGGATACACAATCCGTGTTACATCAGATGTCCTTGAATCAAACGGTTCAACCTCAATGGGTTCAACTTGCGGTTCTTCAATGGCATTGATGAATGCAGGTGTTCCTGTTAAATGTATGATAGGCGGCGTTGCTATGGGTATGATAACAGAACCCGGCAGAGAGCCTGTTGTATTAACAGATATTCAAGGTATTGAAGACTTCTTAGGTGATATGGACTTTAAGGTAACAGGTAATGATGACGGTATTACCGCTCTTCAAATGGATATGAAAGCTAAAGGTATTGCTAATGATACTTTAAGAAGAGCTCTTGCACAGGCAAAAGAAGGCAGACTCCATATCTTAGGTGAAATGAGAAAGGTTA
>JAEEGL016362541.1_pt1 | contig 61438 bp, 53 predicted proteins | sample 9134231 | NCBI WGS metagenome assembly JAEEGL01 (sample SAMN16246548, study PRJNA631951) | gut metagenome | biome: gut microbiome; feature: rumen; material: fiber-attached | host: Bos | place: Iran: Karaj | collected 2018-10
GACAGTTGGAAATTGTCCGTCGCCCGCAACCGTAAATGTTGTATCTTTGCCGCGTGGCATCTACCTGCTCCGCGCCGTGACGGAAGAGGGGGCGCAGACAGCACGGTTCGTAAAGAACTGAAAATTGAAAACCTCCTACCTGTCACCTATCACCTTTTACGAACCTGCCGATTAGCCGCCATACTATGACGGCTCTACCAAATTAGAACCGTACCCCCCTTCACTTCTTAGTTTCTTAACTCCTTAACTCTAAACTTTAGACTTTTCACTTTACCCCCCAAATAGTTATGAAAACACCCCGAACCTTTTTCCGAGCATTTCTCCTTCTGACGCTGCTGGTGGCGGGAGGGAACATCGCGGTGGCGCAAACAGACAGTTGTGCCGTGAACGTGATCCACACCTATATGAATGGGCGGCTTATCCCGTGGGACAGCGTGAAAATCAAGGTTTGTGAGCCCCCTTGTGAGAGGCCCTACCATTACCACACTTTTATGCTCTATTGGCCCGACACGTTGCTGACCAATTGTACAACAGGCATAGAGGAGTACGTCTCGGCACAGGAGACAGAGTTGTCACAAGTCTTTCCAAACCCCTGTGCTGGAACGAGCCAAGTGAAGCTGACCTTACGGAATTCAGGAATAGTTTCTGTGAGTGTGATGGATTTGCAAGGACGGCTTTGTTGCCGGAAAACGCTGCAACTTTCGTCTGGCGAGCACCTGTTATCGCTGACGCTGCCCCAAAACGGGTTCTACTTTGTGCAGGCCGAAAGCCCGCAGGGCAGCGAAGTGTGCAAGGTGCTCTGTACGGAGGGTGAAGGCTCTGATTTCGACATCCGTCTGACATCCACCTCTTTCCAAACAATGGAAAGGATTGAAAAAGCAAGCAAAGGGGGCGAGGGATTATTCAATATGACGGACAAGATGCTAATCACCGCGTACATTACATATACAGGGGAAGTGAGAACTTGGCAATGGAGTATAAATTACGATTTGGAGTTGGATGGGGAAGTGACTAGTGAGTGGATGTCAAATATTGGATCCCTAAATATTCATTATACTGAAACTGACAGTTGTGATAACTTCACTCTTTCTGACAGAAATTTCAACGTGATTATTGCGAGTAGTATTTGTTTGCCAACAATGGAATATCCTGTGGGTTATCGTGTTACATTCTATGATTCAACTTTTTATTCAGAGCCGACCTCCTTAGCAGCATATACAAGTTCCACTTGGTATTTTAATGGGTGGTACAAATATCGGTATTACCCCGAAGATCTTGGAGGATGTATTTGCATCGGAGATATAAATGGGGAGATGCCACCTGAACATATTGATTACTATGGACAACTATCACCTTATGATTATTGCATACGACACTTGGACAAATTAACTTGCAATGAATTTAAACTTTATAAATTCACAGTATATGGGAATGATGATGTGGAAGTTTTTGTTAGTAACGAATAAATTGAAAAATATGAAAGCAGCAATAAAAATATTGTTTATAGTCTGTGGTTTTATCTTTTTGTTCGTTTTCCACCCTTGTTTCGGACAAACACAGGACAAAGAAAGCATCTATGACAGACAAGGAAATAAAATATATTTTGACAAGGTAGAGGATGTCTTTCATATCGGATTTGCAGAAGGAACGGAGGCTAATACAAGAAATGAGGTACTAGCAGATCTTTCAAATATTGCTAACTACACTATGTTTCCCGACAGTTCGTATCGTCTTATTATAAAACAAGGCTGTTCTGCTTTTTTCAAAGAAAAAGCATTAAAGAACAATGTTGTGACCTATTGTACCACCTTACAATACCGACGATTAGACGCACAACCGTGCGTCTCTACATACATTTTCCTCTTAACTCTTGACTCTTGACTCTTGACTCTTGACTCTTGACTCTTGACTCTTAACTCTTAACTCTTAACTCTTAACTCTTAACTCTTAACTTCTAACTCCCCGCCTCTTCCTTCTTATCCGAAAAATCCTTTAAGAAGAACAGCAGGCCGATGAGTCCCACGGTGACACAGCTGTCGGCGAAGTTGAAAATGGCAGGGAAGAAATACTCGCCGCCGAAGACCGGGAACCAGTCGGGCAGCAGGAACAGCGGGAAGTAGAACATATCGACCACGCTTCCGTACAAAAACGGCGCGTAGCCGAAAATCACGCCGTAAAACAGGGAGTCAACGATATTGCCGATCGCGCCGGCCAGCACCATCGACGAAAGGATAACCGTGCCCGTGCGCAACTTCCCCAATTTAATCAGTTTGAACACATAGTAGGTCAGGAACCCGACCACGCCGATGCGGAAGAGCGACAGCAGCAGTTTGCCGATATTCTGACCAAAACTCACGCCGAAGGCAATCCCTTCGTTTTCGACAAAATGAAGAAGGAACCAGTGCCCGATGACGGGAATGGTTTCTCCGGGGGTCATGTTCGTTCTGACCAAAATCTTGATAATCTGGTCAATGACAACCAACACAACCATAACGATGATGGCCGTGAGGGTTAATTTCTTGCTCTTTTCCACCTTGCAGAAGTTCTATTTACGTTGGTTTTTGGCTTCCACGCTGAGGGTGGCGTGAGGCACGCAGCGAAGGCGTTCCTTGGGAATCAGCTTGCCGGTGACGCGGCAGATGCCGTACGTCTTGTTCTCAATACGTCCCAAAGCGGCTTCCAGGTTGTTGATGAATTTCTCCAGACGGGCGGCCTGCTGGGCGTTCTCTTCCTTGGCCAACACGTTGCTTCCCTCCTCCAGGTACTTGAACGACGGCGACGTGTCGAGCTCTTCATTGGAATTTCCGGTCGCTTCGACATAAAATTCCAGACTTTTTTTGGCTTCGGCAATCTTTGCCAGTATAATTTGGCGGAATTCCTCCAACTCTTCGTCAGAATAGCGGACGGGAACCTCGGGGTTTTGTACGTTCTCTTCCATAGTTACTGGTTTTTAAAGTGAGCGGCAAAAATAATAAAAAAAACGTACTTTTGCACGCTTTTTGTGAAATATGAAAGACTATCTGAAAGAACTCCGCAATCCTATCTACGAATTTGTGGGCGAAGTGGCCGAACAAACCGGCGTTTCCGCCTACGCGGTCGGCGGTGTGGTGCGCGACATGCTCCTGCACCGGGAGTCAAAGGATATCGACATCGTGGTCGTCGGCAGCGGCATCGAGTTGGCCAAGGCGGTGGCCCGCAAACTCTCCCCAAAACTGAAAGTGAACGTTTACAAAAACTTTGGAACGGCGCAGTTTACTTGGAAAGAGGAACTTGTGGAGTTTGTGGGCGCCCGCCGTGAGTCGTACGACCGCAACTCCCGCAAGCCGCATGTGGAGGACGGCACGTTGGAGGATGATCTCAGCCGCCGCGACTTCACCGTCAATGCCCTTGCCGTCGCCCTCAACGGTCCCGAAAAAGGACAGATCATCGACCGTTTCAATGGGTTGGAGGACCTTGACAACAAGCTGATACGCACACCATTAGACCCCGACATCACTTTTTCTGACGACCCGCTCCGAATGCTGCGTGCCATCCGGTTTGCTTCGCAGTTGAGGTTTCAAATCGTGCCGGAAACCTACGAGGCCATCGTCCGCAACGCCTACCGCTTGGAAATCATCTCCAAGGAACGCATCGCCGACGAGATGAACAAGATTCTGCTCTCGCCGCAACCCTCCATCGGCATCAAGCTGCTGGAGGAGTCGGGGCTGTTGAAGCTCTTTCTCCCGGAACTTGTTGATTTGAAAGGTATTGAAAAGCGGGGAGAACACGGGCACAAGGACAATTTCCTGCACACCCTCGAAGTGGTGGACAAGGTGGCGATGGTGAGCAACAACCTGTGGCTGCTGTGGGCGGCGCTCTTGCACGACATCGCCAAGCCCCGCACCAAACGGTACGACCCGAAGGTGGGCTGGACCTTCCACGGGCACGAGTTCATCGGTTCAAAGATGGTGCCGGAAATTTTTAAGGCCATGAAATTGCCCTGCAACGAGAAGATGAAGTATGTCCAAAAGTTGGTGGGGTTGCATCTTCGTCCGCAAGCCCTTGTGGATGAAAGTATTACTGATTCGGCGGTGCGGCGTCTGCTTTTCGAGGCGGGCGACGATGTGGACGACCTGATGTTGCTTTGCGAGGCCGACATCACCTCGAAAAATATGGCAAAGGTGAAAAAGTACCTCGACAACTTCGCCATCGTGCGGCAGAAGTTCGTTGAAATCGAGGAGAAGGACAAGATCCGCAACTGGAGGCCTCCGATTGACGGAGAGTTGATTATGAAAACCTTCAACCTGCGGCCATCACGCGAAGTCGGCATCATCAAGGATGCGGTCTGCAACGCCATTCTGGACGGACTCATCGGCAACAATTACGAGGAGGCGTACCAGAAAATGCTTGAGGAGGGAGAAAAACTTGGTTTTAAGGTGGTTACTGCGTAGGAAGCTGTGATTTTTTCTCATCAATCTGAGACTTCGCCCGTTTCATGATATCCTCCATCCGTTTTTTGTCTGAAAAATAATAGGTTAATGAGGACTGATAACGGGGTATAGTAATATTGTATTTTTCAAGAAGTTGTGCATAGAGCGCCCGTGTCAGGGTGTCTTTGTTGTACTGCGGCGGCGCATTGAAAACAAGTGACTCTACAATCAGTTGGTCGGCAACTATCTGCACTATTGTATCTTTTCCGATGAGGTCGGCGGGGGGCTTCACGACTGGCTTGGACGAGCAGGCGGCCAGGAAAAGCAGGGGCAAGAATAGGAAAATACGGGCTGTTTTTTTCACGGCGGCAAAAGTACGAATAAATTGAAAACTGAAAATTGAAAACTGAAAGTTTGAGATGATCTGGTAGTCGGTCTGGGTGTTTTTTTTACGTTTTTAAAAAAAAAGCGGAACAGGTGGGTGTTCCGCTTTTCTTTCAATGCTTGGTTTCAATTACTTGCACTCGATGCCATTTTTACCGTTGCCATTATCGTAAATTGCAGTAACGGCATAGTCTGAACATTTCTTATCGGAATCTTTGTCAATTTTGTAGGTGTTGGTAGCTGTGACTTTGCCATCCTTGTAGGTTTTGCAAGTACACTCTTTGCTGCAGGAAGTGAGAGCGCCGACGAAAGCGATGCAAGCGATGATAACTAATGCTTTTTTCATGATTAAATTTTTTAAGGTTAATAAAATTGATTCACGCGGCAAAAGTACACTTTTTTCAAATGTAAACAGATAGGTTTTTCTTGATTTTTCCTCAAAAATATGTGGAAATCGTGTAAATTTGCAACTCTTTTCCAGAAACATTGGAAATATTATAACTATTTTATTCTCAATAAGATAAAAAAGCAAAGAAGTATGACATCTGTAAAAATCGGAATCAACGGCTTTGGAAGAATCGGAAAGATGGTTTTCCGGTTGTTGGAAGGCCGCGAGGATTTTGTCGTCACCCATATCAACGACAAGATGGACACGCGCCTGATGGCACATCTGTTGAAATACGACAGCATTCACGGGCGGTTCGGTGCGGAAATCGGCTTTGACGAATCGCACATCATCGTCAACGGACGGTCCATTCTCGTTACCAACTACCCGTCACCGGAGCAGATTCCGTGGGACACGACCGGTGTCACGTACGTCATCGACTCGTGCGGGAGGTTCAAGACCCGGCCGGCCTTGCAAGGCCACCTGCGCGGCGGAGTGAAGCGCGTCATCCTCAGCTGCCCTCCCGACGACGCCTCCATCGAGCGTACCGTGGTGATGGGGGTCAACCACCTCACACTCAGACCTGAAGACGACATCATCTCCAACGCCTCCTGCACCACCAACTGTATTGCCGTGATGCTCAAGGTGGTGAACGACGAGTTCGGCATCCGCCGCGGCTTCATGAACACCGTCCACCCGATGACCAACAACCAGAACCTGCAGGACGGCTTCCACAGCGACTACCGCCGCGCACGCTCCGCCCTCGCCAACATCATCCCCACCACCTCGTCCGCCATCCGCGCCACGCAGCTGGTCATCCCGGAAATGAAGAACATTTTCGACGGTTTCGCCACCCGCGTGCCCGTCGCCGACTGCTCCTTCGTGGAACTCACCGCGGAGCTGCATCACGAAACCACCGCGCACGACATCCGCGAAACCTTCCGCCGCTACGCCGAAGGGCCGCTCAAAGGCTTCCTCGAATTCACCGACGACCCCATCGTCAGCAGCGACATCACCAACAACCCGCACTCCGCCATCTTCGACGCCATCGCCACCAAAGTAATCGGCGGCAACTTCATCCAAATCCTCGGCTGGTACGACAACGAGTGCGGCTATTCATCCAGAATCATCGACCTTATTAAATACGTAGAAACCTTATGACCAACGAAATAAACTCCAAAGCCTTAGAGGTCAACCTCAAAAACACGAATGTAGAATACGTCATTCCCGACGAACACCAGTGGTTCATCAAACAGTCGGAAAACCAGTGGGGCTTGCACAAACGCGTGGTGGAATTCTTCACCGAGTACGACCACCCGATGTCGAACCGCACCGAAGTGGTGAAGGCGCTGCCCAACGTCACCATCAGCGACTTCTGGCTCTACAAGGAACTTCCTCTCGAAGACCAGAAACGCATCGTGGACATCGTCCTCGCCATCTACGACAAGCTGTTGAGCGAGAAGCTGCCCCACACCAAAGCCAAGGACCTCGTCACTTACTTCCTCCGCTTCATCGACAGCAACGACGGCGTGCTCAACGCCTGCGGCGACGGGGTGAAACGGTGCATCCAGATTTTGGACAAATACTTGGATGACAATGCATTCAGCTATTATTGCCATATCGGTCAATTCAAGGTAAAACTGGCAAAGGCCGCCAACAACCCCGACACGGCGGACATCACCTTCAAGATGATGCAACGTTTGGTGAAGAGCCATATCCAATATTGGCGCGAAACCACCCAGATTATGCAGTGGTACGAAAGCCATAAGGCCAAAATGTCCCGTGATTATTCACAAGAACTTGAAACATTGGGGGATAAAATGTTTGATGAGTTTGTGGGATTGGCTGACAATGCAAAAAGTTGGCAGGAACTCTGTGACAACGCTTTCACGTTCGGCGACATCATCAAGGCGTTCCAAAGCAAGATTTATGTCTTTGCACACACCTCCGAACAGTTCAGCTACATCTTCTACCTGCTGCATCTTCCCGGCACGGTCGATAACCATCCGCAGCTCTTGGTAGAACTGAACAAGGTGATCAAACACGTTAGCAATGAGAAAGATGAGGACCTTTGCATTGCCTCCATCGACAACCTGTTTGAGCAGTTTGCCGACTTCCGCGACAGCCATCTGAACCTCATCCTTGATTCCATTTTTGAATTGGGAAAGGAAATCATCCATACCGACAATCACCGTCTGATCCGTCATTTGGAGAAGAAAATCATTGATTTCGGCTTTGTTACGCCCGGCGTGAAGTACGTCACCAACGACTGGGAACTGAAGGTGAACCCGTGCCACATCAAGAATGTGCGGGTGTGGCTCGAACTGGTGGAGCTGGCGCCCGAAACGATGCAGCGTCTTCTTTCCGCCCTCATCATCAACCTGCGGATCGGCGGCATCTTCGTTTTCGACACCGACTTCTTCCAGAAGGACATCACCAAACTGCTCAACTCCGAAATCTCGCCTGTTTACAAACAGACCAAGCAGTTGGCCCGTATTTTCCCCGTCTATTTCAACGAAATCGGTGCGGAAGGGCAGCTCCGCGATGTCTCCACCAAGGTTGACGAGCTTTCGCACCGCAACGACAAACTGATTCATTTCCTCCGTAAGCAAATCCACACGGAAGGCAATAACTCCCACATACAGATTACGTTGGATGTCATCAGTTTCTGGTACGACCGCAAGAAGGAGCGTCTGCACGAGATTCTTCCGCCCAATGTGTACGAACTGGTGGAAGACCACGGCATTTGGGTGGACGGTGTCCACGACTGCCTGCACAAGTTCTGTGAGTTTGCCAATGTTCCGTTGGAGGAACTCATTGAAATGAAGAAAGATAAGGTGGAGCAAATCGGCCGCAAAATCAACCATCCCGACGAGATCGACGTGCAGCGTGTGTGCCTCATCATCGAGCTTTACCAGCTTTTGAAAGAGAAATACATCTTCGACTCCACCAATATCATCAACATCATGCGGCGCAACAGCTTTGTGGAAACCGAAGATGTGAACACGTTGGAAGAGTTGCTGAAAGGGAAGGATACGGTGGCCACGTTGGAGCATATCTTCTCCATAATGAGAAAGTTGAACGAAATCATTTTTGATCCGAAGCCGAGCACGGGGTGGGAAAATGTGGTCTATAAACGGCACATTGCCTTCGGCATCCCGTCGATGTACGGCTACTACCGCGAGAACAAGTTCGACGCTTTGGGACTGATTTTCCGTCTGGAGCGAATTGTCACCGTGCTTGTTCACGACCTCATCGAGAACATCAACACCAGCATCTTCACCCTCAAGGCCATCAAGGAGATCTGCAGCACCATCCAGCTGCTGTACGAAGGGCTGAAACTTGACGGTGTCAGCGACCAGGGGTTCGAGTCGAACCTCAAGATGCTCCAATATAGTTTGAACTCCGGCTGTTTCACTACCGAGCAGTATATCAATCTGTTCCAGTTTATGGGAAGCAGCTTGAACGAAATCATCAGCAACTATTTCATTCGTCCGTACGAGCCGCTGCTGAAGATCATCATCCCGCAATTGATGGAAGAGAACATAACGGACAAGGTGGAGTTGAAGAAGATTCTGGCCCAAAAGTCGGAGGTGTTCTACCGCGAACTGCTCTCCTCCTCGTTCCTTATCCAGCAGGTGGACAACTTCATCGGTGAAATTCTGAACAACCTCCGCACGCAGGCCAACCTGCTGTCGCCGGAGGAGGCGCAGAACCTGATGACCTACGACCAAGAGCTGGCTATCAGTCCGTTGTACCAGGAAACGCCGGCGGTCGATAACAAAGTGTTCCTCGGCGCGAAGGCGTACTACCTGAAACGGCTGGTGCTGGGCGGCTACCCCGTCCCGCCGGGCTTCGTGGTGACCACCGAGGTGTTCCGCCGTATGAACGCCATCCTGAAGGTGGCGCCCATCAACCGCGAGTTGGATCGGATGATTAAGCGGCAACTGACTGCCATCGAGAAGATTACGGGACAAGAGTTCGGCAATCCGAAGAACCCGCTGTTGCTGAGTGTCCGTTCCGGCTCTGCCATTTCCATGCCGGGTGCCATGAACACGTTCCTCAATGTCGGCATGAACGACGAAATCACGGAACAGCTCAGCAAGCAGGACAACTACGCATGGACCTCGTGGGATTGCTACCGCCGTCTGCTGCAGACGTGGGGCATGGCGCATGGCCTCGACCGTAACGACTTTGACCAGATCATCTTGAATTACAAGAAGAAATACAACGTAACGCAGAAAATCGGGTTCACGCCTGAGAACATGCGGGAGATTGCGTTCGCCTACAAGCAGTTCCTCACCGACAACGGTATCGCCTTCGAGAGTGACCCGTTCAAGCAGTTGAAGAAGGCCATCCTGTGCGTGTTTGAGTCGTGGAACTCGCCGCGTGCCAAGGTCTATCGCAGCCAGATGCACATTGCGGAAGAGTGGGGCACGGCAGCCACCATCCAGAAGATGGTGCTGGGCAACATCCACCGCGAGTCCGGTTCCGGCGTGGTGTTCACTCGCGATGTGAAAGAGAACCGCGCCAACATCCGCCTCACCGGCGACTTCTCGTTCCTCAGCCAGGGCGAGGATATCGTGGGCGGCTTGGTCAACACGCTGCCTATCAGCGAGGCACAGCGGGAGACGGGCTATCAGAATTGTCCCTTCTCGTTGCAATCACAATACCCCGAGATTTACAACAAACTGTTGGAGGTGGCGAAGAACATGATCGAGAAGGATGGTTTCAGCCATCAGGAAATCGAGTTCACCTTTGAAACGGCGAAGGGCGAGGATCTGTACATCCTGCAAACCCGCAACATGGTGGTTTCCAACCAGACATCAGTGGAAACCTTCGGCGAAAAACCGGAAAACATGGACAAGGTTGGAACGGGTATCGGCATCGGCAACGGCGTGCTGAACGGCATCATCGTGTTCGACATGGACGACATCCGCAAGGTGCGCAACGGCGACGACCCGACGCAGCAGATTGTGCTGGTGCGTCCCGACACCGTGCCGGACGATATCGAGCTGATCATCGAGTGCGACGGCTTGCTGACGGCCCGTGGCGGCGCCACTTCCCACGCAGCCGTGACGGCGGCGGCACTCGGAAAAACCTGCGTAGTGAACTGCGAGGCCCTGCACGTCCACGAGAAGGAAAAGAGCTGCACCATCAACGGCGTTCCCTTCAAGGTGTTCGACCCTGTCGCCATCGACGGCCGCAACGGCATCATCTACAAGGGAAATTACTTGGTCGTGCTGGACGACTTCAACTAAGAACTAAGAGTTAAGAACCAAGAACTAAGAGTTAAGAGTGCTTGCATAAATGACCGATAAACAGAAACAATACGAGCTGTTGTACAAGCAGCTGCTGGCTTTGGCGGAAGGCGAAAGCGATGAGGTGGCGTTGATGGCCAATGCGGCTGCGTTGCTGCACGATGCCTTCCATTTCTGGTGGACGGGGTTTTACCGTGTGGTGGGCGAGGAGCTGGTATTGGGGCCGTTCCAGGGACCGGTTGCATGTACCCGTATTCCGTTCGGCCGCGGGGTGTGCGGCACGGCGTGGAAGATGCGGCAAACCATCATCGTGCCCGATGTGGAGCAATTCCCGGGGCACATTGCCTGCAGCAGCGCCTCCCGCAGTGAAATCGTGGTGCCATTGTTCCGCGACGACCGTGTGGTCGCTGTTTTAGACATCGACAGCGAGCATCTCGCCACGTTCGACGAAACCGACCGGGTTGGTTTGGAAAAACTGGCGGGAATTTTAGGGGATAGTAAATAGGGTATAGGGGTTAGGGGATAGTAATTAGTAGTTAGTAGTTAGTAATTAGGGGGTAGGAAAGGAGATAGGCAAAACGTTTCTTCTTTTTTTGATATTATGCCTTTTATCCATTTTCACAAAGGCACAGTCCTTTCTTTCATGGTTTGACTCCAATGTACGGAATGTGCAGTCGGACGGGCGGTTTTCTCCGAAATGCCGCCAAAATAATCCTCATGTGTCTGGTCTACATCATAATGAGATGTGAGCAAATCAAGTAATTAAGCATGATTCTACACCTATAACATATTGATTATTAGTATATTACCCCCTATTTTTGACAAAAAATTTATAGTAAACCCTTGGAAATCAGAATATAATATGTACTTTTGCCGCGTTGTGTTTTCTGTTTCTGTTCAAGGGACTTCGCAGAGGCGGAAAGTATAGCACACACAGAGAAAACAGAAGTCCTCTCTCAATCAAGAAGATAATCAATTATGAAGAAACTATTCCTTGTAACAGTATTTGTAATATTGGAATTCTGTCTGTTTGCACAACCAATCCCCATTTCTTTTCAAGGAAGGGATGCCAACAACAATTGGATTCAACTTAACCGTGTAATGATTACCAATATTACCGAAGGATGGCAGGAGACCATTTATTGGCCTGATACAACTTTGGTTGTGGAGAACGGAACGGGCATTCATGATGTAGAGGTGTGCCATAGCGCATCGTTACAATTATCCCAAAACAACCCCAACCCGTTCAACGGTACCACCGACGTTTTGCTGTCAGTAGCGGATGCGGGTGCACTGACGTTGGAAATCGCGGATGTGAACGGGCGTATTGTCGTTCCCGCAATGGATATATCAACCTTCATACGGTCGAATGATTATTCGCCCCGACATCAATTCCGCATTTCCTTGTCAGTCGCCGGCACATACGTTATGACTGCCCGCCAAAACGGGAAAACATCGTCCATAAAAATGGTGAATAACGGCGGAGAAAACAGCGATGGCATTGAATACATGGGCATCGTTTCCGCCACACCAAAATCCCACATCCGCGGCAACAGCACCAATCCGTTCCATTTCGGCGATTTGATGGAATATGTGGGATACGCCACCATTAACGGCAATGAAACCGAAAGCCAGGTAATATCACAAATCCAGGAACATTCAGAAACTATCATATTGCAATTTACAGCGGTACAGATACAGCTCCCTATCGTCACCACATTCTCTGTTGCCAATATCACAGCCTTTTCCGCCAATGGTGGCGGTGAGGTGGTTAATGATGGCGGAGACAGCATAACTGCCCGAGGGGTATGTTGGAGTGTTTCACAAAATCCCACTCTCAACGACAGTCACACCATGGACAGCACTGGTATCGGCATTTTCTACAGTAATCTATCTGGATTGCTGGAAAACACCACATACTATGTACGGGCTTACGCCACCAACGGTGTGGGCACAGCATATGGTGATGAGGTTAGTTTTACCACATTGCAACATGGTCAGCCTTGTCCTGGTGTTGCCACTGTTATGGATATCGACAGCAACGTATACAATACGGTGTTGATTGGCAACCAATGCTGGATGAAGGAAAATCTGCGTACAACAAGATATGCTGACGGAACCCCCATTTTGCAGGGCAGCACGAATGACTGGAGTGGTATTTATTCCAGTACTGTTCCTTATTGGTATTATCCAAACAACGCCGCCGCCAACAAACCTACTTATGGATTGCTGTATAATTTTCCTGCTGTGATGTGGAATTTCATTCATTCTGATAGCAATCCGAGCGGAGTGCAGGGGGTTTGTCCGGAGGGTTGGCATATGCCGAGTCTGGCGGAGTGGGAACAGCTCACCGACTATGTAAGCAGCCAAAGTCAATACGTTTGCGATGGAGATGCTACAAATATTGCCAAAGCACTGGCTTCACAAACAGGATGGAGCAACAGCAACAACACCTGTTCCATAGGCAACAACCCATCCCTTAACAATTTCACTGGATTTAGCGCACTATCGGCGGGTTTTTACGACCAGAATTACTTTTTCGGCAATTCCGCTTACTTCTGGAGCACTAGCGAAACCACGGTTTACAGCGACGTAGCATACGATTTACAGATGTCGAGAGACAACGCCAATGTGGACAATGGTCTCCAAAGAAGATATCGTGGTTTTTCTGTCAGATGCCTGTTAGGTGAAGGTGGCGACATCTCTGTTGTGGCACCCACCGTCACCACCTCCCCTGTCACCACAATCACCTGCATAACAGCTGATTGTGGCGGCAATGTGACGGACGATGGAGGATCGTATATTACCGCAAGGGGCGTTTGCTGGAGCACCTCACCCAATCCAACGACAAGCGACAGCCACACAACCGACAGTGTCGGTACGGGCAGTTTTACCAGCAATATGTCTGGTCTTTTGGGAGAAACCATCTACTATGTGCGTGCCTACGCTTCCAACAATGTAGGTACTGGGTATGGAGATGAAGTTGTCTTTACCACCCTACAGTATGGTCAGCCCTGTCCCGGAGTCGCCACCGTCACTGACCGCGACAGCAATACATACCATACCGTATTGATTGGCAACCAGTGCTGGATAAAGGAAAATCTGCGTACAACGAAGTACGCCGACGGAACGCCCATCATGCAAGGCAGCGATACTTCCAGCACAACAGCCTATTGGTACTTCCCTGGAAATGATTCCATCAACAAAGCCACCTACGGACTGCTGTATAATTGGATGGCTGTGACACGCACCTCCCCGTCAAACTCCACCACCCCCAACAGAGTACAGGGAATCTGTCCCATTGGATGGCACGTGCCGAGTGACGGCGAATGGACTCAATTGACCAACTATGTAAGCAGTCAGAGCGAATATTTATGCAATGGCAACGGCAACAATATCGCCAAGGCGCTGGCTTCTCCTTTGAGATGGAGTATGGGTGTGTTATCGTGTGCCATAGGAAACAATCCCGCCGAAAACAATGCAACAGGATTTAGTGCACTGCCTGCTGGTGAAATAAACTACGCAGGTTTCCAACAGCCCAACTATGGCTCATTCCTCTGGAGTACTACTATGGTTAACGACAGCACTGCGTACGCTCGCCGTATGACCTATGACATTGCCCGCGTGTCCCGTACTTCCAATGATATAACTATTGGTGGTTCTGTCAGGTGTTTGGCCGATTAAATAGGCTGGGGATAATTGGCCTTCCCGCCCACCCCAGATTGCGGCCTGACGGCCTTATCTGGGGCTTATAAATATCACCCTTTCGGGGTGGATGCAAATAAATCAATACTTCCAGAAATACGGCTCACACCCCCAATGCGAACGTAGTGAGCCCAAATGCAGGCGTTAGCCTGCCCCAATGCGAACGTAGTGAGCAAAATCAAAGAATGGCGAGCGTCAGCGAGCCCCTACATCCCCTCCAGCATCTTTTCGATGAGGTTCTCGGCGCTGTCGGCAATGTCGGCGATGGTGGCGTCCAGCATGTAGCAGGGAGTGGTGTAAATCCGGTTCTGCTTGTCGCAAATCACCTCGGTGATCTGGGTTTTTACGTGCGAAGCACCCATTGCCTCCACATCGTGGATGGCGCCCGGATCGGTACCAAGGGTGACGGTGATGTCGCCCAGGATCTTGGCCAGCAGCATCGGGGCGATGCAGAGTCCGCCGATGGGTTTTCTGGCTTTGCGGGTGGCAATCACGGCATCTTTTACGGAATCCAAAACCTTGGCGTTCACCCCGTCGAAAGCATAGGTGAAAAGGTTCTTGGCCACGCCGAAGCCGCCGGGCAATACGAGAGCGTCGAAGTCTTCCGGACGGTACTCGGAAATCTCGTGGACGGCACCGCGGGCAATGCGGGCGGCCTCCACCATCATGTTGCGGCTCCCCTCCATCGGCTGGCGGGTGAGGTGGTTCATCACATGATACTGGGGAAGATTGGGCGCAAAAACAGTGTATGTGCAATCGTTGCGGTCAATAGCCAAAAGCGTCATCACTGACTCGTGGATTTCGGAGCCGTCCAAGTGACCGCATCCGTTAAGAATCACTGCAAATTTCTTCATAAATAAAAATGTATCTTTGGTTTGAAAATTCGCCGCAAAGATACACTATTTTTCGGAAATCGGCAAAAAGCTATTCCTGCACTGGCAAAAAGGAGGAGGAAAACGACAGCGGCAACAGTTCGCCGGCGGACATCACCTTCCAGATTTCGCCCTCCTGCCCAGCCATCAGAATCTCGATGTTCTTACCGTATTTGTTTTCGTACTCGTGCAGTACCTGCCGGCACGCCCCGCACGGAGGAATGGGCTTGGTCAACGTTTCTTTCGGATTAATCGCCGTGATAACCAATGTTTTGAAGGGAACGTCCGGATACCGTGCCGCAGCGGAGAAAGCCGCCGTACGCTCGGCGCAAAGCCCTTGATATACCGAATTTTCCTGGTTGTTTCCTGTTATCACTTTGCCATTTTCCAGCAGAAGGGCGGCGCCTACCTGAAAGTGCGAATATTCGGCATTGGCACGCTCCGCCGCCGCCCGTGCAAGCGCCAGCAACTCACGCTCCTGCTCGGTGAGCTCGCGCTCGTTTTCGTAAATGACGAAACGGGTTTTGGTTTCAAACTCCTTCATCGCCTATAGTTTTACGAACTTCTTGACGTGGCACGCGCCATTCTGAACCAGCTGCACCGAATAGACACCCGCGTTCAGTCCCTGCATATCAATCGTGATGTTTTCCTTTTCAGAAGACAATTCCCTGACCATCTGGCCGAAAACGTTGAAGATGCGGACCTCCGTGCGAACACCGGCCGTAAGTCCTGAAATATGGCAGATGTCGGACACCGGGTTCGGATAAAGTGTCACATTGGCAAAATAGCTGTCGGCCACACCTGTTCCCGGTGCGCCCGACCCGACCGTGATGTTGTAGTGCATGATGCTGTCGCAACCGAAGGCCGTTTCCATCTCCTTGTCAAACTGGAAAAAGCCGTCTTCGTCGGAATAGAAGTCGTAATCGCCCATCATATAGTGCTCACCAGTGGCCAACTGGACGTCCAATGTTTCTTCGTAAGAGGGGTGCAGGGTCAGGTGGAGGACCAGGATACTGTCGATGCCGCCCACGCCGGCGCCCGGATAGTAGAAGGTGTAGTCGCCGTCCATCAAAAGTACTTCGTTTTCGTAAACGAAGGGAGAACACTCTTCCATCGTCAATTCGCCAAAGGCGCTGCTTTCGGTAAGTACGTAGAACACATACTGGATGATGCTGTCGCAGCCGTGCACCGTATAGTGGAGGCGGCTGTAAGTGTATGTTCCTTCGAAGGTTGCGTGATATTCAGTGCCCTCCACAGAGTAGGTGTCGCCCACATGCAGGGTTTCGTAAACAGTGGGATAGTACGATGGATAAACCGTTACATGCAGGGTCAGGATGCTGTCGGTGAAGGTGCCCGTGGGAGCGGGGTAGAAGATTTCATAGTCACCCGACTGTTCGTACGTTTCGCCCTCGTAGATGACGACATCGCAGTTCTCCAGTGTCAGTTCGCCGTAAACGGTGTCACGCGGCACGTCCGAAACATAGACGGTCACGCTGCTCCGGTCGCTCTCGCAGCTATTGTTGTTGGCATCTGTTGCTTGCTCCGCCACAAAATAGGTGGTGGTGGTGGTCAGTGCGGGTGTGGTGAAGGTGGTGCCGGTAGCTAACGGAGTATTGGCCGTGGCAGAGGCGTACCAACGGATGGTGTGGGTGGAGGGGGCCGTCAGCGTGGCGGTTTCGCCCGTGAGGATGTACTGGTCTTCCACTTCCGGGGTGGCGACGAGCGGCTGGAGCTGCACATCGTGTCTTACAAAGGAACCGTCGGTAGTGGTGACAGTGAATACTGCCGTTTCGTAGCAGTCGGCGGAAACCTCAATGGTGTAGGTGCCGGACTTGATGGGGCGGTAGTAGGCACCGAGTGGAAGGTGCGAATAGACTTCCGAATTGAAGGTGTCGTGGTTGCGGACGTAAACCTTGGCATTGTCAATCGGGTCGCCCGTCACGGCGTCGGTCACGATGCCGCGGAAACCGTAGGAGCACTCCATCGCATAGTTGAAGAGGGCGTTCCTGCTGTTGGGGAAGTAGGTGACCAGGTCGGAGGCGTCGGTCACCACCTTGTCGAAATGGATCTCCATCGTCACCTCGCGGCAGTGCTGGTAATAGTTCATATAGTCCTGTCGGGAACCGGTGATTTCATACCAGTCACCGCCTTCGGTCACAGAGCCGCAGCCGGGCTGGTAGGCGGTTTCGCCCACCATGTAGGTCGGGTCAACAGCTTGGCATTGATCCACATAGTTCTGGCAGATATAGCGGAACCACGCGTCGTCGGCATGGGTGCGGGTCTGACTGTCCCACGTGTCCCACGGGAAGTTGGTCAACTCGGCGCCGCCGTGGAAGTTCACCGACATCACAAAATGCTTGTCCTCCATCCAGTTGATGTAGGCCTGTGTTTCGGGCTGCACGTTGGCGCTGCCGTTGACGCCCGGCAGATAGGGGTAGTTGCGGTTCATATCGACATTGTTCCAGTTGGCGCGTTGCGATGCGCTGGTACCGATCCGTGAGTTGCTGGTGTGGTAGGTCCCGTCGGGATTCTCTAACGGGCAGATGTACAGATCCACGTTCTGCAGCAGGTTCTGAACCTGTTGGTCGGTGGGGTTGTTGAGAATGTAGTCAATGAAGCGGAGCATCGTATGGAAGCCCACGACCTCATCCCCGTGCATGGTGGCGGAGTAGAGGAATGCCGGTTTGTCGGCGGGCTGTCCAAGCGTGTTGCTGATGTGTGCTGCCAGCAGCATGTGGGGCCGCTGGGTGCAGGGGGTGGCGGCCAGAATGGTGTCGATCTTGCAGAGATTCGGGAAGTTGGTCTGGAAATTCTGCATCATCTGGACATACACTTCATAGGAGGGATATTTGTCCCAGTTGGCCATACCTGCAAGTGTCGTGGATACCGGCGCGTCGGCTCTCTCTGCAGGAATGATTTCGAACGGCAGGTTCTGGGCGAGGAAGTCGCTGTATTCGTGGCGCGAAAGATAAATCCTCACGTTATAGAGGCCGGTGCGTTCGTCAAAGGGGCAGTTGTCCACAGAGAAGTTGCGGGCGAGGGCGTTCACCTCCGCTTTGCTGCTCACGTGGGTGGTGACATAGAGAAAGTCACGGTCGTTGTTCAGCAGGTCGGAGGCGGTGTTTTGTGCCAAAATTGACAGCATCGTGCCGATACAAAGCAAGAGGGTGAAAAGGAGTTTTTTCATATTTTATTTTGGATTAATTCACGGAAAGTATTCGTAAGATGCTCCGAAACAGGTACTTGCGGCAGGCGCAGGCAGTTTTGGATTTTGCCTTGCAGCGAAAGCAGTGCCTTGATGCCGGCAGGACTTCCTTCGCGGAAACAGGCTTGGGTGAAGTCCAAAAGCTGGAGATGGATTTTGCGTGCCTCGTTGAAGTCGTTGTGGCGGGCGAGCCGTACCATCGTGCTGACTTCCTTCGGGAAAGCGTTGGCTACCACGGAGATGACCCCGTCCACGCCGGCAGCGAGGAGGGGGAGTGTGAGGGCATCGTCACCGGAAATCACCGAGAAATCGGCGGGTTTGTGGTTGATGATGCGCATAATCTGGTTCATCATGCCCGATGCCTCTTTCACGGCAATGATGTTGGGGCAGTCGTTGGCGAGGCGCAGGGTGGTATCGGCGTCGATGTTGCAGCCGGTGCGACTGGGCACGTTGTATAGGATGATGGGGAGAGGGGAGTGTTCGGCAATGGTCTTGTAGTGCTGATACAGGCCGTTTTGTGACGGGCGGTTGTAGAACGGGGCTACGGAAAGGATGGCATCCACGCCGGTGAAGTCCTTGGTTTGGAAGGAAGCGACCAGTTCGCGGGTGTCGGGTCCGCCCATCCCCCGGATGACCGCCACACGCCCCCGGTTCACGCGGACGACCGTGCGTACGATCTCGTCCTTTTCCTCCTCCGAAAGAGTGGCCGTTTCGCTTGTGGTGCAGACGGTTACAAGATAATCTATTCCGTTGGAAATCAATGATTCCACCAATTTTTCAAGACACACAAAGTCAATGGAGCCGTCCGGAAGGAAGGGGGTGATGAGAGCGACACCGGTGCCTTTTAGCCTTTCTGTCATAATGCTGTTTCTCCCGAAAGTTTTCTGGTATAAATCTCTACGTTTTTCAGCAGTGCCGCGTGTGAAAGTTCCTCCTCGGAGTTAATCAGAAGGTCGTAATAGGGGGCGTTGTCCTTTTGGGCACCCACGATGAGACGGGCCTTTGAAATGCTCATGATCAGCCGGATGGCGTCAAACGGTTCGTGGGAAAAATCAATCAGGATGTCGAATTCCTTTTCAGCGAATTCCCTGGTCAAGGGTTTATCGATGCGGCCGTACCAGTTCAGGTCTTTGTCGCAGAAAAAGTCGGCGGTAAACTGGGGAAGGCAGTAGAACGGAACCTCTTTGTCGTGGATATACCCCATCAGCCACACGGCACGATTGGCATTCTGAAGGTGGGAAAAAACGGCATAAATCTCCTTGTAAGTATCTTCAGTTGTGATATTACAAATCAAACCTACCGTTTTTGCCTTCTGCAAAGAGACGATATTAATATCCCTAACAGGCTTATTGTCAGCAATATATTTCTTGATAAAATGTCTCTTTATAAAGTTCATCACCCCAAAATGCGTGAAACAAATTTAAATGTGCAAAAGTAATCAAAAATTTGTAATTAATGCAGAAAAAAGCAATAAAAAAAGCCCTTCAGAAAAAGGGCTTTGGTAGCGCATAAGGGAGTCGAACCCTTGATATTCAGACTGAGAATCTGACGTCCTGGACCACTAGACGAATGCGCCGTGAAATCGGGTGCAAAAATACATCTTTTTTTGATACAAACAACAGTCGTAAGAAAAAAATTGACGGATGGCGGGGAAATGCCCCTTCGTATCTACAGTCTGCCGTCTATTTGGGTTTTGTCGAGAATGCCCTTCACATCGTAAACCACACCCTTTTCGTTTGCAAGGAATTTTCTGGTATTCAAAACTTTGAATTGATTGTGCGCGACAGCTAAAATCACCGCGTCGAAACGCTGCTCCAGCGCCGTGAAGTCGCCTGACACAATATCCACACCATACTCATGTTTCACTTCGTCGGCGTTGGCCCACGGATCGTAAATGGTGATATTGCGGGTGTATTCCGTCAGCGTGGAATAGATGTCGATAATCCGTGAGTTGCGGATGTCGGGGCAGTTTTCCTTGAACGTGAAGCCGAGAATCAGGATGTTGGCGTCTTTCACCATCACCCCCTTCTTGTTCATCAGCTTGATGACCTGGTTGGCCACGTAGTCGCCCATGCCGTCGTTGAGGCGGCGGGCTGCCGACATCACGCGGGGCAGTACGCCATACACCTGCGCCTTCTGGATGAGGTAGTAGGGATCGACGCTGATGCAGTGGCCACCGACCAAACCGGGTTGCAGCTTGATGAAGTTCCATTTGGAGGCCGCCGCCTCGATTACATCGTGCGTGTCGATACCCATGGCGTTGAAAATCTTTGCCAGCTCGTTCATGAACGCGATATTTACGTCACGTTGGGAATTCTCAATGATTTTCGATGCCTCCGCCACCTTGATGGAGCTGGCCTTGTGCGTGCCGTTCACTAATACGGAGTTATACAGATTGTCCACGAAATCGGCGATTTGCGGCGTTGAACCGGAGGTTACCTTCTTGATTTTCTCCACCGTGTGTTCCTTGTCGCCCGGATTGATGCGTTCGGGTGAGTAGCCCGCGAAGAAGTCGGTGTTGAACTTCAGTCCCGATATTTTCTCTACGACGGGAAGGCACTCCTCTTCTGTCACGCCCGGATAAACAGTGGATTCATAGATGACCACATCGTTTTTGCCGATCACTTGCCCGACGGTGGTGCTGGCGCCGATGAGCGGTGAGAGGTCGGGGTTGTTGTTGTGATCCACGGGGGTGGGCACAGCCACGATATAGACGTTGCAGCAGCGGATAGCTTCCAGGTCGGAGGTACATACGAAGCCGTTGCGGATGGCTTCTTGCAGGAGGCTGTCGTCCACCTCGCGGGTGGTGTCGTGGCCCGACATCAGGGTGGCGACGCGTTCTTGGTTACGGTCGTACCCAATGGTGCGGAAACGGGTGGAGAAGAGTCGGGCGAGCGGGAGACCTACATAGCCCAAACCGATGACTCCTATACAAATCTCTTGGTTATCAATGGTTTTCATATCCAATACATTAATAAAAAAAAGAGACTGCGTAAAACAGTCTCTTATCGTTTTGAAGACAATCGATTACTTTTCGTTCTTCTTGTCTTTCTTGGTTGCGTAGTTGATTTTCAAAGCGTTGTTTTCTCTCAGCTCCTGCTTGAGGATGTTGACGTAACGCATTTGAACCTCCTGGTCGATTTTAAGGGAGTAGGTGATGGTATTCGGATCCTTGCCCTTGTTGGCGCAGGATTCGCGCTCACCTTTAATAAAATCCGACACGTCCCTTCTCATGATCTCGGCACGGGTGCTGGCGAACTTGTCGTTGAGCTGGATAGAGACCTTTTCGTCGATAGCCGGGATGCCGTCGCGTTTTGGCGCACCCATGTAGATGGTGGCGATGGAGGACTTCTTTTCCAGTTTCTGATATTCCGTTGCGTGGGGTGCGGTGAATTTCACGGCAGCGTCGCTTTCTCTCATGGTGGTAATCACCATGAAGAAGAAGAGGAACATGAAAATGATATCTGACATGGAGCTGTTGTTGATTTCCGGCAGCTCTTTTTTACCGTTTTTCTTAAAACGAGCCATAGTGTTCGAATTTTATTATTTACTGGTAGCTTCGGAGATATTGATCGGAATTGCTTCTTGGATCGCCTTCTTTTCTTCGGGAGCCAATTTCTCGTATTTCTGACCGAAATAGTTGAGGGAGGTCTCGTCACGAAGTTCGTTGACCGCCTTTTGCAGTTCGTTCTGCACCAGAATATAGGTGGCGAACGTGGTGCTGTTATCATTGGTCAGAGAGATAACCCCTTTGGAGACGGCGAAGGTTCCCAGTCCATCGATCTGCTTGACAGTCTTCTCAGGCAGATTGTCGGCATTACGCGGGTTGGCCAAGAATTCCTTTGCAATATCCTTCAATTTCGTGGCTATATCTTCCTTTTTGAGGATCTGGGTCTTGTTGATCAGAACGTCGTCGTTTTTGTTCACGAGGATGGTGAGGATGTTACGCTCACGGATATCCTCCTGCTGCTGTTTCTCCTGATTGGAGATCTTGGGAAGCAGACGGGGAATACCCTGCTCGTTGGTGATGGACGATGTCAACAAGAAGAAGGTCAACAACAGGAAGGAGATGTCGGCCGACGAACTTGTGTTCAATGAGGGCATTTTTCTTGACATAATCGCTTATTTAAGGGATTTTTTATCGCGGATTGCACTGACAATCGGGGCGGCAATGATAGTGACGATGGCGGCAAAGAAGACCACATAGGTGAAATAGACGGCCGCTTCAATGAGGCGGGCGGTTTCAGGTGCAATCTGCAGCTTGATGAACACATCGTCCAAAACCGGAGAAGCGCAAAGGTAGCAGATGACGAAGAGCACCACCAGCGCAACGATGGCCACAAGTGCCTTGTACGAAGTCTTGAGGTTCTTGGCGATACGCATGATAGCAAAGAACAACAATGCCGCGATAGCGAAGATCAGCATGATGTAGAACAGATAGAAAGAGGTGTTGAGCAGTTTGTTGCTGGAAACCTGCGACTTGTGAGCGAAGTTTTGGAAATCTGCCAACTGACTTTCTTTTAATTCTGCGGAATTGAGTTCAGCGATAGCCGTGGTGGCATCCTGCACAACTTTCAGAGAATTGCGATAGTTCTCTTTCTGAAGGTAGGCCTGACGCACAGTGTTATATTCCTGTTCCAAGTCCACCAAATATTTGGTGAGTCCTTTGTAATCGGAAACTTTGGCAAACTCTTCAACATACTTTCCTTCGGTATCGAATTGATCGAGGAGGCTCTTGACATTGGCGGGGTAACCGGCTTTGAAAGCGTCGAAGTTGTCGGCGTTCAATGCCTTAAGGGTGGACAGATAATCGTAGAAGTTTTCCTTTGCCTTCTTTTCGCTTCTCAGCTCGCCGTCCAGTTCTGATGAGACAGTCTGGCATTTTTCTACGTAGGCGGGCAGAGTTTCGGGGGTGGTGGCAGACAAATCACTGAGAAGTTCAGGATTGTTGTCGTGCAGCACACCGACGGCCTTGTACTGGTTGATCTTGTCGCTGTCGAACATGGCGGCATAGATGATGGCCAATACACAAGCAATTGCGGCTATAGCGAAAATGACAATATTTACTATTCTTCTTGTCATAATGTTAGTTTTGAAGATTTATAATTGGGAAATTATAAATTATTTTCTATTGTATTTAACCATAATATCCATGAAACCGATGGTGGCGTTTTCCATATCGTTGACGATACCGTCGATCTTGGAGAGAATGTAGTTGTAGAAAATCTGAAGGATGACAGCGGTGATCAAACCGAACACGGTAGTCAACAGAGCGACCTTCATACCGCCAGCCACAACGGTGGGGCTGATATCACCCTGACGTTCGATGTTATCGAATGCAGCGACCATACCGATAACGGTACCCATGAAACCCAACTGAGTAGCAAGGGCCATGCAGAGGCTCAACCAGCTCAGGTTCTTTTCAAGGCGGCCCATTTCAACGCCACCGTAAGAAACGAGGGATTTTTCAACGGAATCGAGGCCTTCGTCGTAGCGGTCGAGGCCCTGATAGAAGACACCGGCGAGGGGTCCTTTGGTGTCGCGGCAAACATCCTTGGCCTTCTCGACACCGCCGTTCTTCATGGCTTCTTCAACTTTGGCAAGTAATTTCTGGGAGTTGGTGCTGGCAAGGTTGAGGTAGAAAATACGCTCGATGGCGAAAGCCAGACCGAGAACCAAGCAGATCAACACCGGGGTCATCCACAACGGATCACCTTCAGCGAATTTGTCTTTCAAAACGTAGTGAAGGCTCTTTTCGACAGAAGTGTTCTGGTCTTCAGCCTTGACGATGTGTGCCTGTTCAGCGGCTGCGGGTGCAGCTTCTTGGGCTTCAGTCACTTGTTCGGTTGCCGGTTCTTCAGCAGCCTTTTTGTCATTCTGTGCGATGGTCACATTGTTGATGCCGAAAGCAAAGATGGCAAAAACGGCAAATAATGCAATAAGTTTTTTCATAATACTTGTTTTGTTGTTGATTTGATTTTTTAATTTGTTCTTTTTCAATAATTTAATTTGGCGGAGAGATAGGGATTCGAACCCTAGAAGCGCTTTCGGCGCTTACACACTTTCCAGGCGTGCGCCTTCGACCACTCGGCCATCTCTCCGTGTGCTAAAAAATGCGGGTGCGAAATTACAAAAAAATAATTTTGTTTTTTTGCACACCCCATTATTTTTTTAATGGCCTTTAAGTTGTTATATATCAAAAAAATATGTCCTGTCGGAGGATTTTTTTCCGACAGGACAGGCTTTTCTTAATCCAAACTTGAGGCAATATATTCCGTCAGTTTGCCCAAACATGTGACATAGCTGCCGAACTCGTTGTCGTACCATCCGAACACTTTGGCATGGGTGACGGGGATGTTGATGTCCTTGTAGTCGGACACGTGGAGCGACTGCAAAATCTCGGCGGGAATCTTGAGGAAACCGGTGCGCGTGTGGATCTCCTTGCCCTCGATGGTGATGGCGGCGGGCAGACCGAGCAGGTCCATCGAGACGTTCTGCTTCATCGAGAAACGGAGCAGCCCCTTCTGTTCGCCTTCGGCGGCGCGGCGGTAGATGTCGCGGATGTAGTCGCCGGAGATGTACGGCACTCCCCGCTCGTTCATCCGGGAGTTGAAGGTGATGTTGAGGGCGATGAGCGACACCGACGGAGTGGGGATGCGGATGGAGTCGGCCATGAAACCGAAGTGGGCGGTCTGCGGGATCACCTTCTCCAAGGTCTTGGCCGCACCCGTGGATGACAATATTATATTATTGAGCACGGAACGGTTCTTGCGGAGGTCGGAGGCGGCGGCACTCGGCACCGCGTCGAGCACGCTCTGCGTATTGGTGGCGGCATGGACCGTGGAGAGAGAGGCCGTCAGCACATTGTTGGTTTCCGGATCTTCCAGCAAGGGCTTGATCATGTGGGCCAGACCCGTGGTGGTGCAGCTGGCCGCCGAAATCACCTTGTGGACACTCGGGTCGAAACAGGTGTGGTTGATACCATATATTAATGTAGGCGTCTCGTCCGTGTTGAAGTCGGCCTTCTTGATTTTGAACGGGGCGCTGGCGATGACATGCTCGGCTCCAGCGGTGAGGTGGCCTAGGATGCTGCCCTTGCCTTCGTTGTCCTCCAGCGACGGGTCCAGGAACTTGCCGGTACAGTCCACCACCACGCGGACACCCTCATCCTTCCAGTTGATGTTGCGGGGATTTCTCTCGCTCATCAAAACCTTGATGGGAAGTCCGTCGATTTCAACGATATTCTTTTCGCTATCCACAACCTCCACCTTTATCTGCTTGCCGGCCCGCCCGTAAAGGAAGAGGCTGAGGTTTCCGTAGGTAGAGTCAGTGGTCAGTGACTGGACGAGATCCTCGAGGCTTTTTCCAACCTCGCGGCCCACGTTGAGGACGATGCCGTCAAACTTGCGGGAGAGAAGGTGATGCCAAAGGGTCAGTTTACCGATACGCCCGGCGCCGTTGATGCCGAGCAGATTTTTTTGGTGAAGTACGATGCTCATAATATTAGGATTTAAGAATTTTCTTTGGGGTGCAAAAGTACGGAAAAAGGGGGAACTATTTTATTTTTTTATGACTTTTTGAAACTGCGTTCCATTATTCGTGTTGATTTGAAGAATATAGGTGCCGGAAGGCAGAGCGCTCACATTCATCGATGTCTTGTTTTCCTGTCTCATCAGCCGCCTTCCCTGCATATCATAGAGTTCGCATGTGAAGTTTGAATTGTGGTCCCCGATTTGCAGATAGATAAAGTCCTCCACGGGATTGGGAAAAACCAGTACAGACTCGTCATCAATGTCGCGGACCCCTTCAGGAAGCGTGTTGTCAAACATGATATTTGTCATAAAATGAAGGGCGATGCGGAAGCAGGTGTCCAGTTCTTCGGGAAGCAGGGTGGTGGTTCCTTCAATGTAAAAGCAATGTTCCTTTCCCTCAAAGGTGTGGAGTTCGTGTTCCACGTCCAGCGATGTGAGGCGCTGGTCAAGATAGTAGGAACCATATAAATCGGGTAAAACAAGGGTAGTTATACCCAAAAAACTCTCGCCGTAGGGAGCCCCGTATTCGTAAGGTACGGTTTCATCGGCGGTGCCGTGGATAAGACAGACGGGGGTGGTGTCGTCATTGCTGATGATGTTGGTGTCCATCACGCCGCCCCATTGGGCGATTAGGCCGGCGATGCGCGGGGAATACGAAAGGTATTCGGGGAATCCCGTTGTGTGAATATTTCCGAGGTCGCTATGCCCGCCGATTCCCAACCAGCCGTCGTCTTCAAACGTTTCTTCCGGTCGTTCATCGTCATCCATCCACAAGAAATACATGGAGGCGATGGTGCCGGCGGAATTGCCAAGCACGAAGATACGGTTGGTGTCAATGCCATATAAATCGCAGTTTCCTTTGAAGAAACGGACGGCGGCGCTGACGTCCTGCGCGGCCATATAACCGGCACGGATGAAGTTTGTTTCCGTAATCCGATAGACGGGCAGCAACCGGTAATCGATGGAGGCGACGGCATAACCGTAGTGGCTCAACGAGTCGCCAAAAGCCACCATATCGCACCAGCTGCGGTTGCCCGCGACAAAGGCGCCGCCAAACACCGTAATCACCAAAGGCCGATGGGCCATTGTGTCGCCGGCGGGCTCGTAAAAGTCAAAATAGAGCGGATCTTCCGTGTCGCTTCCGACGGGCGCACCCTGTCCGTACTGGATTTCCGAACGAACCGTAATGTCCTGGAACACACGGTTAAAAAAACGAGTACTGCTTTGGGCATAAAGCATCACGCTCGTCATCAATAAAAAGGTGATCAGTGTGATTTTTTTCATAGAAATCCATTTTTTTGAAGGCGCAAAAATACGGAAAAAATAAAAAAAGAGGAAAGCAGCGCCTTCCTCTCAATGATGAAAGTTAAAATTCTTGTCTTTAGTAACCCCAAGAAAAGGTCCATACTCCACTCCAGCTCCCGGCTGTCCACGAATATGTACTATTGTTATAGCCGCAATGCTCGGCCGGAACAAAAGTGATATTTCCCATCAAATCATCGGGATCCAAAGCGCCATCCTCATCATATATTTTGATGGTGCACGTTCCAGTAAGCGTACTCAATGTGGCATTGGAGAGGTTCCACGTCAGCGGGAGTGAGGATTCAGTAACGTCATCCTTTGTGGAGCTCGTGTATATCAATGTATTGTTAGCATCATATAACTTAAAGTAGATATCGGGGCCTGCATCGGTCCAGTCCCAGTTGTCTCCGCCGTCAGTGAGGGGGTAAGCCGTCAGCACAAATTTGGTCAGTGTCCACGTTGCAGGGGTGTTTCTCACCGTTACCGTGTGAGTGGTCTGGTCATTGCCGTTGGAATTCATTGCTGTCAAAGTTACGTTGTAGTTGCCTCCAGCCGCATAGGTGTGAGTGGGATTGGTCGAAGACGAGGTGGCTCCGTCGCCGAAATTCCAAAGATAACTGGTGGCATTCAATGACTGGTTCGTAAAACTGACGGTGGCTGGGGCGTACTGGTTGTTCCCGGTGAAACTGAAACGCGCCGTGGGGAGTGTGGTTTGTCCACCGCCGCCGCCACCATTGCCAATCATCCACGATTCAATATAAATTTCTTGGGTGGTTTCTGTACTTTCTTTTGCATAAATATGCAGAGTAATGGTGTACCACCCTTCGGTGGTAAGGGTAAATGAGGGGGACCATTCAAAAGATTCATCATAGGTAGGCATTGAGTAATACGAATCATACCCTTTACAGACCCACCAACATTTTTTGGCATTCGTAGAAGTATTCGTTAAATGAACCACTGCCCCGTTATCGGTAGCCTCAATCCAATAGGTAAAAGAAGCTATCGGAGCTTTTTCTTTTTGGCAGCCTGTAAAGCTGCCAACGATAAGCATCATCAAAATGACAAATACTGATTTTTTCATAATAATTTGATTTTAAAATATTTATAATTATTTAAAAACATAACGAACACTCAGGCACAAAGCCCAATCAAAGAAATGATAGTAGTCCAGGTCTGAAAAAAGAATTCCATAGCCCGGACGGAAGTCGAACTGAAGGGCGACTGGCTTTTCAAACACATACTCCAATCCTAAAAGCGCACCCGCACCGCCTTTGCCAAACTCCTCCCAATTAGCCCAGGGGTCATTGTACATATAGGGACGATATGCCCTCCTTAATTCGGGGGTAAACGAATAACCAATATTGATGCCACCGCCCGCCATTCCGTAAAGTCCTTTTGTGAAATGTCCCTGATAAAGGAAATTCAAATGGAGAACTGGTGCTGACATTGCCAATATAGTGCGATTATATTCGTAATAGTTGTATTGATAATAATAGTTGTTATAAAAAGAGCATAATGACACTTCAAATCCCGCCAAATCCAATTCGATGGCGAAGTGGTCTTTGATAAATGTTTTGTAGGAAATGCCGTTTATATTTCCAGCCACAAGCCCCAAACTATGCTTGTATGGGAATTTTTCACTGAAAATGGCGGTGTTTTCTTTGTGAGTCTTCTCTTTTTCTTCTTTCACTTTTGGGCTTTGGACGGGCTTCTCTTCATCCTTGCTCTTTGTTTGTGGTTCGGCGGCTTTCTTCTCTTCCTTTTGCTGTTCCCCTTCTGCTATGGGCGCAGGTGTTGTTTCAACATCCGCCTTGTTTTCAGCCACATTAGAACCCTGTTCAGTCACGGGTTTTGTAACAGGTTCGGATACGGTTTCTGCGGGTTTTGTTTCCGTAGCAGCCACATACGGCGACCATACGCAACGGATGCTGTTCTTGTCACTGAAGGCGCATGTTTTCACCTTACCATTGGCAGAAATAGCGTAAAAATCCAGTTTCCCGACCACTTTGTCCATGGTCCAGTATGTGTTTCCTGCTGTCAATCCAGCATTTTGCGATGCAAGCGCCTTCAACTCATTCAAGGTAGGCAGTCTCCAACCGTCCCCTTTGTTCTGGCAGGCACATACCGCGTCGGGACGGTTCAGTTTTTCCGGCTCATCATAGGAGAACAAATAGAGATTGTTGCTCCCGGGCACTAATTTGGTTCCGTAGGGTGGGGTGTCAGTTTGCCCGAAAAGTTGATAACCGAATATCAGGCACAGCACCACCAGCAGATAGCGTTTACTCGATTTCATATTTTTCGTTTTTTATGAAGTCTTGGATAAAATTAGTTCAAAGTTGCAGTGGCCACCATTTGCGTGCCTGCGGGAATGGAGGCGTTGCCGCCTTTGATGCACAGGAACAGAAGGCCTACGGGGAAGGTGATGATACCGAAAACGATGCCGCAAGCGACGGCGGCACCGTGCCGATTCTTCCCAATATCGGATTTCTCAGCTCCGTTGAGGGAAACCACCTGCCCGTTCACATCGGTGGTGCTTACAGGCCTGACCGTAATCGTTCCGGGTTTGCCTAAGCCGCGGTGCTTTTCCGACTGGATGTCCAAGACCACCGGCGTACCGGCAGCAATCACAATCTTTCCGTCTTTCACGACATCATTGCTGACCACCACGGACCCCGTTTCCGATTTCAACTTATCCTTACGGAGTGTTTTCACCACTTCCAAACCCACGTTCACCGTTTGCTGGGCATTTGCCTGAAAACAGCCCACACTTAAAACTATAGCACAAATCATTATAATAATTTTCCTCATAACACTTTGATTTTAAATTTGTTGAAAATAAAAAGACGAAGTGCTCTGAAGAAAAGTTAGCACAAGACACAAAAAAAGCGTGGCACTTCATGCTCGCTTTATTTAGAACTTCTGAGGTCTTCGACTACCTAATTCTTCCCAAATATTACGATGTAAGTCCACGCCAATCGGCGGGAATTCAGCGGCTTTGTCGGGAAGAATTTTTGAAAGTGTCGAAGTTTCAGAAATTCCGATTCAGCGAAACGCTTTTTTCCTTTATAGTGTATGCTTTTTTGATATCACTATCTCATAGGCTATTGGTTTTTGTTTGACAATAATGTTTCTATATCTTCCTTCAATAAAGGAATATACTTGATAACAAGTTCCCACAGAAATTCTGGAGTTACGCTATCATAGCCGTGAATCACCCTGTTCCTCGTGTTGATGATCTCCCTTGCATTTTCTATTTCAATATCAGGAAAGTCTTTTTTGATTCTATTAATGGCCTCTCCCATAATCTCCACATTTCTTTCAACGGCTCGTTGTCTTAATATATCTTTAGAGAATTCAGAAAAAACTTTTGGCTGCCCTTCAAAAAAAGACTCCACTTCACGACAGGCATTGAAAATGTCCTCTAAGTGTTTTTTAGCATACTCCTCCATACAATTGCTTTTTTGTGCGGTCAATGTTGTTGAGCAAAACGGTATTTTTAATCCCCGTCAACTCCAACAGATCAACTTCGCGGCCAAGCATGCTTGACAAAGATTCTTTAAATGAAAAATAATTGTCTGCATACTCTTCGGGGGGAATATTATCAAATTCAACGAGGAAGTCAATGTCACTTGTAGGAGAAAAACGGTTAGTCAGGACAGAGCCAAAAACAGACAAGGTTTTAACCTTGTACTTTTTGCACAAGAAAATGATTGTCTGTATGTTGGCTTCCAAAATATTCATGATTATGCTTCTAAAATCTCTAAAATCTTGATGGCGCATTCGCTGATGATGCTGCCGGGGCCGAAGATGGCGGCGGCACCGGCCTTGTAGAGGAAGTCGTAGTCTTGCGGCGGAATCACACCACCCACAATGACGATGATGTCTTCGCGGCCCAGTTTTTTGAGTTCCTCAATCACCTGCGGCACCAATGTCTTGTGACCGGCGGCGAGGGAGGAAACGCCCAGCACGTGTACGTCGTTCTCCACAGCCTGTTTCGCAGCTTCTGCCGGGGTCTGGAACAACGGACCCATGTCCACGTCGAAACCGATGTCGGCATAACCGGTGGCCACCACCTTGGCGCCGCGGTCGTGACCGTCCTGTCCCATCTTGGCCACCATGATACGGGGGCGGCGTCCCTCTTTCTTTGCGAAAGCGTCGGCCATGGCGCACGCCTTCTTGTAGGAATCGTTGTCTTGCTGTTGTGAACTATACACGCCTGTAATCAGATTAATTTTTGCTTTGTAACGACCGAACACTTTTTCCATAGCGTAGGAAATCTCACCGAGGGTGGCACGCTTCTTGGCGGCTTCAATCGAGAGTGCCAGCAAGTTGCCCTTGCCCGTTTTGGCACATTCGGTGATGGCCTCCAGAATGGACTGCACCTCCTCGTTGTTGCGGTTGGCGCGGAGCTCCTGCAAACGCTTGATCTGCGCCTCGCGCACCACGGTGTTGTCCACCTCCAGCGTTTCAATCGGGTCTTCTTTCTCCAAACGGTACTTGTTGACGCCGATGATGCTTTCGGTGCCGGAGTCGATGCGGGCCTGCTTGCGGGCGGCGGCCTCCTCGATACGCATCTTCGGAATGCCGGTTTCGATGGCCTTGGCCATGCCGCCGAGCTCCTCCACTTCCTGGATATGCTTCCAAGCGCGGTGAGCCAGTTCGTTGGTCAGCGTTTCCACGTAGTAGGAACCGGCCCACGGATCCACCACGCGGCAGACGTTGGTCTCTTCCTGAATGTAGATCTGCGTGTTACGGGCGATACGGGCGCTGAAGTCGGTCGGCAGGGCGATGGCTTCGTCCAACGCGTTGGTGTGCAGCGACTGCGTATGGCCGAGGGCGGCGCCCATAGCCTCGATGCAGGTGCGGGCCACGTTGTTGAACGGGTCTTGCTCCGTCAGCGACCAACCCGAGGTCTGCGTGTGCGTACGCAATGCCAACGACTTGGGATTCTTCGGGTTGAAGGTGCTCACGATCTTTGCCCAGATCATACGGGCGGCGCGCATCTTGGCGATCTCCATGAAATGGTTCATGCCGGAGCACCAGAAGAAGGAGAGGCGCGGCGCGAAGGCGTCGATGTCCAAACCTGCCTTGACACCGGTGCGGAGGTAATCCCAACCGTCGGCCAGCGTGTAGGCCATCTCGATGTCGGAGGTGGCACCGGCTTCCTGCATGTGGTAGCCGGAGATGGAGATGCTGTTGAATTTCGGCATGTTCTGCGAGGTGAACTCGAAGATGTCGGCGAGGATGCGCATGGAATGTTCCGGCGGGTAGATGTAGGTGTTACGCACCATGAACTCTTTCAGAATGTCGTTCTGGATGGTGCCCTGCAGCTCCTCGTATTTGGCGCCCTGTTCCAACGCAGCAACGATATAGAAAGCCAAAATCGGCATCACGGCGCCGTTCATCGTCATGGAGACGGACATCTTGTTCAGCGGAATCTGGTTGAAAAGGACTTTCATATCCTCGACGGAGCAGATGCTCACACCGGCTTTACCCACGTCGCCGAGAACGCGTTCGTGGTCGGCGTCGTAACCGCGGTGGGTGGCCAGGTCGAAGGCCACGGACAGACCCTTCTGTCCTGCGGCGATGTTGCGGCGGTAGAAGGCGTTGGACTCCTCAGCCGTCGAAAAACCGGCGTACTGACGGATGGTCCACGGGCGCATCACGTACATCGTGGAATAGGGGCCACGGAGGAACGGCGCGATGCCGGCGGCATAGTTGAGATGCTCCATCCCTTCGAGGTCGTCTTTGCCATAGACGGGCTTGCAGGGAATCTGCTCTGCCGTCATGCGGTTAAAATCAATGTGGTTTTCTTTGCACCACGCCAAAAAATCCTCATTGTTTTTCGGCGCGGTTTTGTGACTTACATTACTGAAATCTGGACGCATAAAGCTCTTATTATGGTTTGTTTGTTCTTCTTAAAAATGAGGGGCAAAAATACAATAAAGTTTACAAAGTTTGTCAAGTTTATAAAGTAAAAAATAGAGGCGCAAAATTTTGCGCCTCTACAGATTGTGTCACCACAACTATTTCACCAATTTCACCAGATATTCGCCATAGCCGCTCTTACGGAGCGGTTCGGCAATGCGGAGCAGTTGTTCGGCATCGATAAAGCCCTGTTTGTAAGCGATTTCCTCGATGCAGCCGACCATCAGTCCCTGGCGTTCCTCCACCACTTGGACGAATTGGGTGGCTTCGATGAGGGAGCGGAACGTGCCGGTGTCAAGCCATGCCGTACCCCTGTCAATCTTGCAGACTTTCAGTTTCTTATGCTCCAAATAGTACTTGTTCACATCGGTGATTTCGTACTCGCCGCGGGCGCTCGGTTTGATGTTGCGGGCCACCTCCACCACGGAGTTGTCGTAGAAGTACAGTCCCGGAACTGCATAGTTTGATTTGGGCTGTTTCGGTTTCTCCTCAATGGAAATGGCGTTCATGTTTTCGTCAAACTCCACCACGCCGTACCGCTCGGGGTCGGAAACGTGGTAGGCGAACACGATGCCGCCGTCGGGGTCGTTGTTGAGGTGCAGGTTGTGTTCAAAGGTGCTGCCATAGAAGATGTTGTCGCCCAGAACCAATGCCGCCTTGTCGTTTCCGATGAAGTCGGCACCCAGCACAAACGCCTGTGCCAGTCCGTTCGGCACGTGCTGGACCACATACTCGAAATGGCATCCGATGCGGCTGCCGTCGCCGAGCAACCGCTCGAAGTGAGGCAGGTCGGTGGGGGTGGAAATGATGAGGATGTCGCGGATTCCCGCTGAAAGCAGCGTGGAAAGCGGATAGTAAATCATCGGTTTGTTGTAAATCGGCATCAGCTGTTTGCTCATTGCCAAGGTCAAGGGATGAAGACGTGTGCCGGATCCGCCGGCCAGAATGATTCCTTTCATAATTATAAATGGTTTAATTTCTTCACTTTAAATAAAGCGCACAAAAATACGTTTATTTTTACTATTTTTGCCGCCCATTGTTACACAAATCCATCAAATTGTGATGAAAAAACTTTTTGCCGCTATTTTTCTTTGTATCAGTTTTCTGATTTCCTTTGCCCAGCTTGAATCTCCTGTGAAGTGGAAGTATGAAGTGAACCGCGTTTCCGACACGGAGGCGGAACTTCTCCTCAAAGCCACCATCCAGAAGGACTGGCACCTGTACGCCATCCAGCACGACGGCATGGAGCTCCCGCTGGAAATCAAGTTCACCCCGTCGGCAAATTACGAACTCGTCGGCAAAACCATTGAGCCCAAACCCAAAGTTTCGTACGACTCGATGTTCCAGATGTACTCCAAGTATTTCACCACAAGTGTTACTTTCAAACAGAAGATAAAGGTCAAAACGCCCGACAAAACCTTCAAGGTTAAAGGGAGCCTGTCGGGACAGGCCTGCATCGACGGGCGTTGTACGCAACTTCAGGAAAACTTCGAATTTTCCGTAGTCGCCGCCAACGGCTCCGATGCAACGGCGGAGGCCACCGCCGAGGAACCTGCTGACGAAGAGGGCGAACCTGCGGAAGTGGCGGAAGAAACCGCCGCACCCGCCGCGGCCACGGCAGTCGTCGAACAAGCGAAAGAACCCGCAGCAGCCGAAGAGAAAGAGGAATCCCTGTGGATATTCTTCCTCACCTCCATCGGCGGCGGCCTCATCGGCCTGCTGATGCCCTGCGTCTTCCCGATGATTCCGATGACCGTTTCCTTCTTCATGAAAAAAGGCAAAAAAGGCAAGATGGAAGCCCTTTTCTATGGTCTTTCCATCGTGGTGATTTTTGTGCTGTTCGGCATAATTTTGGCAGCAATATTTGGCCCCGAATTTGCCAATATCCTTAGTACCCACTGGATTCCGAACGTATTGTTCGCCGTCATCTTCATTATCTTTGCCATATCGTTGTTCGGATATTTTGAAATCACATTGCCGAGCAGCTGGGTCAACAAGTCGGCCAAAAACGAGCAAAGAGGCGGCTTGGTCGGCACCTTTTTCATGGCCCTCACGTTGGTGCTGGTTTCATTCTCCTGCACCCTGCCGATTGCCGGCGCGGTGGCACTTAACGCAGCGGGCGGTTCCTTCCTGAAACCGATCATCGGCATGTTGGGCTTCTCTCTCGGTATCGCCGTCCCGTTCACCCTTTTCGCGCTGTTCCCCAGCCTGTTGGGCAAGATGCCGAAGTCGGGCGGCTGGATGAACACCCTCAAGGTCATCCTCGCTTTCATCGAGTTGGCCTTCGCGTTGAAGTTCCTCAACGTGCCCGACCAGACCTACCACTGGGGCATCCTCGACCGCGAGGTCTATCTCGCCTTCTGGATTGTGATTTTCTCATTGCTCGGGCTTTACCTCATCGGCAAGATCCGCTTCCCCGCCGACGATGAATTTCCCGTGCAGAAAAGTCCCGTCCGTTTCATCGCCGCCATCTTCACCTTCACCTTCGTTGTCTATATGATTCCCGGAATGTGGGGTGCTCCGCTCAACGCCATCTCTGGCTGGCTGCCGCCTGTGGAAACGCAAGATTTTGTCATCCAAGACATTGTGCGCGGAGAACTCGAAAGTGTTTCCATCGCAGGTACAACTTCAAAGGCCGACCTCGAAACGCCACACTACGCCGACAAGCTGAAACTTCCCTTCGGAATCAAAGGTTACTTCGACTACGACCAGGCCCTGCAAGTGGCGCAGAAACAGAACAAGCCGGTGTTCATCGACTTTACCGGTCACGGCTGCACCAACTGCCGCATGGTGGAGAACATGGTGTGGAACGACCCGCGGGTCCGCAAAAAATTTGCCGAAGAGTTCGTCGTAGTGGCGCTTTATGTGGATGACAAAAACATTGAACTGCAGGAAAGCGATTATCTCAAAGATGGCAACGGCAATGTTATTAAGATGTTAGGTGAAAAGAACACCTACATCGGCTTGCACAATTATCAGTGCAATTCGCAGCCTTGCTACTTCATTGTAGATACTGACGGTTCCACTCTCGTGGGGCCGCAGTACTTTGAAACGGATATTGACAAGTATCTGCAATTTTTGGAAAGCGGCGTGACGGCCTTCAAAAACAAACACTAACAAGCTATGCAACAACTATTTTCTTCTCAAACAATAGGCCGGTGTCTCCTCCTGTTTTTCCTGATGACAGGAATATCCTTAGGAATTTCAGCGCAAAACATCACCTACGACATCGAGCCGTCGGTTGAGAAAGCTTCCCGTCTGCATGTGGAGGCGTGGGAAAAAGTGGAAAGAGTGAACATTTTCTGCATCCAGTTGGGCTCTTTTTCAGGCGAAAGTTCCGGAGCAAAAGCCCAAAGCATTGTCAATGAACTGAACACACAATTCCGCAATCGCGGCATCAATGCACAGGCCTACAGTGTGTTCGATGCGCCCAACCACAAAGTCCGCGTGGGCAATTTCAGCACCAAACAAGAGGCTTACGGAATGTTCCACGAGCTGCAGGCTCAGTATCCCGGCGCCTTCATCACCCGAGACAAACGGAAAGTGAAGGAGATTCTCAAATAGGCTTCCGCAGAAGAACAAAACTTCAATAATGAAAAATTTTGGCAGAACCTGTTGTGGGTTCGCCTTTTCGTTGTATCTTTGCCGCCAGCATTTTACAACTTAATTATATGAAAAAAATTCTTCTTGCTTTCGTCTTGCTCTTTTCGGGCATTCTCCTTTATGGACAAACAGAATTAATTGATTTAGAAGGTGTTTTCACTGGAAAATACCGCTACGACCGTCTTCCGTCTTTGCAATGGCGGCCCGCTTCCAACCAATATTCATATTATGACAAGGATAAAGATGCGGTGATAGGCGTGGATTTGGCCAAAGGAAAAGAAACGGAACTGTTCAAATTCCAGCAGTTTTACGATAATTATGCCAAAGCCAATGGTCAGAAAACGATGAGCGCCGCGGATTTTAAGGCAAAAGGAGGAAGAGTTTCCACCGCCTTCACGTGGAAGGACAACCAGACCTTGAGTTTTGATTTTGTAAATCCTTCTGACAAAAATGTTTACCACGCAACATATGTTTTTTCTACAAAGAGTTTCCAGACTGTGCCCGCCAGTGGTGAGACGGAGACTCCGGTGGACGAGTCCGCCGACGGGAAAATCCGCATCTCCAACTTTGAAGGGGAAGAGGGCTATTTCGTCACCGACGGGAAAGAGCACTACCTCCTTTGTCCCGACACGGGTGAGCATATCGTCTTCGGTGAGCCCGTGCACCGCAGCGAGTGGGGCATTGACGAGGGCTGGTACTTCTCTCCCAACAGCAACTACATCGCCTTCTACCGGATGGACGAGTCGATGGTCGAAGACTACCCGCTGCTCCAGACGAGCGACGGAGAGGGTGCCGCCCACATCGCCTACGTCAAGAACATCAAGTACCCGATGGCCGGCCGCACCAGCCATCAGGTGAAAGTCGGCATTTTCGATGTGGCGAAATCATTCCAGCAGAAAAAAACGGTTTACCACTACATCCAAACCAATCTGGCTGACGGCGAATTTTTGACCAATGTTACCTTTTCTACTGATGAGAAATATTTGTATATCACCCATTTGAACCGCGAACAGAATCACTCCAAACTGATTCGCTACGATGTGAACACTGGGAAAAAAATTGGCATTCTGCTTGAAGAGAAAGATGAGCGTTTCGTGGAACCGCAAACCCGTATGATTTTCTTGAAGGATGGTCGTTTCATCTGGCAGTCGGACGTAAGCGGATGGAACCATTTCTACCTCTATACGTTCGATGGAAAAGAGGTGAAGCAAATCACCAAAGGAGAGTGGCCTGTTTTGGAATTTCTTGCTTTGGATGAAAAAGAAGAGGTTATCTATTTTATGACCAACAAGGATAATCCCGTGGATCGCTATCTCTATTCTGTCAATATAAAAACGGGTGAATTAAAGCAACTTACAAGGCAATCGGGTACCCATACCATTGTGCTTTCTTCTGATAAAAAGTACTTCCTTGACTACTTTTCGAGTTTGCACGTGCCCTTCCAGATTTATGCAGGAAGCACCGACGGAAAGATATATAAGAAGATTTTTGAGTCGAAAAATCCTTACAGGAACTTGCAGCTGGGCACCGATACGATCTTCCCCCTCAAAAATGAAAATGGGGATGACCTTTATTGTGAGATGATTCTTCCTCCGAATTTTGACAAAAACAAGAAGTATCCCTGCCTGGTTTATGTTTACGGAGGTCCTCATTCCCAGTTGGTTACGAATACATTTATGACGGCTGGTGTTTTCTTGAACTATATGGCCCAAAAGGGTTATGTGATTTTTGTGATGGACAACCGCGGCACAGCCAACCGTGGTGCGGAATTTGAGAAGTGCATCCACCGCCGTTTGGGCGTTTGCGAAAGCGCGGACCAGATGGTTGGCATCCGCTATTTGCAGTCGCTGCCGTACATCGACAAGGAGCGTATGGGCATCGACGGCTGGAGCTTCGGAGGTTTCATGACCCTGACGATGGTGACGGACCATCCCGAGGTGTTCCGCTCGGCTTCGTGCGGCGGCCCCGTCGTGAACTGGGAATGGTACGAAATCATGTACGGCGAGCGCTATATGGACACGCCGCAGGAGAATCCTGAAGGGTATGCCAACGCCTGTATCATTCCGAAAATCAAGAATTTGAAATGTCCCCTGCTGATTATGCACGGCCAGCAGGACAACACCGTGGTGCAACAGCACAGCCTGGAACTTTTGCATCAGTCGGTGCTGGATGATGTGCAGATCCAGTACTTCCCCTACACCACGCACGAGCACAACGTGCGCGGCCTCGACCGAGTGCAGATGTGGCACAAGATTGAGCAGTTCCATGACCAGTACTTAATGAAATAATGCAATTTTTTAGCAACGTTAAAAATATTTAAATCCATGAACCAAGCGGCATTTAATCGATATATTTGGCTGATAGACACAATTTACAAAGCTGAAAAAGAGGGAATTACCTACGAAGAGATTGTCCAAAAATGGAAAGAGAGCAATTTCTCGAACGGACGCCCCTACCCGGTGAGAACCTTCCATAACCACCGGAAGGAAATCAAAAGTGTGTTCAACATTGACATCAAATGCCAAAAGTGCAACAATAGCTACTACATTGCGGATACGGGCGTGGCCAACCGCAACATGCAAAAATTGCTGGAATTGGTGTCTGTAAACCAATTGTTGGACGGCAGGCCTGAATTGGCGGTACACCTGCAGACGGAGTTGCGGCCTGGCGGCGAATGTTACCTTGCCAAGCTGATGGATGCCATTTCGCAAAAGCGGCTGCTGAAGCTGGAATACAAGCCCTATTGGTCGGAAAAAATGCTGAAATACCCGTTCTTTGCCCCCTACGCCATCAAGGAATTCAAAGGAAGTTGGTATCTCCTCGGGGAACGCGGTGCAAATACAATAGAACTTGTTGATTTGAAAAAAGTCACCTCAATTACCACCCTCAACGATACCTTTGTGATGCCCGCCAATGAGGTAATCCTTCAACTTTTGAACGATCACTATGGAAGCGTAGTTGAAAATATTGAAACAGAAGAGATTATGATAAAAGTGGGGGCACAGATCGCCGCTTTCCTCCGAAATTGCCCGCTGCACGTTTCACAGCGTGAAATCGAGCGCAAACGGGGGTACGCGGTTTTCTACTATTGCCTGAAGCCCAATTCCGATTTCCGTCGCGAACTCCTCTCCTTTGGCACCGGTGTCGAGGTGGTGGCTCCCCAGCATCTCCGTTCCGAACTGTCGCAAGACGCCAAACAGATGGCAAAGAAAAACTCCTAGCATATTCATCAGATAATGAGAAATATAGCTATCATCGGGGCGGGCGCTGCCGGACTCTTTGCCGCAAAAATGCTCTCTGCGGACACATCGCTGCGCATTACCGTTTTTGAAAAAGCACAAAAGGTGGGGACAAAACTCCGTGCCTCTGGCGGCGGTCGCGCCAATTTAATGAACACCCAAATTGCAGGCTCCTGCTACAACCAGCCCGATTTCATCAATAATCTTCTAAAAACAGTTGATTACGAAGTCATTAAGACTGAATTTGAAAAAATGGGACTGCGCCTTTCCGCCGACGAGGAGGGACGTGTGTACCCCGCCACCCTCTTCTCCCAGACTGTTATTGACGTCCTTTTGCAAAATTTGGGCGAAAATGTGCAGATTATCACCGATTATGAGGTGAAAAAATTGCAGAAATCCACAGAAAAGTGGCAAATCAATGATGGAAAAACGCTCTACGACGCCGTTTTGCTGTCTTCCGGCTCTCCTGCGGGTATGATTGCCAAAAATCGGCAGAACTACAATGGTTATCTTTCTGATTTAAAGATAAAACAGAAAAAACTATCGGCTTCGTTGGTGGGGTTTAAGTTGGAAAACTACCCGAAAGAGTTGTCGGGGTGCCGTGCCCGCGCGGCCGTCACCTTGTTGCAAAACGGGAAAGCGGTTTATTCCGAGGCTGGTGAGGTGATGTTCAAGGATGACGGCATTTCCGGGATTGTGGTACTGAATGTTTCCGCATACTACAATCGTCTGAAAACCAAAGAGAACTGTTCGCTTTCGCTGAGTTTCCTTTTTGATGATGAATCGTTGGATGTGTCTGCTCACTTGAAAAAATTCGGTGACTTATCAGGCCTTCTCCACCCGAAATTGAACCGACTTTATCAGAAAAAGACCTTTGATTTAAGAAATTTTCAGATGAAAATCAGCGGAGTTTATGATCTGGAGTTTGCGCAGGTGTGCCACGGCGGCATCGCCCTGAGCGAGCTGGACGATTCCTTTGGTTTGTGTCGCCACCCAGGTCTTTATGCTGTTGGTGAAATGCTGGATATTGACGGAGTTTGTGGTGGTTACAACCTCTTTTTCGCTTTTGCCAGCGCCTACCAAGCGGCAAAGTCCATTCTACAAAAAAAAGTAAGGAGGCGGTGATGGAGGATTTCCAGATTTCAAATATTCGTGTCTCGGTCACCGAGACTGTGGACCACTTGAAACCGTTGGTTTTGAAGAAGTTCCGAATTAAAGAAGACGATGTGGAGTTGTTCCGGATTCTCCGTTCGTCGGTGGATGCCCGGAAGAAGAGCGACGTGGTTTACGATTACCGTGTGCGGGTGGTGTTGAAGTCTGCCCGCCCCGACCTTTGCGGGCATCCCGACATCACGCCCTACGCGCCGCCCGCCCCGATGACGTACCCGGACTGGCGGTTTCCCGAACCGCCAGTCATTGTCGGCTTCGGGCCTGCCGGGATGTTCGCCGCCCTCTACCTCGCCCGCTGCGGGGCCAAACCCATCGTCGTGGAACGCGGCAGTCGCGTGGAACAGCGCCGTCAGGATGTTGACACTTTCTTGAAAACCAGAGTCTTAAATCCTGATTCCAATATCCAGTTCGGAGAGGGCGGCGCCGGCACCTTCTCCGACGGCAAACTGACCACGAACCTCCATAACGAGTGGATCGGCTTCGTTCTGGAGGAGTTTTACAAGCACGGCGCTACCGAAGACGTCACCTATGCCGCCAATCCGCATGTCGGCACCGACTATCTGGAGAAGGTGGTTCGCAATATCCGGGAGGAGATTATCTCCCTCGGTGGAACTTTTCACTTCAACACCTGTTTTTTAAACTATGTAAAAAACAAGCAGAATGGATTACAGGTGGAATGTTCCAATGATTTGATTTTCAATACAAATCACCTTTTGCTATGTATCGGTCACTCGGCACGTGACACGATTCGTCATCTTTACGGCAAGGGTGTGGCGATGGAGGCAAAGGCGTTTTCCATTGGCGTGCGGGTGGAACATCAACAGAAAACAATCAACCAGATGCAATATGGGCGATTTTCCCAATACCTGCCGTCTGCCTCGTACAAGGCGGCGGTGCATTTGCCCGATGGCAGAGGGGTTTACACCTTCTGTATGTGTCCGGGCGGCACAGTGATGGCCTCCGCCAGCGAGGACGGCACCATCGTTACCAACGGCATGAGTGAGAAGAGCCGCTCCGGGAAGAACGCCAACAGCGCCCTTCTGGTTGGAGTGGAACCCACTGATTTTTACAAAGATAGTCCTTTGGACGGGCTCTCCTTCCAAGAAAAGTACGAGCGGCTGGCTTTCGAGGTCTCCCGCGATTATCGTGCTCCCGCCAACCTGATGAAGGAGTTTCTGGCGGGGAAGGTGGCGGCATCGGTACGGAGCGTGAAGCCGTCGTACCCGCACGGTGTTTGCTTCTGCGACCTCAACCGTTGCCTTCCCGACTATGTGGTGCGTTCGCTCCGTGGCGCAATCCCATTGATTGACAGAAGGTTGAAGGGATTCAACGATCCCGATGCCGTGTTGACGGGTGTAGAGACACGTTCTTCCTCTCCTGTCCGGATTTTGCGGAACGAACAGCGGGAGAGCAACATTTCCGGCATCTATCCCGTTGGGGAGGGGGCGGGATACGCGGGTGGCATCACCTCCGCCGCCATCGACGGCCTGCGCACAGCCATGGCGATTGTGCTGGCGGGAAATAATTCCCCTTCTTTATAGAAGGGGTGGCCGTAGGCCGGGGTAGTAGAAAGATTTTATTTCCTACCAAAATCTGCAGGGATTTCGCCCCACATTTTGGTATTCCATTTTACGATGGGGTTGCTGAACGTGTTGTTTTTCAGCCAGTTTTCTGCACGAACCAATAGATCGAACAGCAGGGCGTTCTCTTCAGTGGGGAGAACGATGGACTTGTGTTTTTTGTGCCGCACCCACGAAATAGCAGTGATGCTGTCGGTGTAGATCGGGATGTTCCGGCCCTGCTGTTTCAACAATGCGAGCCCGTGGACCAACGCGAGGAATTCCCCCATGTTGTTGGTACCGCCGTTGAAAGGACCGCGATGGAAGATCACCTGGCCGGTGCGTGTATCCACGCCGCGGTACTCCATCACCCGAGTCGCCATGTTGCAGGCGGCATCCACACAGATGCTGTCCAATACCGGTTGCTCGTCGGTACTGCTTGCGAAGGTTGGTTTTTCTGCAGGTATGATAGGATGTTCCTGATAGTAAGCCTTGAAGCCGGCAGCATAGTATTTTTCCGCTTCCGCTTTCGATTCAAAAGCCTTGTATTTCGCTCCGGGGAACTGCATCACCTGGAGTTTGGCCTCCGTCCAGTTGTCGTAAACACCGGGAGTGCGACCCTCCCAAACCACATAGAATTTTTTGCCAGGCATATCCTTATTTAGTAATTCATTATCAATATTTCCATTATTTTGAGGCACAATACGATATGGAAAACCCACGTTAAAGAAATTAGTGTAATTTTGCACTCGAATTGCGGACGCAAAGGTACTACCAATTTTTTGAAATCACGAAAGCAGAATGAAAAATAAAGCAACCAAATTCCAAATTTTATCCATCTTATTTATTTTCAGCATGATATTGGCGGGTTGTCACCACGACAGTCTCACGGAGAAGGATATCCAAATCAGTCCGAAAAACGGGTTTGCCACGACGCACACTTTTGAAAACGGCGTATGGACCTTTCCCAAAGTGGATGACGGCATTGACAAAGAGCTGCATCTCACGGGCACCTTCCCGAATCCGCAGGATTTCTACAAACTTTCTGTCCATATTGATTTTTACGACGACATTGAGGCAGAAACGCTGCCGTTGGTGGTCACCACCACCTCTCCAGACGGGAACAGTATGCAGAGTACCAATACTTTAATAGAATTTACCGATGAGGAAACGATAACGGATCTGGGCGAGGAAAACGGCAAAAAACTGCAGCGCTCCACCAAGGTTATCTACCCGTCAAAACAGTTTGGCGAAGAAGGGGCATACCATTTTACCATCTATTCCAAGTATTCCAAGATGTCGCTCAGAGGGGTCAAATCATTGACAATCTCGGCACAAAAAATTGAAAAATAATATGTTGCAAAAAGGGAAATTTATTCTGGCATTGTTATTGTCCGTGGTTTTGCTGAGTGCTTGCAACGGCTACGAGCATGAAACCATCCCCAATGTAAAAGTCAATTTCACGATTTACCCCGATAGTCCCAATTACGCCAACCTTAACTTTATCGGCGGGCATGAGTATGTAACAGGCGGTGTGCAGGGCATCATCATCTATCGCGTTGACCAATATACCTTTGTGGCTTACGACCGCGCCTGCCCCTACGACTGGGAGGAACACGACTCCTGGCTTTGGGTGGACAACAGCGGCATCCTGATTACAGATTCGCTATGCGGCTCCGTGTTCAACATTTTGGACGGTTCCGTAATCAAAGGACCGAGCAAGTATAACTTGAAGTTTTACAAGACGATGTACGATGGCCGGCGGCTCCGGGTTTACAACTGAGGCACGAGCGTACTGACCAGTTTCACCATATTCGGTTCGGCTTTTTGAGCCGCATGAAGCACCTCTTCGTGCGACACTTTCTCGATTTGCCCCACCCCGCCCATGTCGGTGATGACGGAGAGTGCGAAAACCTCCATCCCGAGGTAGCGGGCAACGATGGTTTCCGGCACAGTGGACATTCCAACCGCATCCGCGCCCAGAATGTGGTACATCTTGTATTCTGACGGCGTTTCGTAGCAGGGTCCTGTAACACCCACATACACACCATGTTGCAGTTTGATGTTCAGTTCCTCCCCGATTTTCTTCGCCAATTTGATCCAACGTCTTGAATAGGCTTCGCTCATGTCGGGGAAGCGAGGACCGAGTTCGTCAATGTTGGGGCCCAACAACGGATTGTTGGCCATCATATTGATGTGGTCGGTGATGATCATAATGTCGGCGACATCAAAGGTCGGATTCATGCCACCGGCCGCATTGGAAAGAATCAATTTCTTGATACCCAACTGGTTCATTACAAAAATCGGAAACGTCACCACCTTCATCGGGTGTCCTTCATAGTAATGGAAGCGGCCGTTCATCACAAGCACCGGCGTGCCGTTCAGTTTTCCAAGAATCAGCGTGGCCTTGTGGCCGGCGACGTTTGAAACAGGAAAGTTGGGAATTTCGCGGTACGGAATTTCCAACTCAATGTCGATATTCTTGACCAAACCGCCAAGTCCTGAACCCAACACGATGGCAACTTCGGGTTTCACTGTGAGTCTGCTCTCCAAATACTGCGCCGTTTCCTTGATTTTTTCCAACATATTTTCCATATTAATAGTTTTATTATCAGGTTGTTATGTGTAATTCAATGCGTATTGCGAAAGAAACGCAAAGATACAATTTTTTAATTTTGGTTCGCTGTCGCTCACCATTTTGCTCACTACGTTCGCATTCTATTGGATTTTGTTGACCATCCGGATGAATTCCTTCTCCTCTCCAAACAGGAATTCCACTTTTATTGGAAGAACAAAAATGGGCAGTTGTTCTGTTCTGTCAATCAGGCTTGTGTCTCGGAGGCGGACTGCATCTTTCTCGGTTGTTATGATGACAGCTCTTTCCCCCTTCTCTGCTGTTTTTTTGCAAAGATCCTCTATTTCTTTTGTGGTGAAAGAATGGTGGTCGCTGTAGCTAATGATTTCTATATCAGAAAATTGTTTGGAAATTTCCTGTTGTATCGGTTTGGGATTGGCGATGCCTGTGAGTAAAATCACCGAAGAGTCCGGAGTCAATGGCATCTGTTGGGCCACAGGGGTGATGGGCACAGGTTCATCGTATTGGAGGGTGGTGAAAAAGCAGGACTGGGAAGGCGTCAGTTTCAGTTTTTTCCGGATTACCGAAGCCGCTTCATCCGTCAGTGATTCTGGACATTTGGTTACGATCACCGCATCGGCGTTGGTCGCGGCCGAAGGAAATTCCCGCAACCTTCCGGCGGGCATCGGGAAGTCGTTGCAGTAGAGGCGGGAGAAGTCTGTCAGCAGCAGGTTGAGGCTGCACCGCACCTGCAGGTGTTGGTAGGCGTCGTCCAGCAGGACGATGTCGGGGCGTTGCGCCGCACGCTCCAGCCGCCGGAGTGCTTCTGCCCGTTTTTCGCACACAACAACTTGTATATCAGAAAACTTTTCATGCAGTTGCGCCGGCTCATCCCCAAAGGCACACGCATCTACCTGTTCATCGGCAGAAGTAAGATAGCCTGCTGTTTTTCGCTTGTAGCCCCGGCTAAGCGTGGCCACCCTGCGCTCGTCCTTCAGCAACCGAACCAAATATTCCACCATCGGGGTTTTCCCCGTTCCACCGACCGCCAGGTTTCCTATGCAAATTGTTGGCAAAGTGGACGAGTAGGAAGAAAGCCACCCGATTCTATACAACCATCTGCGTATCAATCCAATGATGCCGTAAATAGCACCGAACGGGAGCAGCAGTATGGACAGGATTTTTTTCAATCTGACAGGTGGTTTATCCAATCGGCAACCTCGTAGGAGGAGATAAGATTCATGCATTTGAAGTGCCTGTGCGGGCATTTTTTGAACCCCAATTTGGAGCAGGGACGACACAAAAGGGTGGTTACTTCAAAAATCCGGGCTTTCGGCGCGCCGGGTTTTGGGTAGGGGTACATTCCCAGTTCGGGTACGGTGTTGCCCCACAGCGAGGCAATGGGTTTGCCAAGCGCGGCGGCAATGTGCATAATGCCCGTGTCACCCGTCAGCACGCCGTCGCTTTGGGCCACAATGGAGGCCGTCGTGTTGATATTGTACTTTCCGCACAGGTTCAGCGCTTTTCCATTCATTTGCGACGCAATGATTTCCGCCGTTTTTGCGTCGTTTTTGTCGCCCAGCAGCACCATCGGTTTATAGAGTTGGTTGCCGATTTCCATGATCTTTTCTACCGGGATGCGCTTGGTGGCATGTGCCGCCCCGACCGCTACAGCTATGTAACCGTCTTCAAATCCGGCTGGAAGATCTTCAATATCAAAGATATCCTCTTCCGGAATGAAGTAGTCGAGTCCCTGTCCGTCATTCACGACCCCCAAATCTTTCGCTGCCATGAAGTAGCGATCGACAATGTGGAGAGCCGGCAGAAAATTAATTTTTGCCCGTACATACACCATTTTTTTGATGTTGTGCTTCGGGAAGCTGCGATGCGGGCAATGCAATTTTCGTATTATTTTTTTGGAGCGGAAATTGTTCTGCAAATCAATGATATAGTCGAAATTTTCGGCTTTCAGTTCCGATACAAGCGCATTGGTGTCGCCTTTGTAGGTGTGAATTTTGTCAACGAAAGGATTGCTTTTTAGTAGAATTTCATTGGCCTTTTTCACCAAAAAGTGAAGTTCCACATTCTGGACTTGCTGTTTGACGGCGCGAATAACCGGTGTTGTAAGTACAATGTCACCGATGGAACTGAAACGGATGATGAGGATTTTTTGTCGCGACGGAGGTTGTGATTCGTTCATGGTATTACCAATCGTTATCTTCTTTATGGGTCAATGTTTTTCCATAGTGTGTTTTGACGGGATTTGCGTAGATCTGCAGCAGATAGTTTTTCATTTTACCAGCTTCCACATCATTTACAATAGACTGTTTGTCAATATATTGTAAAAATTCATCTCGCTGTTTGGGCGTATAGTGTTCTGCAAATTCCTGGCATTGTTCGAGATAGTCGTAGGCGATGTAGTTCGTGCTGAAAAGATGATAGTTGTGATAAATCTGCTGGTCAATGATTTTGGCAACCTCGCTCAGTTTGTCGTTTTTCCGCAAATCTGAGTATATTGTATCCAGCTGATCATCAATGGGTTTTCCTATCACAAAGTTGACTTCGCCCTTCCATCCGAAGATGCCTTGCTTCACGCTGTTGAAATCCTCTCCCGGTTGTTTGATGTATTTCCCGTTTTCAGAAAGCGCCAATTCTCTGGCTTTCAGCTGGTCACAAGGCTCGTATTCGTAAGAAACGGTCAGCGGGGTGATGTGCATCTCTTTCAGAATATCGATGACATCGCGGCTTTCATCGTAAAATGTCAGCATTTTGATCAGACCCTGCTGGGTTTTGTCGAGACCGTCCTTGGTTCTCCCGTTGCGCTGGGCAATCCACACCGATTCATTCTCGTCAAACATGCTGTAGTGGATGTATTCCGACAACAACTTGGAATTCAGTAGCTTTTCCCGGATTCCACCGCCCCGTTTCACAATGAACATTTTGTTGAGTTTGGCAATATTCAGTAGCAGGGGAGTGGTGACAAGATTGTCTCCGATGGCAATTTTGGAGGTATTAACGTTGTTTTCAAAGAAATAGACTTGAAGGTACGCCGAATCCATGATGATGTCACGGTGGTTGGCGATATACAGATAGGCTTTGCTCCTGTCGATATTTTCAAGTCCGCTGTAAGTGATTTTGCTGGCGGTGAGATGATTGACGTATTTCAGGAATCTGCCGGGAACGGCTTTTTGGAAAGCGTAATGGCTTTCGTATGTTTTACACTCTTCCTTCAAATCGTCAACGGTGACCCCCAAATCCAGTTTTTCCAATGCGTGGATAAATGTCTCATCTGCAAAGATTTCCCTCCGCACAAGAATTGCCTCGCGCAAATTGAAATGCCGTATCTCGTCAAATTTATGGGTCATACAATCCGTCAAAATAACGGCTGCAAAGATACAGCAAAAAAATAAATGTTGCTTTAACGATTTTTAAAAGTTACGAAAGGTCAAAAGTTATTCGTTTGACTTGATCGTATCGGGGTTGATTTCGAGGATGCGGCGCGGGTTTTTGGGGCGCAGGATAGGTTTCCTTTCGGGCTTTTGCGCTGCTACGGTGTCGGTTGCGGCAGCTTTTGGCGCTTCTTCCGTCACTTTCGGTGGAGCAGGTTTGCGGATCGGCGCCGTTACCACCTCTTCTTCAACGGGATTTTCCGCAACGGGATTTTCCGCCACTACCTCAACCTCAGCGGTGTCAGCAGCAAGCAGAACCGGTTCTTCAACAGGCATCTGTTGCACGGGCGCGGTGGTTGCCGGCTCCATTGCGGAAAAATGGCGTATTCCGAACCAACTTCCAACGGCGATAATCGCTACCGATGCCACCGCGATAATCACAGATTGCGTGACGGTTAACGCAGACTTCAGTCCGGCCTTTTTGGCAAATCTATGCCAAGAACTTGCAGAGTAGGAATACTCTTTCTGTTCTATTTTTTCTTTAATGAGTTGGTCGAAATCGGTCATCTATTTGGTTGTTTCGTTTATCATTTCTTTTAGTTTCGTTCTGGCGAAGTTGAGATGCCAGTGGGAGGTTCCCTCTTTCATTTGGAGGATCTGTGCAATCTCTGCGTGCGGATAACCTTCAAAAACGTAGAGGTTGAAAACACTGCGGGTGGTGGGAGGCAGCTTCTGTATCAGGCCCAAGAGCTCGTCGGTCGTAATCTTTGTAAGCGCCGTGTTTTCGTCGTAATTGTGGATTTCAATTTCCGGAACTTCCTCGATATCCGTCATTTGTGTCAGTGTTTTGTGCCGCCGCTGGTAATCAATGGCGGAATTGACGGCCACCTTCTTCACCCATGCTTTGAAAGAACCTTCCAAAAATTTGTCAAGATTGGCAAAAATCTTGATAAATCCCTCGCTCAGCATATCCTGCGCCTCATCCTCATCCTTCGCGTAGCGCATGCAGACCGCCATCACCTCGCTGTAAAACAGCTTGAAGAGCGTATGCTGGGCACGCCTTTTCTCGGCGCGGCAGTCCGCAATCAGCTGCATTATCTCCTCTTCGTTTGTCTGCGTGAACATATTTACTAACGGAATCGGTTTGTGAAATCTTGGGTTGTTTGATGTGATTTTTAGAAATTTTCTCGGAAGTCGTGTTTGAGAGGTATCTTAAGATCTTGTAATACAGATGCTTTTACGTTCAATGTGAAGTTCCAACCCCTTCGGTTGCCAAACGGGATGAAATTGAAGCGCATCTCCCAGCAATGGAGGTCGCGGTAGATGTCCACCGAGGTGTACGACATGGCTTTGTTGGTGAAGTCGTAGCCCGTGGTGAAACCGATCTTCCATTTTTTGGTGATGTTGACCTCGCCGCTGATGTTGAGGGTCTGCACAATCCGTCCTGTATGGGCTTTGGCCGCATTCTCTTTTGAAATATTGTAATAGGCCAAATTGTTGAGACTCATATAGAAATAGGGATTGTCGCGGGCCGTATAGGCAAAGGTGTAATTGATGGTCAGTGACCATGGGGTGCTGAAATCGGGCCGGTAGTTCGGCATGCCGAGCGTGTTCTCATGGAAAAGCTCCGGCTGCTGTTGCTCTGACGCTTTCTTGTCTTTTTTATCCTTTTTCCCTTTGAAAAGTTCTTGATTCAGCGTCCAGTTCAACCCGATGTTGATGTCGGTGGAGGAGAAGCGGAGCAACCGCTTGTTCTCTTTCAATTCCGTGCGGTTGATGCGAACCCCCTGCTCGTTGTAACAGTAAGGATCGAAGCCGAAACTGAAGGTTATGTATAGCTGTTTGAAGAGCGTGGTTCGTCCGGAAATTGTGAAAAGAGACCAGTTGAGGGAGTCGGCAGCGAAATCGTAATATTCTGACAATGTGAGGTTTTCAATGAGGACAATTTTTTTCGTTCCCGTAATGGTGTCTCTCTTCGACCGCACCTTCATTTCAAGATTGTTGCTGATGCTCAGTTTCGCGATGGCGGACGAACGGTCGGCGACCCCGCCGAAGATGGAATTGGCAAAGTAGGAGTAACGGACCCATTGCCCGGTTATGGTGTTGAAATACTCGCCGTAGGTATTGCCGCTGAGGTTGGGGGTATACGAAAAACTCAAGTCCGGTGTCATCACATGGCGGAGCGCCAGCAAACCACCTTTTTTGAACTTGTACATAAAATAGACCTTCGTGGTGAGGGCGGTGGAGAGGCTCAGGTCGTGCAGGGCATAAAAGTTTCGACGGAAAACATTGTTCACCCGACCGATAACCGCCTCCTCGGTGGTGTCGGTCACAAACTGCTGCTCCTCTGATTGGAGATACCATTTTTCCGTCAGATTCACCGTGGTGTTCCAGTTGATGAGTTTGGCAATCTTGATGGGGATGGTGAGGGGGATGTTGTGGCGGATGCCCAACTGCAACTTTTCCCATGTTTCCGGCTTGAGAATAAGTGAATCCTGCGTGGCAATCTTATTGGTGAACTGCGAACTCCACTTGAGGGAGATGTTGTCCCACCATTTCAGGGCGGAGGTTTTGTTTTTCTTGCGGAAAGGATAGAATTGGTTGACCGACATGCTCACGTCGGGCAGAAGGAAGTCCACCTGTCCGGTTTTGGTGTTTTGTGAATAGGAGGCGGTGATGTCGGCAAAGAAGACGCCTCTTGCACTGGTGGAAAGGTTGAGTTTTGAGGTGTATTGGTTTGACAGATAGTCTTGTACACTTGACAGGTTGTAGGTGTTGTACGTCATGCTCACAATGTTCACATGGGCGGAGAAGCGGGTGGTCGGGTGCGACTTGGCATCCTGCTTGTGATCCCAATAGAGCTTGAAGTCGTTGGTATGGTAACGGGAGTCGGTGTACATCTCCCCGAAGTAGTTCTGGGCGAAACTCAGGTTCACCGTGCCGGCGCATTTGTATCGCACCACATAGTTCGACCGCACTTTGGCGGCCCAGCTGCCGTTGGTGAAGATGTCGCCGGAAAGCAGCAGGTCCACATTGTCGCTGATGCCGAAGTAGAAGCCGAGGTTTTCCATATAGAAGCCTCGGTTGGAGGACTCGCCGACGGTGGGCATTACCAGTCCCGAACGCCGACCCTTCTTGATGGGGAAATAACCGAACGGCAGCGCAAGAAAAGTGGGTACACCTCCGAAGCTGAGATAGGCGGGACCTGTCACAATCTTGTCGTTAGGCATCACTTTCGCCTTGGTGAAGGCGATCTCAAAATGGGGGTGGTCCAATTCGCAGGTGGTGTACTTTCCGTGTCGGATGAACGAGGTGTTGTCGTCGAGTTTCTTCACCTTCTCACCATGGATATAACCTTCGCCTTCTTCTGTAATAACCTGTGTAATAATACCTTTTGTCGTTCCAAAGTTGTACTTTACCTCATGGGCGCGGAAGAATGTTTCCCCCTGTTTGAAGACCGGATGGCCATGAATGTTGCCTGTGGAATCGGCTACGCCGGAGGCGTACAATTCCTGCGAGGCGAAACCGAGCTGGATGAAATCGGCGTGCAGTTCCAGATCATCGTAATAGACCACCGCGTCACCGAAAAGGTAGGCCATGCGGTTTTTGATGTCCACCACAATGGAGTCTTTCGCGTCGTATGTGACGGTTTTTTCGACGGCTCCTTTGGATAAACTCTTGCTTCGGCCTCCTTTGTTTTGGGAGGAATCCCGCTGAATTGTGTCATTTTCAACACGAAGGGAATCGTCTGGCAGGGAGAGCGTGTCGGAAAAGGAAAGCGTGTCGGGAATGGAGTCGGCAACGTTTTGTGCGTTGACACAAAAGCCTAATAAACAGAATGTTACAGCGAAACAACATCGCAATAATAATAACAATCTGCCGTTCATTACTCGTTGCCGCAATTCCCTACTATTTATGATATTTACAATATTTTTGCGCTTTAAAAAAAGGCTCAAAAGTACACAAAAAACAACCTTTATGAACACAAAAAAATGGTTTTTATTATTTGCGATATTTGCACTTTTTAACACGCAGGTTTTTTCGCAGGTGAAGGACGGCATCAGCAAGATTGTGATCGATGCCGGACACGGTGGCGAAGACCCCGGCGCTGTCGGGAGCAAAGGCAAGGAAAAAGACGTGACCCTGACCGTGGCTTTGGAGTTGGGCAAGCTCATCTCCGAAAACTGCCCCGATGTGGAGGTCATCTACACCCGCAAAACCGATGTGTTCATTCCGTTGTACAACCGCTCCAAAATCGCCAACGACAAGCACGCCGACCTTTTCATCTCCATCCACTGCAATTCCAGCGACAACAAGACCGCCAACGGGGTGGAGACCTTCGTGATGGGTCTGCATAAAACGGAGTCAAGCCTTGACGTGGCCCGCAAGGAGAACGCCGCGATGCTGCTGGAAAAGGATTACAAGAACACCTACGGCAACTTCAACCCCAACTCGCCGGAATCCTATGTCATCTTCTCCCTCTATAGCAGCGCCTACCTCGAAAGTTCCGTCCAGCTGGCCTCGAAGGTGCAGAAGAACTTGCTGAAATGCACGCATTTCCGCGACCGCCAGGTGCAACAGGCCGGGTTCTGGGTCCTCCACAAGGTAGCCATGCCCAGCATCCTCGTCGAACTCGGCTTCATCTCCAACAAGAGCGAAGAGGCACAGCTGCTTGACCCGACCTTCCAAAAAGCCCTCGCCGCCTCCCTCTGCAACGCCTTCATTGAATACAAGAACCAAGTGGAAGGCAAAACCGCCGACCTTATCTCCGTGCCGGAAACAAAACCGCAGCCGAAAAAAGAGGAACTCGTCCCCGCAAAGCAGGAAGAGAAACCCGCTGTTTCGGAAAATGCAGATTTAAAGCCCGTGGACGAACCCGCCACCCCGAAAGCGGAAACAGGAGTCGTCTTTAAAGTCCAGATTTTTGCCCTGCCTGAAAAACTTGGCCCCAACGACCCCAAATACGCCGGATTGAAAAATGTGGACAAATACTTTGAAGGAAACCTTTGGAAATACACCGTCGGGAGCGAAAAGAAATTTGCAGACATTCAACCCGTTCTGAAGAAAACCAAAGAGAAATTCCCCGATGCTTTCGTCATCGCGTTCAAGGATGGAAAGAAGATCCCCGTGCCGGAAGCCCGCAAATTAACGGAATAAAATCACTTTTTTATGGATAATCTCAAAGAAATATTTGTTGAAAAATGCCAGATTCCGGCAGAGTATCACCTCAACCCGTTCCCTTTTCACCAAACAAACTACCTCATTAACGGGGAGTTGAGAAAATGGGAAGGAGAATACAATGAGGTTCTTTCTCCCATCTATGTTAAAGAAGGGGAAAACTACACCCGTACCATCGGAAGCTACCCGCTGATGGGTGAAAAGGAGGCCCTGGAAGCCTTGGATGCCGCCGTGGCCGCCTATAACCACGGGAACGGGGAGTGGCCTTCCATGACCGTCGAGCAGCGCATCGGCTGTATCCGCAACTTTGTGATGATGATGCAGGAACAGCGCGACATCATCGTCAACCTCCTGATGTGGGAAATCGGAAAGTCACGGGCGGATTCCGAGAAAGAATTCGACCGCACGGTAGATTACATCAACGATACCATCGAGGCCCTCAAGCAATTGGACCGGACCTCCTCGCGCTTCACCATCTCGCAGCATATCATCGCCCAGATCCGGAGAGCGCCTCTCGGCGTGGTGCTTTGCATGGGCCCGTTCAACTATCCTCTGAATGAGACCTTTACCACACTCATCCCTGCCCTTATTATGGGTAACTGCGTGATTTTCAAACCCCCGAAATTAGGTGTGCTCCTTCACGCGCCGCTGCTGAAGGCTTTCCAAAGCGCATTCCCGAAAGGGGTCGTCAATACCATCTATGGGGAGGGTGAAAAAGTGATCACGCCCATCATGCAGAGCGGGAAAGTCGATGTTTTCGCCTTCATCGGCACCAGCCGTGTGGCCGACATCCTGAAAAAACAGCACCCGCAACCCCACCGCCTGAAATCCGTTTTGGGGCTGGATGCGAAAAATCCCGGCATCGTCCTCAAGGATGCTGATTTGCAAAATGCAGTGAATGAGTGTGTGCTCGGCGCACTTTCGTTTAACGGCCAGCGTTGCACCGCCATCAAAATCATTTTCGTCCATGAAGACATTGCGGAAACTTTTGCTGCCATGATGGTAGAGGCCGTCGAGAAACTGAAAATCGGGCTCCCGTGGACCAAAGGAGTCAATCTCACCCCGCTGCCCGAGGAAAACAAGGCCGAATTCCTGCACGACCTCATCGACGACGCCGTTTCAAAAGGGGCGAAATTGATGAACCCGAACGGCGGGCAAAGCCACCTTTCGCTCTTTTTCCCGGCGATTCTATTCAATGTAAAAAAGGGAATGAAGCTTTGGGACAAGGAACAGTTCGGCCCGGTCATCCCGATTGCCACCTACACCTCCATCGAGGAGCCGCTGAACTATGTCGTGGAATCGAATTATGGCCAGCAGGCCGCTATTTTCGGAAAAGATCCGAAGGAACTTGCCCGGCTTATCGACGTGTTGGTCAACCAGGTGTGCCGTGTCAATGTCAATTCGCAGTGCCAGCGCGGTCCCGACGACTTTCCTTTCACCGGCCGGAAAGACAGTGCCGAAGCCACCTTGTCGGTATCGGATGCCCTCCGCGTCTTCTCCATCCGCACGCTGGTTTCCACCAAGGAAAACGATACGAACAAGGAGATTGTTCGACAGATTCTGAAGGAGGATCTGTCCAATTTCCTCAATACGGACTTTATTCTGTAGAACGATTACCTGTTTTTCAAAACCTCCGTCAAGGCGGTGGCAAGTTGGTCGGGGCAGCTGGTCGGGCCGCCGCTGCAGCTGATTCCTTTCAGCTTTCCGATGACCTCACCGGCAGGCATCCCTTCTACCAATTTACTGATTCCCTGAAGGTTTCCGTTGCAACCGCCATAGAACACCACATTGTGTAAAATGCCGTCCTCCCCAATTTCAAATTCAATAAATTTGGAGCAGGTTCCTTCCGTCTGATACTGATATTTCATCGTTTAAATATTTGTTATTCAATAGTTTCTATTAAAAAACTGACAGGACGGAATCCGTCGTTGCAGGAGAGCATCGCCGAATGCGGGTTCTTCATCCAGCCGTCGTAGAAATTGCCGCCCCCACTCGCAAGCGCCAATACGAAGGGGGACAAAGACTGCCACGCGCTGTCGCACAGACCGTCGGGCTTTTGCGCATTTTCGGAAACAAAAACCTCCCCCTCCTGATGATCGCAGGCGTGCTCGATGGGATTTTCATATTTCTCGGACAAATCCTTGTAATGGACTTTCCTGATGACTGTAATTTTGACGTTTTTCATCTTTTTTTGACGCAAGAAAAAGAAACAACAAGGTTCAATTTCTAATTATTGATTTCTAATTAATTGATTATTAATGTTTTTCAATCTTAAAAAAAGATGTTGCAAAAATAAAAAAAAGTAGTACTTTTGCAACCTCAAATCAAGCAATGATCTGTTAGCTCAGTTGGTTTAGAGCGCTTGCTTGACAGGCAAGAGGTCACTGGTTCAAATCCAGTACAGATCACAACTAAAAATCAGGCACTTACATTTACTTGGAGGTGCCTTTTTTATTAAAACGTATAAAATTGAACTGTCCTATGCGTTTCCGTCTTCTTTTGATTTCTCTTCTGATGGCCTTTTGCACCATCCATTCCGTTGCTGCGCAGAGCACGGCGGCCGCCGACCGCATTGTGGGCATCTACTATGTGAAAGACGACCAGTCGCCCGAGGAGGCCAAAATCAAGATCTACAAGACCACGGCCGGAACGTATGCCGGCAAAATGGTGTGGGTGAAGACGCCGACCTTCAAGGACGGGACCCCGAAACGCGACATCATGAATCCTGACCCGGCCAAGCGCAACACGCCTGCCGACCAAATCCAGATGCTGATGGGTTTCCGTTACGATGCGAACAAGGACGAGTGGGTGGACGGTACCATTTACGATCCCGTTCACGGCAAAACCTACAAATGCAAAATGTGGTTTGGCGGTGAAAAGATTCTGAAAATCAGAGGGTATGTCGGAATTCCCGCCTTCGGTCGCACGATGTCGTGGACCAAGGAGTAGGAAATTTTCCGTCGAAATGATTAGATGTTGCCGACTTCGAAGTGGGAGGCGATGGAGGTCTTGTCGATGACGCTTTGGATGACGTCGCCGATGAGGTCAGCCACGGTGAGCACCACAAATTTGTCGGAGGGACGTTTCATCGGGATGGTGTCGGTGATGATGAACTTGTCCACCACGGACTCTTCGAGCTTGTCAAGGGCGTTGCCGGAGAGGATGGCGTGGGTACACATCACGTAAACCTGCTTGGCGCCGCACTCTTTGACGCGGGCCGCGGCTTTGCAGATGGTGCCGCCGGTGTCGATGATGTCATCGAGAAGGATCACGTTTTTGCCTTCCACGTTGCCGATAATCTGCAGGCTGGAAACCTCGTTGGCTTTCACGCGCTGTTTGAATCCGATGGCAAAGTCGCAGTTGAGGACTTTGGCGAAGACGGAGGCGCGTTTGGTGCCGCCGGTGTCGGGAGAGACGATGCAGAGGTTGTCCCAGTTGAGGCTGCGGATATAGGGGAGGAAGACGGAGGAGGCGAAGAGGTGGTCAACCGGAATTTCGAAGAAACCCTGAATCTGGTCGGCGTGCAAGTCCATGGTTATGAGGCGGTTGATGCCGGCTGCGGTCAAGAGGTTGGCCATCAGTTTGGAGCCGATGGAGGTTCTGGGCTTGTCTTTGCGGTCTTGGCGCGAGTAGCCGAAGTAGGGGACCACCGCGATGATTTCGGCGGCGGAGGCGCGTTTGGCGGCGTCAATCAGAATAAGGAGCTCAAGGATGTTTTCGGCGGGGGAGAAGGTCGGCTGGATGATGAAGACGTGGCGGCCGCGGATGGTTTCGTTGTAGTAGGCCTGGATTTCACCGTCTTTGAACTGCACGATTTCTTCATTCAGCAGGTTAAGGCCCAGGTGGGCGGCAATCTTCTCTGCCAGCGGGCGGTTGGCCCGACCAGTTACAAGAGCAATTTCCGATTTCATAAGTTATTGGTTTTAAAGCGGGTTGTTGAAAAGGATGACAGCCGCAAAGATAAAACTTATTCGCTTTTGTGCTATAGAAAATTTCATTTTTTTTAAGAAGTTCCTTCCTCACGATGGGTTGTATCCGAACCGCTTCATAATCAGGTCGCTGTTGCGCCAGTCCTTCAGCACTTTGACCGACAGGTCGAGATAGACGTGCTTCTCCAAAAACTCCTCCAGGTCGGTGCGCGCCTCCATGCCCAGCCGCTTGATGGCGCTGCCCTTGTGCCCGATGATGATGCCTTTCTGGGTGTCGCGCTCCACATACAGGGTGGCCATGATGCGGATGATGTCCTCCTCCTCCTTGTATTCGTCCACCACAACTTCCACACTGTAAGGGATTTCCTTTTTGTAAAGCAGGAGGATTTTCTCGCGGATGATTTCCGAAACAAAGAACCGCATCGGGCGGTCGGTGAGCTGGTCCTTGGGGAAGTAGGGCGGACTGACCGGCAGCTTCTCGATGATTTTTTGCAGCAGAACATCGAGGTTGAGTCCTTGCAGCGCCGAGATGCGGATGGTTTCGGCCTGGGGCAGGAGGGCGCTCCAGTGCTGTTCCGTCATTTCGATCTGCTTGGGCGTTGCTTTGTCTATTTTATTGAACACCAATAAAATGGGGGTGTCGATTTTCTGAAGTTTGGTCAGCACCTGTTCGTTGTACTGGGTTTCGCCGCACTCCACAAGGTAGAGGATGAGGTCGGCGTCCTGCAGCGACTCGCCGACGAACTTCATCATCATCTCCTGCATTTTGTAGGCGGGCGTGAGGATGCCCGGCAGGTCGGAATAGATAATCTGGAAGTTGTCGCCATCGACGATGCCCTTGATGCGGTGGCGGGTGGTCTGGGCCTTGGCGGTGATGATGGACAGCCGTTCGCCCACCAGTTGGTTCATCAGGGTGCTTTTCCCGACGTTCGGGTTGCCGATCAGGTTTACAAAACCGGCGCGGTGTTCAGTTTTCTCTTGCGTCATATACTATGATGTAAAAACAGGGTGCAAAGGTACAATTAATAGTTGCAAGTTTGTCAAGTTAATAAAGTATGAAAGGAATTAATTTTTAATTCTATGCTGCAAAGTTCAAATCTGCAAATGCACACGCAGTGGGCTTCAAATGCGAGCGACAGCGAGCCCGAATCCAATTAATTATCGTACTTTTGCCCACCATTTCTTATAAACCATGAACTACAATTTTGACGAAGTAATTGACAGACGCGGGACGGGTTGCCTCAAGTACGACAAGGCAACGGAGTTCCTCGGCGGTGATGATTTGCTCCCCATGTGGATTGCCGATATGGACCTCCGTGTCCCGGACTTTATTATGGATGCGCTGCGGAAACGCACCGAGCATCCGGTTTTCGGGTATTTTTACCACACGGAGGAGTTCTACCACTCCATCGTACGCTGGATGCAGCGGCGGCACAACTGGAACATCTCCTCCAAATGGATCTGCTTCTCGCCCGGCATCGTGGCGGGACTGTCGTTTCTGGTGCAGAATTTTACCGAAAAAGGCGACAAGGTGCTGATCCAGACGCCCGTCTATCCTCCGTTCTATGAGGTGGTGGAGAAAAACGGACGACAGTTGGTGTACAACCCGCTCCGCATCGAAGGCGACCGTTTTGTGATGGACTACAGCGATTTGGAAGAGAAACTGAAACAGGGTCCGAAGCTGATGATCATCAGCAACCCCCACAACCCGCTGGGCCGTTGCTGGACGCCCGACGAGCTGCGCCAGGTGGCCGAACTGTGCCTGAAGCACCACGTCATCCTTATCAGCGACGAAATCCATTCCGACTTGATTATGAGGGGCTTCCGGCACACGCCCGTGGCCTCCCTTTCAGAGGAAATCGCCCAGAACACCATCACGTGCATGTCGCCGAGCAAGACGTTCAACCTCGCGGGTCTGTTCACCTCCGAAATCATCATCCCCAACCCGGAACTGCGGGCGAAGTTCAAGAACTTCATGAACGACACCGTACACATTTACGGCAATGTTTTCGGGGATGTGGCGCTGGAAGCGGCCTACACCCACGGCGCCGAATGGCTCGACCAACTCTGCGGCTATCTTACGGATAACGTTCAATACTGCAAGGAGTTTCTTGCTAAAAATATCCCGCAAATCAGAACCTACAGCCACGAAGCGACCTATCTGATGTGGTTGGATTTCAAAGAATTGGGACTCACCCACGAACAACTTTCCCGCAAGCTTTTGGACGGGGCCAAAGTCGGCTTCAACGACGGCAAGGCCTTCGGGACCGCCGGCGACAACTGTATGCGTATCAACCTCGCCTGTCCCCGCGCCACCGTCGCCGAGGCAATGAGCCGTTTGCAAAAAGTTTTTTAGAAGGTCTGAAGATTGGAGAATTCGCCGTATTTTTGCAGCCCTTGCATCACCAAGTTTAAGAAACGACATTTTATGGAAAACGAATTAAAAGAAAAAGCCCTCGATATTCTTCGGCACCCCGCCGACAGCAAGTTGATCACCCATCTGAACGCCTGTGTGCACTGCGGTTTGTGCGGCACCAGCTGCCTCTTTTTCAAAACGTTGGATGACCCGAAATACATCCCCGGCAAGAAGGTGGATTTGGTCTCCTCGCTCTACCGCCGCTACTGCACCACCATGGGCAAGGTGGTTCCGAAACTCACCCACGCCCGCGACCTCGACGACGCGATGATTGAGGAGATGGTGGATTCGCTCTACGGCGCCTGCACCATGTGCGGCCGCTGCGTGAAGCACTGCTCCATCGGCGTGGACATTCCCTTCATCGTGCGTACCGGCCGCCGGATGCTCGCCACAATGGAAATGGTTCCCAAGACGTTGCAGGCCACGGTCGATGCCGCCATCAACACCGGCAACAACATGGGCATTCCCGAGGACGAATTCGTGGACACTATCCAATGGATGGAGGAGGAGATGCAGGACGAGGAAGGCTTCGAAACTGCCGAAATCCCGCTGAACCAGCCGGGCAAGGACATTCTCTACACCTTGAACCCCCGCGAACCCAAGTTCTTCCCGCTCTCCATTGCGGCGGCCGCCAAAATCTTCCACGCCGCCGGCGAAAGCTGGACCCTTTCCACCAAAATGTACGACGTGACCAACTACGGCTTCTTCTCCGGCAACGATGCGGAAGCCACCCACATTGCGCAGAATATGTACGATGAGATGGCGAAGCTGGGTTGCAAGACGCTGGTTCTCGGCGAGTGCGGCCACGGCACACGCGCCCTCCGCTGGGAGTCGCCGAACTTCCTGCACCATACGCCCGACTTCGAGATGACCACGCTGGCGGAACTGCTGGAAAAATACATCAAGACGGGTCGTATCAAGCTCGACAAATCGTTGAATACCAAGAAATACACGATTCATGACCCCTGCAACATCACCCGCAACGGCGGTCTGTTCAACACCCTCCGTTTTGTGGTGAAGAGCGCGGTGCCGGAACTCATCGAGATGGATCCATACGGCAACGACAACTTCTGTTGCGGCGGCGGCGGCGGTATGCTCGCCATGAGCGAGTACAACGAGCGCCGTCTGAAAGTGGGCAAGATCAAGGCTGACCAGATCGCCGCCACCGGCGCCGATGTGGTCATCACCCCGTGCCACAACTGCGTCGATCAGCTGATGCAAATCGACCACCACTACAAGCTTGGTGTGGAAATCAAGTCTGTTGCTGAGGTGGTGGCCGACGCGTTGGTGATGGATACGGAAAAGTAACCGATTCTATTTTTCGTTTACCTCAAGATAAAGAAAGCGGTGTTGGGTTCGTTATCCCGCTGGGTTTCGGTAGTGCGGGAGAATCCGTA
>JAEEGL016917777.1_pt1 | contig 61435 bp, 34 predicted proteins | sample 9134231 | NCBI WGS metagenome assembly JAEEGL01 (sample SAMN16246548, study PRJNA631951) | gut metagenome | biome: gut microbiome; feature: rumen; material: fiber-attached | host: Bos | place: Iran: Karaj | collected 2018-10
AGAGAGTCTTGAAATCATCCACACCGTGTTTCATAACGATACCAATTGGGCCATCGAACTCAAGTCGACGGGCGAAGCCATCGGCGCGATTGGTTATGTGCCTGCGCCCGAAAGTGAGCTACCGGCACGAGAAGGCGAGCCCTTGGTGGGCTATTGGGTGGGCAAACCTTATTGGAACCAAGGCATTTGCACGGAAGCTCTTGCATTAATGCTCGAACATATTCGTAAGACAACCGACATCAGATCACTGATTAGCAGCCATTACTTTGATAATCCCGCTTCAGGAAAAGTGATGGAGAAATGCGGGTTCATGCCTACTGGTGAGACCTGCATCGACGAGAAATTGACGGGGACGACAAAACCAACACGAGTGATGAGGTTAGAAATTGAACGATGAAGACTAACTGCATTAAAATCAGCATTATACTTATTGCTTTGCTTTGTTGTGGACCGCTGTGGGCGCAACAAAGCAAACGGGTGTTTTTCGCGGGCAATAGTTACACGTCGGTCAACGAGTTGCCTCGGATGGTAGCCGACATAGCCCAAAGCATGGGCGATGAGTTGGTCTATGCCAGCAATACACCTGGATCCTGCACCTTCGAATTGCATTGTACCAACGCTACGATGGATAAGATTTGTCAGGGCGGATGGGATTTCGTGGTGCTGCAGGAACAGAGTCAGTTGCCGGCTTTCCCCATTGAGATGGTGGAGGAGATGGTCTTTCCTTTTGCGGAACAGTTGGTCGATTCCATCTACGCTTTCAATCCCGAAGGCGAGGCCATGTTCTACATGACTTGGGGCCGCAAGAATGGTGACACGGAATATGGTTCGATGTATCCTATGATGAGCACCTACGAGGGCATGGACAGCTTGCTCTATGCGCGTTACATGTACATGGCCGAGGCCAACGATGCTTCGGTGTGTCCCGTTGGACGCGTGTGGCATTACCTCCGCGACAACCACAGTGAGATAGAGTTGTATATGTCTGACGGAAGCCATCCATCTATGGCGGGGAGTTATGCCGCCGCTTGTGCTTTCTATACCATGATGTTTGGTCGCGACCCCGACAACATCACATACGAGGCGGGTTTGAGTCCGAAGGCAGCTCATCTTATCCGTTCGGCCGTTCGCGATGTGGTTTACGACTCGTTGTGGAAATGGCAGCGTCCAGAGCCGAGCGCGTTGCCTATCGATGGACAAGCTCCTGAGATTTATGTTAGCCCGAATCCGACCTGTGGTGAAATAACGCTTCATTTGCCTGAAGGGATAAAAGCCGACATTTTTCTTTTCAGTGTCGATAATAGAATCCTTTTGCGCAAAACGACACAAGGTGCCACTCGTCTTTCGTTAGACGGGATTCCCACTGGCGTCTATCTTCTCAAAGTGGTTACCCATCAAGGAATTGTAGTCAAAAGAATAGTCAAGCAATAGGAAAAAGTGTATCTTTGCCAAAAATAACCCAATTACACTTCTCACTATGAAAACAAGAAATCTACTTAAAATCAGCGTGTTATCCGCTCTTCTACTGCTTTGCGGTCAACTCTTTTCACAGATTCAGACTTTTGAATGGCAAGGCGTTCAGCGACAATATCTTATCAGAGTTCCTCAACAAACCGACAAAGTCACGATGCCTGTGCTTTATTTCTTGCACGGATGGACCGACAATATCACCCATGTCGACAACGAGTTTCATTTCCAACAGATTGCGAATGATTTTGAATGGACAATCGTTATTCCGCAAGCCTTGGACGAAGGGTCGGGAACCATGTGGAATGCTGGTTTGAATGCGAGCAATACCGACGACTCGGGCTTCCTGATGGCACTTCTTGATTCGCTGGTCGAACCCTATAACCTAAACCTTGATAGCGTGTTCTTCACAGGCTTCTCGATGGGCGGTTTCATGACCCATCGCATGGCCATTGAGTACGGCGACCGCATCACGGCTTGTGCTCCAGTAAGTGGTTTGATTACTTTCTCCATGAGCTCCCATACCCCCGTGGCTCCAGTTCGCATGCTCGACATCCATGGCACTGCCGACCCTGTGGTGGGCTATAGTGGCACATCCCAATATTTTGGCACTTTGGGCCTCGGCGTTGATGCCATCCTGGATTATTGGAAAAATGCCAACCATTGTGTCGACGAGCCCGTCATCGATACTTTCCCTGACCTCAAGAACGATGGACTGCGTTTTGTGCGTTATACCTACGAAGGCGATGCCGAACTGCAGCATATCAAAGTTATAGGTGGCAACCATAGCTGGTACCATAGCGAAGACCAGTACGATATTGGCTATCTGACCGAAATACACAAATTCTTCGTTGGCAATGGCGGTGGCAATGTGGGCCTTGCCGAGACCGAACAAAGCACTTTAAAGCTGTGGCCCAATCCCACTTCGGGTCAGGTCACCATTGAAGTGGCGAAAGCTACAGCCATCGAGATGTTTGACATTCAGGGTCGCAAAGTTGCACAGTATCCATTGAAGTCAGGCAACAATCACATTGACTTGGAAAATCTTCCTGAAGGAATGTATTTCATTAAGGATGAAAACGGAGCAGTGAAGAAAATCTTGCTGATGAAATAAACGCTACGCAAATGTTGACCCCGAAATTCGATACTTGCTTCTTTGAGCGTTATGCCATGGTTTCGTTGGCTACGCTGTTGGGTGAGCATTATGCTCATTTGGTCAACCGTGACCGGCCCGACCTGCAGGATGAAGAACAAGGTATCGGCATTGAGGTGACACGTGCCATCCGTGAGAACAAGAACGTGGCCAATGCCTTGGTGAACGAGATGGCGGGCGAAGACATCAAGGAAGTGAATGCGGAGGATTTGCGCCATATCAACCAAAGCGGTTATGCCTACGGCTTGGGTGACGGCACCCTCATCGGTCGCAACGAGTACGAATTCTGGTCATTGGCTTTGCCTCTGAAGCGCATCCTCGAAATCAAGATGGACAAGGTGAACAACGGCTTTTACGGCGATTTCAATGAGTTTGGCCTCTTCGTCTTCACCAAGGAAGACCTAGACCTCGAGCAAATCAAGCAGACTATGGCCTTTATGATGGAGAAGCAGGCCTATCAGAACCGACTCTATTCCCGACTCTTCCTTTCACAAATCCAGACCTTGTTTGATTGTGACCTTGAAACAGGACAATGTAAAAAATACAAGGTCAGTCGCGAACAAAGGCGACAATTCTACGACGAAGCCATCAGGGTTTGACGACTTTTGCGATGGCAGTTTTACCTTCGGCTTCGATAAGGATTATAAACGTTCCACTTGTCAGGTTTTGGAACAATTCTCCAATCTCAATGCGGTTGAGACCTGCTTGAGTGTTTCCAAACCCCTTGTTCACTAAAAGCTTGCCATCTATGGAATACACTTTTGCAAACAAATTGCAAGCACTTTGGCATTCAATTTCGGCATAGCTTGAAGCCGTAATAGGATTGCCAACGATGTTGACAAGATTCTCGTTTTGTGCGGATTCATAAACGCCTGTGAGGTCGAATTCGTAAGCTCCTAAATCGATACGGCCATCGCTGACGCGTTGGTGGCCATCTAAGTCAAGGCTGCTGAGGATTTCGGCAGGTGTTTCAAGTGAACCGGCATTGATGCAAGGGCTTCCAGGGCTTAGTCGGTAGTCTTCGTTTTCAGGGTCGGCAAAAAGCGGGTCTTCGTCAATGCAATTCTCATAAACAGTGATAACATCGTGGTTTGAAATGTACTCAAATCCGTGCTGGATCAAGCAGTTATGGAATTCTGGTGCATAATCATCGTAGGTCCACGACCATATCTGGACTTGTTCTTCCAATGGAGTATTGTCGTTGTTGCCGTAGACGATGCAGTTCCACACGGCGGGAGAACTATGTTGATAGAAAAAGATGCCGCCGCAGGTGACGCCAATGGAAAGGTTGTTGGTCACGGTGAGGTTGCTAATCAGGGGTGACGAATCGCTGATGGCCAGTCCGCCGCCGAAATGCCCCGAAATATTGTTGTCAAAGAGGGAGTTGGTGATGCTGCAAGGGTTGTCGTAACAGCGAATCAGGTAGAGTCCGCCGCCGTTGATGCCGTAATTGTGCTCAAACACACAACGGTCGATATTGATAGAGCAGCTATCGATGCTCAAGGCGCCTCCGATGGCACTTTGGCCGTTGTTGTAGCGGAAATCCGTGTCGGTGATGTCCACTTCGCAGTTGATGAAACGCAAGCCGCCGCCATACATAAAGTAAACGGTGTCTATTTCTGTGTAAGTCAAGTTGTTGCTGACGTTGCAATCATGCATAACCACTTTTGACCATTCAGCATTCAAGGCGCCACCATGTTCGCGCGAAAAGTTGCAAAACAGGGTGCTGTGACCGATTTCCACATCGTCGCTGTTGATGATACGTAGGGCACCGCCGTCCTGGTCGTCGTCGAGGGTGGCTTTGCCGTATTGGAAGCGGCAGTAATCCAATTTGCATGTACCGGCTTTTTCCATTCGGATGCCATTCCAGCCACCACGACCCATGTTGAAGAAGTAAAACCCTGTGGTGTCGGTTACCGTGAAGAGGATGGAATCGTTTTCTGTTCCAAGTGCGTTCAGCAGGGCGCCATCTTCGATACGGATTCCATAGAAACCATTGAATATTACCGTGGTTCCAGCTTTGATGTCCAAGGATTCCTGAACGACGACATCGCCCGTAACGAAAACGGTATCAGCTTCCCAAATACCTGATTGCAAGCCGTTTACTTCAATGTTTTGGGCGTTGGCAAAGAGGCAGCACAAGAGAAGAAATAGTAATAATCGAGCTTTCATCATAATAAGGTTTGAAAGATTATGGCGCAAAAGTAAGGCTTTTTCATTATTTTTGCACCGTTTTTCAGAAACGAGTCATGAAATTACCCATTATTGGAAGAAAAAATATGCCCATTCCCGTAGTTGGCGCTTTGGTAAAAGCTGCTGCGGAAATTAAGAATATCCCTGTCGAAATCCGACAAAACCATACCGACCCGATTCGTGCGCAAAGACGTGAGTTGCGCAAATTGTTGGTCAAAGCCCAGTTCACGGAATTCGGAAAGTTCTATCATTTTGATGAGATTTTATTGTCGAAAGACATCCTTGAGGAATACCGCAGACGAGTGCCAGTGTTCGATTACAACAAGATGCATGATGAGTGGTGGTACCTCAATCTGCAAGGCAAGCGCAACATCGCTTGGCCTGGAAAAATCAAGTATTTTGCCTTGAGTTCGGGCACCTCGGAAGCAGCCAGCAAATACATCCCGATAACCAAAGGCTTGAACAACAGAATCACCCGCGCTGGCATCCGTCAGTTGGTCTCGGCCACGCGCTATGATTTCCCTGTGAGTTTCTACAACCGTGGCGTCCTGATGATTGGTGGCAGCACCGATTTGCAATACAACAAAGAGTTTGGCTATTATGCCGGTGACCTCTCGGGCATCTCGGCAGGGAAGATCCCGTCGTGGTTTGAGGCTTTCTACAAGCCAGGTCAGAAGATCTCGAAGGTCAAGGATTGGGCCGAGAAGATGGACCTTATGGTGAAAGCCGCTCCCAAGTGGGACATTGGCGTTATCGTGGGTGTGCCGGCTTGGGTGCAAATCCTCCTCGAACGCATCATCAAGGAATACAACCTAAAGACTATCCACGACATTTGGCCCAATTTGATGGTGTATGTGCATAGCGGCGTGGCCTTTGCGCCTTACGAAAAAAGTTTTGAGCGTATTTTTGGCAAGGAGGTGATTTATATCGAAAGTTACTTGGCCTCAGAGGGTTACATCGCTTATCAGGTCGATTTGAAACGACGTGTGATGCAGCTTTTGGTCGATAATGGCATTTATTTCGAGTTCGTTCCTTTTAATGAGGAGAACTTTGATGAAGACGGCACCATTGTGGCAAATCCGAAGACACTGTTGCTTTCGGAAGTGAAGGAGGGTGTGGATTATGCCTTGCTGCTTTCCACTTGTGCCGGCACTTGGCGTTATCTCATTGGCGACACGATTAGATTCCTCAATACCAAGGACTGCGAAATCGTCATCACGGGACGCACGAAACAGTTTTTGAGCATCACGGGCGAACATCTTTCGCAGGACAACATGACTCGTGCCGTTGACTTGATGGCTGAGGAGCTTGGAGTCGAGATTACGGAATTCACTGTGGCAGGTATCCGTCACGACACGATGTATGCCCATCATTGGTATCTGGGCTGCGATGAACCGATTGACAAAGAATTGGCTATCAAAAAGATAGATGAGAATCTTTGCAAGTTGAACGACGACTATGCTGTGGAACGTACCCAAGCCATCAAGGAGTTGTTTGTGGATGTGTTGCCCACCAAGTGCTTCTACGAGTTTATGGAGCAGAAAATTGGCAAATGGGGCGGTGCCACCAAGTTTCCGCGTGTGTTGAAAGGCAAACGGCTTGAAATGTGGGAGGAATATGTGAAAAACGTTGAATTTTAATGGTTTAAGCAATGGAAAACACTTCTGGTATTTTTGAGAAACTACCTGAATTTAGCCGTATCTGGTCGTTTAGTTTTGTGATATGGGCCGTTGTCATTGGCTTGTTTCTTTCCTTGATCGTAAATATGGGTCCGGCATTCATTACCTTGGTGCAGACCAGTCTTCATAGGGGATTCAAGTCGGCGGCATGGTTTATTTCAGGAGTCATTCTGAACGATGCCATGATTATTTCATTATATATCCTGACTTCAGTGCAGGTGGTGATGCGTTCTGAGCTTGAGGTGACGTTGTTCAGCATCGGGGCGGGTATCATTTTAGTGTTGTTCGGCGTATTCACTTTCCGACGAAAAGCGGAAGATAAGGAGTCGTTGATTGAGAAACGCACCAATGAGATTATTGAGAAAAAAGATGACAAGCCATCCTGGCTCTTGATGCTTGGTAAAGGATTTGTTATCAACTTGTTGAATCCCTTTGTCTGGATTTTCTGGTTCTCTGCCGTAGCTGTCGTGGCAGGAAGCATGGGCGGCAACAAAGTGAACACGATAGTTTTTTTTGCGCTTATCCTCGGCACCACTTTGATGTGTGAGCTACTAAAGGCTTGGGGTGCTGCCAAATTGAAGGTGTTTTTCAATCCTCAACGGACCACCATAATGAATCGTTGTGCGGGCATACTGCTTGTGGTATGCGGCATCTATTTCATTGTCTTGAAAGGAGTTGTAAACCTACTTTAACCGTTTATACTGTAAAAGCAGTCCAAGGTGCCACATCAGGTAGTGGTGCCGTAATCTCTAATTGTGTTTTTAGGACGGGATGCTCAAAGGCGATGCGCCAGGCGTGGAGGCTGATGGAAGCATCGGGGTTGCTGCGTGGGTAGCCGTATTTCAGGTCGCCACGGATGGGGCAACCGATGTGCGCCAATTGGCAGCGAATCTGATGATGGCGACCTGTAAATAATTCAACTTCAAGTAAATAGAAGTTTTCTGACTTTCCGACGACACGATAGCTGAGTCGTGCCAGTTTGGCTTCTTTGGTGTCTTCAGGCACGACGAACGACTTGTTCATCTTCTCATTCTTCACGATGTAATCCTCCAGCACATCGGCTTGCTTGGGCGGATGGTTTTTCACCAATGCTAAGTAGGTCTTGCGGAAGTCACGGTCTTTAACTTTCACCGTCATTCGTGACAGCGCTTTACTCGTTTTGGCAAAGACAACTGCACCGCTCACGGGACGGTCGATGCGATGCACGAGGCCAGCAAACACGTTGCCTGGCTTGTCGTATTTTTCCTTGATGTATTCCTTGACATCGTCGAGCAGACACTTGTCGCCCGTCTTGTCGCCCTGCACAATCTCGGAGGGGAGTTTGTTCACCACGATGAGGTGGTTGTCTTCGTATAATATCCGATTAGCTATCGTATTCATTGGTCTCAATAATAACTCCGCTACCAATAACAAAAGGTTCCACTTCATGATACACCACTCCAAACTGGCCGGGTGCCACGCCTGAAATGGCCTCCTCAGAAACAATGTCGGCACCACGCTCGGTGAGGCGAATCGTGCCATAGGTGAACTCTGGCTGATGACGAATCTTAAATCGAATGCGCTGGCCATCAATGAATTGCAAAGCAGGATTCATCGGCTGTAAGTCACCCAAGGGTATGATGTTGGTATATTGTGCCACGGGGTCGTAGCCCTGCGACACATAGACGATGTTGTTTGGGATGTCCTTTTTCACTACGAACCAAGGACCGCCGCTTAAACCCAAACCCTTACGTTGTCCAATGGTGTGGAACCAAAAGCCCTTATGGCGGCCCAGTTTCTTGCCCGTTTCCAGTTCTACGATGTCGCCGGGCATTTCGCCGAGATACTCGCGGATGTAGTCATTATAGTTGATTTTGCCCAAGAAGCAAATCCCTTGACTGTCATGGCGTTCCGCACTCGGCAACTTGTACTGTGCGGCTATGCGGCGCACTTTAGGCTTGGGTATGTCACCGATGGGGAAGATGACCTTGCTCAGCTGGGCGTAGGTGATGCGACCGAGGAAATAGGTCTGGTCCTTGAAGGTGTCGGCTGCAGTACCGAGCCAAAAGACACCATTTTCGTCCTCCCATGAACGGGCATAGTGTCCCGTGGCAATCTTGTCGAAGTTATGCCCTTCTTTCTCCTCGAATGCACCGAGTTTGATCCAACGGTTGCACATCACGTCGGGGTTGGGCGTAAGGCCTTTGCGCACCATCTCCATGGTGTATCTCCCGACGGTCTCGAAATACTCGTGCTGCAAGTCCACGATGTCGAACTTGCAGCCGTATTTCTTGGCGATATAGGTCGTGATTTCAATGTCCTCCTCTGACGGGCAACTCGACAGGTCTTCCTTGCCTTCCATTCCTATTTTAATATAGAAGATATGCGGATCGTAGCCCTGCTCCTTGAGCAGCGGCACTACCACGGAGCTGTCGACGCCCCCCGAAACTAGTGCGGCAATGTTCATGGGTTAGATATTTGCTGCAAAAATACAAGTTTTTTCAATCCGACAGGGAATAAGGCTTGTCCTCTGGCTTCATACCGCGTGCCAGATTAGGCTCACTACCCATCTCGAAGACCAGTTTCCCACCTTGCATCAATTGCTCATGCGTGAGGTAAAGCTTCGTGATTTCCTGTCCGTTGTGCGTCACTTTCTGCACATAACGATTTTCATCGCTAACATTGGGTGCCTTGATTTCCAAGGTCTTGCCATTGCCTAAATGCACTTTCAGATAGGGCAGGTAGGGCGCACCAAGCACATATTGGTCACAGCCCGGACAAACGGGATAGAAACCCATGACGGAGAAGATGTACCATGCCGACATCTGGCCACAGTCGTCGTTGCCGCATAGACCGTCGATGTTGTTTTTGTAGAAACGATTCATGATTTCGCGGAGCCAGTATTGTGTCTTGTAAGGCTGTGAGGTCCAGTTGTATAGGTAAGCGATATGATGTGCAGGTTCGTTGCCATGGTTGTAGCATCCCATCAAACCCTCCTCGGTGACGTCCTCCGTGTTCTCGAAAAATTCCTTGGGCAGTTGCATGACAAATAAGGTATCCAAATTGTGGATGAACTGCGCATTGCCGCCCATTGCCTCGATGAGACCTTTCACGTCCTGAGGCACATAGAAGGAATACACCCATGAGTTGCCTTCCACAAAACCCTCACCTTCAGTGTCGAAGAGGCTGAAAGGCTCTTTCCATGTGCCGTCGCTCATCTTTGGTCGGGCAAAACCTAATTCAGTATCGAAGGTGTTACGCCAGTTGGCGGCGCGTTGCTTGTAGAGATTGGCCATATCTGTGTTGCCTGCCTTCAATGCGGCTTGGTAGATGGCCCAGTCATCGTAGGCGTATTCCAGGGTCACGGACACGCAACCGCTGTTTTTGTCAAATGGAACATAACCCAATTTCTGATAGTCGTCCAAATTCACGTAATACGGGCAAGTCGAGCTGCGTTGCATGGAGTATAACATTCCGTCTAGATTGTTTCGTTCCACGCAATGACGGGCAATGCCCTTGACATAGGCATCCGAAAGCACCGAAACGCCATGGTAACCTATCATGCACCAGTTTTCGTTGCCCATGTGCGACCACACAGGCAACAATCCGTGAACGCTTTGCTCGCTGTGCTTGAGCATCGATTGCACCATGTCGGCATTTCGCTGAGGCTGAAGCACATTGAAGAGCGGATGCAGGGCGCGGTAGGTGTCCCATAAGGAAAAAACGGTGTAGTTGGTAAAACCCTCTGCTTGGTGGATGTTGTGGTCGAGGCCACGGTATTGACCGTCCACATCCATATAAATAGAGGGATTAATCATGGTGTGGTAAAGCGAGGTGTACAGCATAGCTTTTTGATCTTCAGTGCCTTCGGCTTGTAAGATGGAGAGCTCTTTGTTCCATTTGCCTTGAGTCTCGGCTAAAAGTTGTTCGAAGTCGCGACCATCGGTTTCATCATGGAGGTTGCGCAAGGCTCCCTCAGTGCTGGTAGCCGAAAGTGCGACTTTCATTTCCAGCGTTTTAGGGTCGCTGAAAGTGAAATAGGCAACTATCTTGCGCCCCGTCATCTCAGGGAAGTTGTGTTTGACATCAAACTTGCCCCAACCGCCATTGTATTTGGGCTTCTGCAATTCTCGATAGCCATAGTCGGCTATAGGTTGGTTGAAACTGATGGCGAAATAAGTGTAATTCGTCCTCGCCCAGCCATTGGTGATGCGATAGCCCGTCAGCAAGGTGTCGTTTTCCACGCGGAGGTTGGCCCAAAGGGTTTTGCCATCGTAGTTGTAGATGCCGTGTTGCAAGTCCAAAATAATGCTGCCATCTTGGCCTTGCGGATAGGTATAACGATGGATACCAGCGTGTTCTGTAGCCGTAAGTTGGGCTTTGATGCTGTAATCTTTTAAAAACACCTCATAATAGCCTGGCACGGCAATTTCCGTGTCGTGGCTGAAGCGAGAGCGGTAGCCCGCATTAGGGTTAGTCTGTGTACCCGGATTGAACTTGATTTCTCCCGTGATTGGCATCACCAAAATGTCGCCCAAGTCGGAATGACCTGTGCCACTGAAGTGGGTATGGCTAAAGCCTACGATGGTACTGTCTTTGTGTTGATAGCCAGCGCAGTACTCATAAACTCTTGGTTGGTAAACACCGTCGATGTCGTGCGGCACGGTGTCGGTGTCGGGGCTGAGTTGCACGATGCCGAAGGGCGCACAAGCCCCTGGGAAGGTATGCCCCATGCCGTTTGTTCCGATGATGGGATTGACATATTGGATGTAGTCGGTAATGTTGTCGCTGTTAGCTTCTTCTTTGACAGGAGCCGTTTGGCAGCCAAACATTATCAGCCCAAAGGTAAGTAACAGAAAGTGCTGAGTTTTCATAGTTTATGCGGTTTAGATTTTGCAAAAGTAAGAAATAGTCTCGTAGGGACGAAAAAAAATAGGCAGGTGATGAAAACCCCTGCCTAATAATAATCTGATTCCCATGAACCCCGATAGGGGTGACAGGAAATTACCCCACGTTGCAGCCTGGCGTGACCAAGTCGCTCGGGGTAAGCAGCACAAGTCTACCGTCCTTGTCCTCGGCAGAGAGAATCATGCCCTCGCTGACCACGCCCTTGAGCTTGCGCGGCTCAAAGTTGGCGATGAAACACACCTGCTTGCCGACCAGTTTCTCGGGCTCGGTATAATACTTGGCAATGCCGCTCACTATGGTCCGTTTGTTCATGCCGTCGTCGATGAGGAACTGCAGCAGTTTGTCGGCTTTTGGCACTTTGCAGCATTCGAGGATGGTGCCCACGCGGATGTCAACCTTCATGAAGTCGTCGAAACTGACGTTTTGCTTCACCTCGGCAGGCTTCCAAGCATTCAGTTGGTTGGCCTTTTTGGTGTCTTCCAACTTTTGCAGTTGGGCGGCCACCACACTGTCCTCGACCTTTTCAAACAGCAGCTCGGGCTGGTTGATGACATGGCCTTCTGGCAACAAAACGGTGTTCTCGGCATCGTTCCACCCCTTCACTTCCAAGCCAATCATCTGTTGCAATTTCTTCGCGCTGAAAGGCAGGAAAGGCTCGCTCAAAATGGCCAAGTGTGCCACAATCTGCAAACTGACGGCCATCACGGTCTTCACGCGCTCGGGGTCGGTCTTGATTTGTTTCCAGGGCTCGTTATCGGTGAGGTATTTGTTACCAAGACGGGCGAGATTCATCAACTCTGACAAAGCCTCGCGGAACTTGTAAGTATCCAGCAGATGGCCAATCTTTGCAGGATAGGCGTTCATCTCTTCAATAACGGCTTTGTCGGTGTCGTTGAGGTTGCCCAAAGCAGGCACGGCACCTTCGTAATATTTATGTGTCAGCACCAAGGTACGGTTGACGAAGTTGCCGAATATGGCCAACAACTCATTGTTGTTGCGGTCCTGATAGTCCTTCCAAGTGAAGTTGTTGTCCTTAGTCTCGGGAGCGTTGGCGGTAAGTACATAACGCAACACATCCTGCTTGCCTGGGAACTCCTGTAGATACTCGTGCAACCACACGGCCCAGTTGCGCGAGGTCGAAATCTTGTCGTTCTCAAGGTTGAGGAACTCGTTGGCGGGCACGTTGTCGGGCATGATATAGTCGCCGTAGGCTTTCATCATGCAGGGGAAGATGATGCAGTGGAACACGATGTTGTCCTTGCCGATGAAATGCACCAACTTGGTCTCAGGGTCTTTCCACCATTTCTCCCAGTCCTCGCCACGCTCTTCGCAAATCTCTTTAGTATTGGAGATGTAGCCGATGGGTGCGTCGAACCAGACATACAGCACCTTGCCGTCAGCACCATCGAGCGGGACGGGGACACCCCAGTCGAGGTCGCGAGTGACGGCGCGAGGTTGCAAGCCGCCGTCGAGCCAGCTCTTCACCTGACCATACACGTTGCTTTTCCATTCCTTGTGGCCTTCGAGAATCCATTCACGGAGCCAGCCCTCATACTGGTCGAGAGGCAAATACCAGTGCTTGGTCGGCTTCTTCACCAAGGCCGCGCCGCTGAGTTGCGAGTGCGGGTTGATGAGCTCATCGGGGCTCAAGGAAGAGCCGCATTTCTCGCATTGGTCGCCGTAGGCGCCTTCAGCACCGCATTTCGGGCAAGTGCCAACAATATAACGGTCGGAAAGGAACTTCTGACGTTCTGGATCAAAGTATTGTTCTGTTTCCTTTTCGATGAACTTCCCTTCGTCGTATAGCTTCTTGAAGAACTCCTGAGCCGTGGCACGGTGCATCTTCGAAGAGGTGCGAGAGTAGATATCGTAACTGATACCCAGCTCCTCAAACGACTTCTTGATAATGGCGTGATAGCGGTCCACGATGTCTTGTGGCGTAACACCCTCTTTTTCAGCTTTAATCGTAATCGGCACGCCGTGCTCGTCGGAACCACCGACAAACAGGACTTCCTCACCACGCATTCGGAGATAACGGACGTAAGTGTCGGCGGGGATATAAACGCCGGCGAGGTGACCGATGTGGACAGGGCCGTTGGCGTATGGCAAGGCCGTGGTTACAGTGTAACGCTTGAAGTGTTTGTTCGATGATTCCATAGTATTATTTTTTAAAAACGGGTGCAAAATTACAAAATTCAAATTGTTTTTTTTAACTTTGCTAAAATAAAGCATCAAATCTATGAGATTATTTTTTAAAAGAATTTTAGCGTTAGCTTTCCTAACTTTGTTTACCAGTGTGATAAGTGCTCAAATCACAGGCAAGTTCGGCACTTACTACGACCAACGTGAGTTGCTTTTTGAGAGCTTGCCCACGGCAACCAGCGACATCATCTTCCTCGGCAACAGCATCACCGACGGCGCCGAATGGAGCGAGATCTTCCAAAACCCACATTGCAAAAACCGTGGCATCAGCGGCGATGTCATCCCCGGCGTGCTCAATAGGCTGGGAACCGTCACCCAAGGACAGCCAGCCATGATTTTCCTGATGATTGGCACCAACGACATGAACTGGGGCTATAGCAACGACACCATCGCCCTTGGAGTGCGCACCATCGTGCAACGCATCAAAACGGAGTCGCCAAAAACACGAATCATTGTACAAAGCATTCTGCCCACCAACGACTGTTACGGCCTCTTCACGGGACACACAAAACGTTGGCAAGACGTGGCTGTCATCAATGAAATGCTGCAAACAATGACAGCGGAAGAAGGTGTTGATTATCTGGATCTTTATCGTTATTTTGCCACTGAAGAAGGCAAGATGAATCCTACATACTCCAACGATGGTCTTCACCTGAACGGCGAAGGCTATGCGCTCTGGAAACAAATCATCGAAGAATACTATAAGACTTTCCCAAGACCGGTTTACAAAAACGGCAAAGTGCCTGTTTGGCTGAATCTTGGAACAGGAGTCAACGTGATCCACTGTTTCGACCAAGGCGCCTCTCCCCTACAATATTTCGGTGTGGGAGCAAACATCCATAGCGGCGTTACGGTAGCCTGGAACCGTTACCTTGTCCAAGCGGAAATGAGGGCTTTAGGCAACCTCGTTTTCAATAGAAACATTAGCCTGTCGTATGCTTTTGGCATCGATGGACGCGCCGAGTTCCTATGCCGTTGTCTTAGTTACCAAAACAACCAGCTGCACCTGTGGTTTGGCGGCGCCTTGCAAAGCTATATCGACATCAAGGACTACCCGCAGCTGATGAACGCCTCCGTCGGCTATTCCTCGTTTCTGAACCTACACGGCACCGGGATGATCCAATACGACTTCGCTCCCATGCACGACAACGAATACAACTTGTTCAGCATTTATGGAAAAATATCGCTGCCGCTGATAGGCATGGTAAGCCGACCGGGGTTTGCCTATATGGACAATTACACTGCCAACATCAACACTGTCAACACCTTACTTCAGGATTATATCAGCTGTCCCATCCTGTTTCCTGGTGTAAGTACAGACATCGGATTCATGGTCAACCTATTAAACAGCAACAGAATAGGATTATCATACCGCTGGGATTATCTCACTTCACGACACACTGGAGAATACCGTTTCGATCATGCCGCGCACAGCTTCAATGTCACCTACATGTTTAACCTTTATTGATTATGGTCATGAAAAAAACAACTTTTTTCTTGCTTTGCTTGAGTGTTATCGTTCTCAATTCGTGCGAAAAAGCCTTCATGGAAAAACCCGCCGCCAACAATCCAATGAGCATTTTTGATTATCTTTGGAATAAGGTTGACCAGCAATACGCCTTCTTCGATGTGAAGGGTGTGGATTGGGACTCGGTTTACGAAGTATATCGTCCGAAGGTGTCTGAAGATGACATGCATATTGACAGCCTCTTCAAAGTTTGTGCTGACATGCTTAACACCTTGCAAGACGGACACACTAACTTGGTTTCCAAATTTGATGTGTCGCATAATGACTCTGTTTATTATAGGATGTATGCCAACAGAAACATCAATACCGAGGTCGTGGCTCTCAACTACTTGACTGTCAACTATCACACCACGGGTGGCTTTACCCACAATGCCATTCGTGACGGCAAGGTGGCCTATATACGCTATGCATCATTCATGGACGACATTACCACAGATAACCTGTCGTATCTTCTCGACCGCTATCAGGACTGCAAAGGCCTGATCCTTGACCTACGCCAGAACGGTGGAGGCAACATTGCCAACATCAGTACGCTGCTTTCCATCTTCGACAATCACGGGCAGCCGCTTTACCGCACCCAAATCAAAGCAGGACCCGAACATGATGCCTTCACGGAGCTTACCACCGTCCATGCTGACAGTATTGACTACACCGACGTTTTCACCGAACCAGCTTATACCAAACCTGTAGCCGTGATCATCGACCGTGGCTCCTACAGTGCGACCTCGTTCTTCGCCATCTGCACCCAAGCCTACGACAACATCAAGTTGTTTGGTGACTATAGTGGTGGCGGCCTCGGTCTGCCCAACGGCGGCGAGTTGCCCAACGGCTGGACCTATCGCTTCAGCATCACCAGAACCATCGCCAATGACGGAGGCAACTATGAGAACGGTGTGCCGCCCGATGTGAGCGTCATCCTCGATCCTGCCTGCACCGCACAAGGCATCGACAATGTGATTGAGTCCGCCGCCGATTGGATTTTATCCAAAAAATAATTGTTTTTTTTCAATTAAAGACTATCTTTGCAACTGAACAACAGAACACTGAACAACTAATAACTTTACACGATGGATTTAAACAGCATTTTAGGAGCCTTGACGGCTGGTAGCGCCGTCAACGACATGGGCAAACAATTCAACATGAACAGCAATCAGGTGAATTCGATCATCACCGCCGCACTCCCCACCCTTATCGGAGCCATGCAGAAGAACGCGGCCACAGAAAACGGAGCCGCTTCGTTGGCCAACGCTTTCACAAGCCATCTCGGTGACTCATCAGTCAACCTGAGCAGCGCCAGCCTGACTGACGGTGGCAAAATCCTGGGTCATATCTTAGGAGGCAACTCAGACTCTGTCTTCTCGGCCTTGGCCAAACAGACTGGCACCAACAGCAAACAAGTAAGCGGCATCCTTTCGGCCATCGCTCCCATGCTGCTCGGATTGTTGGGCAAAGGTCAGAAAAGTGCCAATATGGGTATCGGTGGCTTAGGCAGCCTACTTGGTGGACTTCTTGGAGGTGGCAGTTCTTCGCCAGCATCCGGCCTTGGTGGCATGTTGGGCGGCGCTATGGGCGACAAAAACAAAAACGGCATCCCGGATATCATTGAAGGGTTTATGAAGTAATTTGGAATTAATAATTTACAATAATGGATATTGTCATTGCGGGAGATGGTGAAGTGGGGTTGCACTTGGCGGAAGCCTTGGTGCGCGACAACCACAACATCACCATCGTTGACCCTCACGAAGAGCTGCTGAAGATGGTGGAGTCGCATTCCGATCTGATGACCATCACGGGCGACTCCACCTCCACTTCGGTCTTGCGACGCGCCAACGTCGCAAAGGCCGACTTAGTCATCGCCGTGCTTCATGACGAGCATATCAACCTGCTCACCGGCATCATCGCCAAAAAACTTGGCGCGAAAAAAGTCATCGCCCGTGTCAACACCATGGAGAACCTGAGTTCTGAAGTGTGGCGTATGTACCAGGATTTAGGCATCGACGGACTGCTCTCGCCAGAGGACATCGCCGCCCAAGAGATCATCTCCCTGTTGAAACAGAACGCCTCATTAGAGACCTACGACTTCTCCGGCGGAAAGCTGCAACTCTTCATGGTGAAACTTGAGTCGGAAGCCGAAATCATCGGGAAAACCGTAGGGGAAGTCACTGAGCAATACCAGCATATTGACTTCCGTATCGCCGCGATACACCGCCGGCAAAACACCTTCATCCCACAAGATGACACCATATTCCAATTAGCCGACATGGTATATGTGGTCACCAAACCTCATGCCATCAAGGACATCATCCGCCTGAGCGGGAAGAAACAAATCAACATCCATAATGTGATGATCGTAGGTGGTGGCCGTGTGGGAAGAATCACCGCAAGACGCCTGGAAAACGATTTGAATATCAAGATTTTGGAAAAGAGCAAGGAACGTTGCATGGAGCTTACCAACTCCTTGTCGAACGCTTTGGTTGTCAACATTGACGCACGTAACCTTGATTTGCTCGAAGAGGAAGGCATCGCCGAAATGGATGCCTTCATCGCTGTCACCGACAACACCGAGACCAACATCCTTACCTGTCTGCAAGCCAAGACTTTCGGAGTGAAAAAGACCATTGCCCTGGTGGAAAACATCGACTATATTGACATCTCGCAGAACATCGGCATCGACAGCATCATCAACAAAAAACTCATAGCGGCTTCGTACATGGTGCGTTACACTTTGGGCGCCAAGGTGTCGTCGATGAAACGCCTCAGCGGCATTGATGCCGACATTGTGGAGTTTGAGGTAAGACAAGGTTCCGCCGTGACCCGCAAGATGATCGGCAAGCTGCCCATGCCTTCCGATGCTATTATTTGCGGCATTGTCCGCGACGGAGAGAGTTATATTGCCACAGAAGAGTTTGAAATTCAAGCCGACGACCGTGTAGTGGTATTGGCATTACCCCAAGCGATCCCTGCTGTGGAGCGTTTGTTCCATTAAATCATTGGTTGATGAGCGCAAACGGAAAAATAAGCATACCAGTACTGCTTCGTGTTCAGGGTTTTCTGCTGTTCATCGAAGGCATCTTTATGATGACCGTCATCCCTGTGACCATTTTCGATCACGGCATCAACGTGTTCAGCATGCCGTTTTCAGCGCTCATCACCGTGCTGACGGGTTTTATCATGGTGTTTTCAACCCGGAAAATGAAAGGACAGGCCATCAACCACCGCGAAGGTGTCATCACCATCTGCCTGTCATGGTTGACCTTGTCGGTGTTTGGCGGCTTACCGTTCCTGCTCAGCAAAAGCGTCCCCAACTTCACCGACGCATTTTTTGAGGCTTTGTCGGGCTTTACCACCACTGGATCCACCATCCTGACCAACATCGAGACGGTGCCGAAAGACATCCTCTTATGGCGCAGCATGACCCAATGGATGGGCGGACTGGCTATTATCGTGTTTGCCGTCGTTCTCATCCCACTGCTGAGCGTGGGCGGAATGCAACTGTTTATGACTGAGATGAACGGCATCAACTATAGCAAGTTACATCCCCGCACCATGCACACCGCAAAACGGCTTTGGGGTCTTTATGTGTTTTTCACCCTGCTTGAGACCATGCTCTTGTACTTTGGCGACATGGACTGGTTCGATGCCCTGTGCCACTCTATGACCACCATCTCATCGGGAGGTTTTTCCACCCGGACAAGCAGTCTGGCGCACTATTCCAACTACTCCCAAATCGTGGTGATGTTTTTCATGATCCTCTCAGGATGCAACTTCACCTTGCTGCTCATCGCATTGGTGCGAAACCCCAAAGTCCTATTCAGCAATGAAGAGTTCCGTGACTTCATCATCATGATCCTCAGCATCAGCACGGCTGTGGCACTGGCCTTGATTTTCATCGTAAAAATGAATGTCGGCAGTGCCTTGCGATCCTCTTTCTTCAGTGTGATTTCCGTGTTGACCACCACGGGATTTTTCGTGAGTGATTACACTTTGTGGCCGATTGGCTTGTGGGTGGTGCTTCTGTTGCTGATGTTCATCGGAGCTTGTTCAGGCTCCACTTCCGGCGGCATCAAGATCATACGGCATCTTATTTTCACCAAAAACGCCGTGCTGGAATTGAAACGCATACTCCATCCCAATGCGGTAATACCTGTAAAAATCAACAAAAAATCTCTATCCAGAAGTGTGATTTTCAAGACGATGACTTTCGTCTTTGTATATTTCTTCATCTTCCTCGGTGGCGTTATCGTGCTGCTCACCTTAGGAATTGATTTCAACACTTCGATAGGTGCTTCCCTGGCCACACTGAGCAATTTAGGCACAGGCATCGGCGATGTGGGGCCTTACGGCACTTACGCTTTTCTCCCTCAGATAGCCAAATGGATCCTTGCCTTGTTTATGTTGCTTGGCCGCGTGGAGCTTTTCACACTGATGTCAATCTTTTCCAGAAATTTCTGGAAATAGAATCTTATTTCAACACCTTAAAGACCACTGGAATCGCTTCAACACCATTCTCAAAATGGTAGGTGACATCGCTCTCACCATATACAGCGATGCTCAGTGTCATCACATAAGTCTTTCCAGATGAAAACACATTGAAGAATTTCGTGTCGTCTTCAGAGATTTTATTGGCATCGGTCACAATGCGTGAGACTAACACTTCATTCTCAGAGACAGCCTCTTCCAAGGTTTGGCCTGACTTCAGCTCATAGACATTCACCTCATAATCCACATGATCCCCGTCGGCCACATCCTTGACAGGAGTCCATGCGACAGTGTTAAACATCTTTACTTCGGGCACTGATGTGGGAAGTTCGTAATTCGCTGGGTCATGGATATCATCGCCTGTGCGATCCACGGGAGACTTCCATTGCGGTGTTGTGAAAGCTGGTGCCTTGGGATCGTCACCCCATTGGAAAAAGACCCCTTCAGAATATGTCAAGTCATCCTCTATGAAGTCGCGCGAGACGGTGTCGTGTTTATGCTCCGCCCACAATCCATTGACGTAAAAGTTGGTGTCAGCAATCAAGTATTCCCAATAATCCACTACAAAGTGACTCGACAATTGCAGGTAGTAGAGGCTGCCTTGATCCATTGCGGTACCCCATCCTGCGAGCGTATGGTTTATCAACTCACGACTGTCCATGTCATAGCTTTCAGGCACCTCTATTTCCTCATAGAGTTGCGGCTCATAGCTGGTGATGCTGTCAACGTCACCTTCTATATAATCATACAGTTCGATGGTATAGGAGACATCCTTCAGCGATTCATGCCGGATGGGCATGAAGCCAACTTCCAAATCGTCGCCCATAGGGATGGTGTAGTAGCCATCACTCTTCACATAATGGCGTTGGGGAACAAGCACGATCATTTGTTCATCGGGAATGGCTTCGTCAATAATCTCTTCCAACTCCGAGGCCTCCTCAACACCGCCTTCCCACTCGGTCAGGCCATCCACTTCATCACCTTCTTCGCCTTCTTCACCATCGTCCAGTTCGAAATAATAGCCGTCGGGGGCATAGCACCAGAAGAAGGGCATCGGCTGGCTTTTGCCGCCATTGGCGATGATAAAGGCATCCATTGTCCTGCTGACTTTAACCTGTTCAGCCTGTACCTGAGCCACATAGAGTGCTCCCCTTTCCAAAGGCACCTTGATATCGCGCAAAGTGTCGAATACCATGAATGTTTGGTTGCGCACCTCTGCGGAAAAGACAGTGGGGTTATACTTGATGGCGTCCCGATAGTTCTGGCCATTCAACACTTTCACCAGCTTAAACTTATACTTGAATTGGACACTTCTGTCAGCACAGTTGGAGATGACAGGTGTCCACTGGAAATTGATTTTCCGAGTAGGAAGCACCACCATAGCGCCGTTCAAGGCCATCTGCGCACCTGCCATAGGCGACACCATTTCGGGTGCGGAACCCGAATAGCAGATGTCGTAAAAAGGATAGCTGTCATCGGAAACCTTAACCCGGCCAGGAAGAGCTTCCCATAGGTAAACGTCCAAACGAAGCTGATAGGTGCCTTCGGGTAACAATTGCGCATTGAGAGGATTGCTGAGATCAACATTGGTTTCCTTGCGTCCCCCACGTAACTGGTCCAGCAACTCATCTCTGTTTATATTGTTAAGCCCACCAAAAAGGTGAATTGGTTTTGCGGGAACTGTACCTGGTTTAGTGCGAATATAGAAAGAGTCTTCGTTGAGTGAGAAATCTATGTCGAAAAAAACATCCACACCCTCACTTCCGACATCATACACGTAAAGTTGTATTTCGAAGTAACGGAACGGATCATCCAAATAGTTGGTTGCTGTTATTGGCAAGATGCGAACCTTTTGTCTCACATCCACATGAACATTTTGTGCCGTTACGGTCGTAAGTCCCGAAACAAGTGCAACAGCCAAAACTATAATTCGAAAAATGTGTTTCATATCAAGATTTGTTTTTATGATTCTGAATGTTATCTACTTTTTTTTGACCTGATCAGACGTGAAGCGAAGGTATAGCTGTACTCCACCATGAAACGCACATCTGTATTGACAGCCACATGCTGGCCAATGATGATGTTGTCACTATAATTACTGATAGAGAAGAAGACGGACGCATTGTGGCGATCCTTATAGTTCAGCGTGGCACCCAAACGAGCCGCCAAGGAGACGTCGTTGGTCATCTCTGAACCAGCTTCTCTGCCTAAGCGATGAGCGAGGTAATCCAAAACTTGCCTCTCCGCGTCAGAGAGTTCTTCTGTCTCCGTTTTCTCAACGTTATAAGCCATTGTCAGTCTGGCATTGCCGGAAAGCGACAAATTGTCCTTTTCAATAATATTATAGGTAGTGCCTCCCGAGATACAATGGGAATTATAGTCATTGCCGGGAGAACGAGACAGGGAATAGTCGTAATTGGCATCAATCGAGACCCGAGGTTCTGCAAGATAGACCTCATAGCCGAGGCCATAACTCGTAGTGGTGACATCAAAGCGCATCCCCTCCATTTGCTCGTTACGATTCTTGTTCTGCAAAAGATTGAAATTCAAACTGAAAGTATGGTCGTTATCAAGCGACAAAGTGTAACTGGGCGAAACATCTATGGAATGGGTGATCTGGTTGATGCGGTTCTTTTCACTGACTACCTCCACACCGTCTAACTGTTTCTGAGTCACACCATTATATAAGAGAGCCAAAGCCACATGTTCGCCAAAGAAATTGCTCCAGCTGGCAGTATAGGAACCCACCTGGTTGGTGTAGAGCTGTTTCTTGTCCAAATTGTCACGTTGCAAATAGCCGTTCAAGCTCAGGAAAGCGGTTTGGTTAAATAAAGATGTTGAAAATCTACCTCCGAAAGTCTGAGCGTTTTGGTTGAATCCGTTCGCTCCCAAAGAAATATAGTCAGGTTGCACAAAACGATAAGTAAGAGTTGCGTTGACAGGATTGAATTTGAAATTCAACAAAGCGTCACCGGCAAAGCGGACTTCACTGCCGAAACGGGCATCGAAAACTCCAAATTTCCGTAATTCTCCCGTGAGTTTATTGACCAAACCGGCTCCACTGATGCCTTTTAGCACCATTGTATCCTGTGTGATGTCGGGAGTGTACAAGCTGGCGCCTAAATTGGTCTCAAACGTCACCCCTTTGCCAATGGTGAAATGTCCTTTTACGCCCATTGCCAAGTTTTCCTTTCCCTTAAGTGTTGTATCAAGAACCATGAGAATGGTATCTATTTTGTCAGCGGCATGTATGAAACTGAAGTCCAGATAATTACGTTTACTACCTAAGGCTATGTGGGCAGCGTATGCCTTGCGCTCGAGCTGCGGGATGGACATATAATCCACATTGTTCAAGCCTAACAACGAGTCGGAAAGAAACTGAAGGGCACTGCGGTCATCAAGTCGCGTGCGGAGACGTGTGGCACGGTTGAAAGTGCCATAGAACCCACCGAAACGGAAGAAGTCTCCCCGGTATTCCACGCCCACACCATTGAAGGAAATGCCATTATACGTATAGTTGGAAAAATTCATGGAAGACGTCCCAAAATGGAAGGTGAATTTTTTCCATACAGGCTTAAAGTTTATCGTGAATATCGGGTCGGAAAAGTTGAACTGCTCCGCACTCGTGTTGATATAATTCACACTCATCGGAATACTTACACCATAAACATTAAATATCATATTGGCGTATGCGGTGGTTGAGAATGGGGTGTTGTAATGCAAGTCAACATTATTCCACGACGAGGTGAGCTGCGTCCCGACCGTACCTGAAACGGTCAACGGGTCAACTATGGTGTGACGTTCTGAATCCTGAGCCACTGAAGTCAATGGAAGGCCGAACATCAACAAAAAACAAAGAAAAATCAAAAAGAATATATAACGTTTCATGGCTGAAATTTTTTGTTATCCATTGAATTATTTTTGCAATATTACAAATTAAACAAATAGAATCCTAAATATTTCATAAAAAATTGTATTTTTGTCCTCAGTTTCCTTTAAAAAGACACCTATGATATTCTATTTCTCCGGATGTGGCAACAGTCGCCATGTGGCCGAGACGCTGGCTGCTAAACTCAACGACGCCTTGGTTTTCATCCCCGAAGCGGCACGCAACAGCCAATACAACTACACTTTAGCCGACAATGAGCGTCTTGGCTTTGTCTTCCCCGTGTATTCCTGGGGCCCTCCCCGTTTAGTGCTTGACTTCATTAAACAACTCCAGTTGACCAACACACCAAAGTACATTTATTTTGCCTGCACCTGTGGCGACGAATGCGGCCAAACCGAAAAGATTTTTCGCAAAGCATTGCAAGACAAAAACATGAACCTCGATTCCTGTTTCAGCCTGATCATGCCCGAGACCTACATCGGCATGCCAGGATTTAAACTTGACACCGAGGAAAATGCCAAGAAAAAGATTGCCATCGCTGACGCCACTCTCATCCGCAACGTTCCACGTCTGCTCAACAAAGAACGTTTTTCGGAAATTAGCATAGGCGGTTTTGCCTGGCTGAAAAGCCATGTCATCAATTCAAGTTTCAACAAATTCGCCACCGACGACCGCAAATATCGCTCCACAGACAAATGTATTGGATGCGGCAAGTGCGTGGAAATCTGTCCTTTGCAAAACATTACCTTGGAAAACGGTCGCCCGAAATGGAATGGCCACTGCACCATCTGCATGGCTTGTTACCACCATTGCCCGATGAACGCAATACAATATGGCAAAGCCACCGAGGGAAAAGGACAATATTATTATGGTATGTTTAAAAAATAAAATATATCTTTGTACCATAATTATTCATCAAAACAAATTAATACCATGAAAAACAAGCACTTTCAAACACTCGTTCTCTTCTTCTCCTTACTATTTTTTTCCTTTACAAAAAACATCTTCGCACAATGCGTGATCCCCATCACAGAAGGGCAGTCTTATATTGAGGATTTTGAATCAGGCCAGATGGAATGCTGGACGGTGGAAGCTACTGGATCAGCCACTTGGGAGGTGATGAGCGGAACCGCATCGAGTGTGGTGGCCTTTAAAAACGCAAACGCCGGTGACGAGGCCCGCTTGATTTCGCCCACCTTCGACCTGTCGGGAGTCGGCAGTGCCACTTTTAGCTTCGGATACGCTATGATGGCGATGTACCCTCCCTATGACGAACTCACGGTGAGCTACCGCACCTCAGAGACCGACAGCTGGCACGACCTTGGCAGCTTCAGCCTCAACGACTGGACAAATGTTTATGATGAGACATTCGACCTGCCCAACATCTCCTCCACTTATCAAATTTCATTTTTGGGACACAGCAATGGCGGTTATTATATTTTCATCGACGAGATTGAGCTTGCCGGTGCTGGTGGATGCGCCCGTCCAGTGAATTTAAAGGCCACCGAAATCACCGCGTTCTCAGCCCTTCTCGAATGGTCAACGACAGGCAATGAGGAGAACTGGATACTGGAAATGAACGGCAACCAACGAACCATTGACACCCAGCCTTTCTTAGTGGATGGGCTGTCACCGCAAACAACATACACTTTCCGTGTGAAAGCCATCTGCGGCGGAGGCTTGGAGTCGGAATGGTCGTTCCAGATGACGTGTGAGACACTCTGCGATGTGATCACCGTGACCGATGACGAGCCTTATTGCGATGACTTCGAAGCCTCGGAGAGCTTAATGTGCTGGCAAAACGAAATAATGTCGGGTGAAGACGGCTGGGTGGTGGATCCAGGATACCTTATCCTTAACAACACTGCCTTTTTCATCTGGATGGGCGGCGAGGCATGGCTCATCTCAGCCCCCTTGGACATCACCGCTGTCACCAACCCCACCCTCACATTCAAGCACAAACAACCACATGGCGACTATAACAATGTCGATGAGCTTTCCGTATGGTACGGCACCTCGCAAAGCGACTATTGGCATCTGCTCGGAGAATACACCACCATCTATGAGGACTGGGAAACCGTCACCTATGCCCTGCCCGACCCTTCCGCCAACTACTATATCGCCTTCAAAGCCAAAGCCAACAATGCCAACGGCGTGTATGTTGACGATGTACGAGTAGGCAACAGCCAAAATGATGCTATTGCCGAAACCACCGCACTCAAAGCTGTAGTGAGTCCCAACCCCACACCAGACAAAGTTGTCGTGGAGACTAATGCCATTAACGGCAACATCGTGGTGTATGACATGTCAGGAAGGAAAATGGCGACAGCAATGCTCTGCAAAGGACGTGCTGAACTTGATTTAAGCGGCTTTGCCAAAGGCATTTACATGGCTCAGGTCAACAGTACCAACGGCGCAACCACCATCAAGCTGGTAAAAGAATGATCAACCCACCAATATATGACAGAACAAGAGATTAAATCCAATGAAAAGTTAATTGTAAAAATTGATTATCTGCCCAGCGTTAACTATTCGATGATGAATAGCGGCGTTGACGTTTGCAATTCACTTGTCGTGGAAAACAACGATGACAAGGATTGGCAACAGTTGTCTGTGCAAATCAGCGGACAATACATCAAAGACAGCAGTTACCGACTGGAATTTCTTAAACAAGGACAGGCAGTTCAAATCAATTCGGTGAAAATAGAGCCGGATTTTAAAATCCTGAGCGAAATCACCGAAGCAATTAACACGTCTTTTGTTCTAAACATAAAAAACGGGGAAGAAACACTGTTTGAAAAGGACTATCCAATCACGCTCCTGTCATACGAGGAATGGGCTGGAAGCGGCATCATGCCCGAACACTTGGCGGCATTCGTGGTGCCTAACAATCCTCTTTTGCCAAAGATAAAACTTACCGCGGCGAGGTTTTTGGAACAATGGACAGGCTCCTCCGCCTTCGACGAGTACCAAACCCAAGACCGAAACAGGGTGCGTTCACAAGTTGCCGCCATCTATGAGGCGCTACGATCCGAAGGCATCATCTATTCCGCCCCTCCCGCCAGCTTCGAAAAGACAGGGCAACGCATACGTCTGGCTGACAAAGTGTTGATGGAAAAAACAGGCACCTGCCTGGATACCAGTCTTTTAATAGCCTCATGTCTCGAAGGAATCGGGATTTATCCCATCATCCTGATGATGAAAGACCATGCGATGGTGGGCGCCTGGCTCACCCCCAACGTTTTCCATCAGATGGTTTGCGACGACGCCAGCTACCTCCTGAAAGAAACCGCTGACGGTAACAACAACTTGGTGATACTGGAATCGACAAGCATCACCTCATCGGAAAAAATCAGCTTCGAGGCATCAGTGAAAAGCGCCATGCTGACGTTGAGCGACGAAAGCAAGTTTCAGTATTTTATTGATATTCACCGCTGTAGGCTTGGCAACATCAAGCCCATGCCGCAAAGGATTCAAGTGGATGGCACTTGGACCTTCGCCAACGAAGGCATCGCGCACGAAAATGCCACTAAAACCATCAACAACCTGAGCCACTACGACTTACGACTTGAAGACACAGGAAAACCCACCACCAAGCAGATGATCTGGGAGCGCAAACTCCTGGATTTCTCATTGCGTAACAATCTCCTCAACACCAAGTTGGGTCGAAAAGTCGTTCCGTTTATCTCCTTTGAAATAGAGCATCTGGAAGACCATCTGCAAAACGGCGAGGACTATCATATCATCCCGTCACCAGGCAAAAAGCTGGAGCCGAACCCTGACGGAATGTATGACTCTAAACAGCAAGCATCTGAGTATGAGAAATATGTGTCGGAAATGATTCAGAGCAATAAAATCGCCTCATACCTGACCGACATGGAGTTGCAGAACGCTCTGAAATACATTTACAGAACCACCCGCACCTCGTTGGAAGAAAACGGTGCCAACAGCCTGTTCCTCGCACTCGGCCTACTGAAATGGTACGAGACCTCCAAAAGCGAACAACCGCGCTACGCTCCCATCTTGTTAATGCCTGTTGACATCGTGCGCAAAAGCGGCAACAACTATATCATCAGGAAACGCGATGAAGACATCATTCTGAATATCACTCTGTTAGAACTTCTGAAACAGAATTTCAAAATCAACCTGAATGTACTGAAAGAGCTGCCGCAAGACGAGAACGGCGTGGATGTGAAGCTGATTTTCACCTATTTCAGAAGAGCAATCATCGAGCAGAAGAAATGGAACGTCTTGGAAGAGTCGATGTTGGGACTGTTTTCTTTCAACAAGTTCGTGATGTGGAACGACATCCACCTGAACGCTGACAAGCTGAAAGAAAACGTGATTGTGGAGTCGCTGATGGAGAACCGGGACAAGCAGGAGATTGACGAAGGAGTCGTTGATGCCAGGGACATCGACAAGGAAAACTCCCCGATGGATTTCGCCATCCCCTTAGACGTGGATTCATCGCAGATGGAAGCCATCGTGGAGTCGGGACGAGGCCGGAGCTTTATCCTTCACGGCCCTCCGGGAACAGGCAAGTCGCAAACCATCACCAACATGATTGCCAATGCGTTGTATCAAGGCAAACGGGTGTTGTTCGTGGCCGAGAAAATGGCCGCCTTGTCAGTGGTACAATCACGACTTGAGAAAATCAACTTAGCGCCATTTTGCCTTGAACTGCATTCCAACAAGGCCACCAAAAAGCATTTCCTCGAACAGATGGACCAAGTGCTGAAAGTGACCCAAATCAAGTCTCCCAAAGAATTTGCACAAAGGGCTGAAGAGCTGTTTAACGAGCGCAAGGAGCTGATCAGCTACATGGAAGCCCTGCACCAAAAAGGCCCAAGCGGATTGAGCCTCTATGAGTGCATTTCCGAATATATCTCCATAACGGAAGATGAAATCAGTGAACAGCTGCCTCCAAAAGAGCATATCACCATCGACTATATTGACCAATGCCTGGAACAGGTGGAGCAGATTGACGCTATCCTCGACATTGTGGGACAGCCTGACAAAAGCGGTCTCTATGGACTGGAACCTATCGACAACAAAAACAGCACTTTGGATGCCATCCAAGACCTGCTGAAAGCGTTCAAGGATCGTTATGGCAATTATATCACTCACCTCGACAAGCTGAATAATGCCATCCCGTTCAACCTGAAAACAGATGCCGATATCCAATGGTTGGAGCTGTTTGCCGAACATGTCACCACCGAAAAAAAACATGACGAACTGCAAGAGAAAATCTTGTCGTCATACAAAGAAGACATCCTCCGATTAGATGTGAACGCCAACAAGAAAGAATGGGGAGAAATCAAGAAAAAATGGTTCCTGCCGCGTTATTTCGCCAAGAAGAACTACCTGAAAACCTTACAAATCTACGGTCAGATCTTCGAATCCGGACTGGAAGACATCTTTAAGATGGTCAGCGATTATCAGGAGATGAACCAACAGATAAAATCGCAGGAGGAAGCATTGGTGGCTTTCGCCTATTCCAACGGATTCAGTCATCAGGATCGCTATGAAATTTACACTCAACATCTTGGCAATCAGGCTATAAGCAGAAGACAGGAATTCCTTTATGAGGCGACACCCATCGTGTCCATTCATCAAGAACTGAACACTTTGACGCAAAAAATCAAAGACCTGACTTCACAGCAAAACACCAAAGAAAACATCATCGCCCACTTTGACCTCTGGCTTGAAAATTACCAGAAAATCAACGACTGGTACCATTGGGTGGACAAAAAACGGGAATTGAAACAATTAGGTGCCTTGCCAGTAATCCAAATGATAGAGGAAGGCACCCTGCCCATTGAAGCGATGAACGCTTTCGCAAAAGGCATGTTCCATGTACTGATCAAAACCGCCATCGACGAAAACGAGCAGCTCCGCATGTTCAATGGGCTGAAATTCCGTCAGCAGATTGAGAAGTACAAGCGCGACACAGCCCGGTTCCAGGAACTCAGCAAGGAAGAACTATACAGCAAGCTCGCTTCAAGAGTTCCAGCGTCATCAGCGGCTATTGCCGAAGGGTCGGAAATCAGCATCCTGAAACGTAACATCGCCAGCGGAGGAAGAGGCAACTCCATCCGCTCCATCATTGACAACATCCCCACCCTGCTGCCACGGCTTTGTCCCTGCATGTTGATGAGCCCCATCTCCGTGGCACAATACATCGACATCAACGCGGAGAAGTTCGATTTGGTGATCTTCGACGAAGCCTCGCAAATGCCTACCAGCGAGGCAGTTGGAGCCATCGCACGAGGCAAAGCGCTGATTGTGGTGGGCGACAGCAAGCAGATGCCCCCCACCAACTTCTTCACCACCACTCAAGTCGATGAGGAAGAGGCCGACATCGACGACATGGAGAGCATCCTCGACGACTGCATCACCTTGTCGCTCTGCGAACATCAGCTTAACTGGCATTATCGGAGCAAGCATGAAAGCTTGATAGCGTTCAGCAACTCACAATATTACGGCAATCACCTGCTGACCTTCCCATCCACCGACGACCATACAGCCAAGGTGACATTAGTGCCGGTGAATGGTGTTTACGACAAAGGACGCACAAGGAGCAACCGCGAAGAGTCGAAAGCTATTGTGAATGAGATTATCAGGCGGCTTTCCGACCCTATGCTGCGCACCTACAGCATCGGTGTCGTGGCATTCAGCAAGGTGCAAGGTGATTTGATCGAGGATGACCTGACGGAAGAACTCGACAAACATCCTGACCTCCGCGAGATCGCCTATAACAACAAAGAACCCATCTTTATCAAGAACCTTGAAAATGTCCAAGGTGACGAACGTGATGTGATTCTTTTCTCCATCGGTTATGGCGCCGACAAGAATGGCAAGGTGTCCATGAACTTCGGACCGCTGAACAACGCCGGTGGCGAACGCAGACTTAACGTGGCCGTATCGCGTGCCCGTTATGAGATGATCGTCTATTCCACATTGAAATCTAGCCAGATAGACTTGAAACGCTCCAATGCAAAGGGCGTGGAGGGTTTGAAAGCTTTCCTTGAATATGCAGAAACAGGCAGACTGCCCATGATTTCCAGCGGCATCGCTCAAAACACCGACACCAACGTCATGGTGCATCAAATTTGCGAAGCCTTGACCCAAGAAGGCTATATCACCGAGTCGTTTGTGGGCAGGTCTAACTTCAAGGTCGATATCGCTGTTGCCACCCGCGAGCATCCCGACCAGTACATCCTCGGCATCCTGTGCGACGGCAGAACGTATTACGAGACCAAGACTACCAGAGACCGGGAAATCGTGCAGCCCAACGTCCTGAAAATGCTCAACTGGAGGGTGATGCGGGTGTATTCCATCGATTGGTATGAGAACCGCGAAAGGGCTTTGAAATACATCCTTCGGGAACTCGAATTCACTAAAGCGGGCATATTCCCGAATGACACGAAAGAAGATGATGATGCATCTTATGTATTTGACGCTGAAAGAATTAAAGACATGGGGTTTTCTAATCAGAACATCAGAAACAAAGACCTGAAACTTTATGTAGAATGTCCCCTTTCAACGTTTCCCAATGGCAGGAAATCATTCGACCCCCACGACACAATCATTCCTTACCTGATTGAAAAAATCCTTAAAACCGAACAGCCTGTCACAGAAAGTTATCTTTGCAAACGTATGGCTAAGGTCTTCGGATTTGAGCTAATAGGCTCCAATATTCAAAAAGCTGTCGCGTTTGCCGTATCTAAGTTTTATCAAGACCCGTTTTCAATTGCCGGCGAACGCAGTTTTTGGCTGAATGAGAAAAGCTCAAAAAACTATCAGAACTATAGGGTTTCAGAACGTGTTATCACCGACATCCCCGCTATCGAGATCATGAACGCCGCCCGGGAAGTCGTCGAAGAGGAGTTCTCCCTGCCGAAAGACAAAATCCCGACTATAGCGGCAAGAAAACTTGGTTTTGCCCGCACGGGAACTAAAATTAATGACATAATCTTGGCCGCGCTTGACCTGATGGAGAAAGAGGGGATGGTGAAGATTAACAATGACATGGTAACATTGAATTAAAATATTAAAAATATGAAACACAATACCTTTTTGGCAATCCTCCTGTTGCTGCCCCTATTCCTAAACGCACAGAGCGTCAACGACTACACCCAATACGTGAATCCCTTCATCGGCACGCAGACCGACGAGACCGGGGCTTTGAGCGGCAGCACCTTCCCCGGTGCCACAATGCCGCAAGGCATGGTACAGCTGAGTCCAGAGACAGAACTGATGGTGACCTGGGATCCCTGCTCGGGTTATGACTATAACAAAGACGTGATCTACGGCTTCACCCACACCCACCTCAGCGGCACGGGCTGCACCGACCTCATCGACGTAAGCCTCATGCCTTTGACCCGTAGGCCTAACCCCGAGCGGCTGAAAGCCGCTGACTTTGGCCAGCATTACAGCCACGATACCGAATCCGCCCGCCCGGGATACTACCAGGTGTCGCTACAGGAAAGCAAGGTGAACGTGGAGCTGTCGGCAACCGTCAGGACGGGCATCCATCGTTACACCTTCCAAAAAGGGAATCCTCAATTTGTGGTCCTGGACCTCGACCGGGGCACCTACCGGGGCGAGGCCTACTACTCAGGCCGACGCACCTACGACGTGATACAGGCCCAGATCCGCGTCGTGGACGACCACACCATCGAAGGCTATCGGGTGGTGACTGGCTGGGCCAAACTTCGCAAGATCTATTTCAGGGCCGAGTTCTCCAAACCGATCCAGGAACACCTTCTGATGAATGGCGATTTTAACGCTGGCAAGAGCGATGTGGTAAACGGACGGACACTTCGTGCCGCACTCCGCTTTGACCAGTCCGGAGGCCAGCAACTGATGGTGAAAGTGGCCATTTCGCCCGTGGACATCGAAGGGGCCAGAAAAAACATGGCTGCCGAAGCCAGCAGCTGGGACTTCGACGAATACGTGCAGGCTGCCCACGATGCTTGGCAGAAAGAACTCAGCCGTATCGACATCGAAGGCACCGACGAGCAAAAGACCATCTTCTATACTGGCCTGTATCACGTTTTGATGCAGCCCAACACCATGAGCGACGTGGATGGACGATATATGGACACCAACTTCGAAATCAAGCAAATGCCTGAGGGACAGACCTATCACAGCACCTTCAGTCTTTGGGACACCTTCCGGGCCGCCCATCCCCTCTACACCCTCATCGCACCTGACATCGCCGCACAGTTTGTGAGGGACATGGTGTTGCACCATCAGACCTACGGCTACCTGCCCATCTGGGACCTCTGGGGGCAGGACAACTACTGCATGATCGGCAACCACGCCATCCCCGTCTTGGCTGATGCGATCATGGCTGAGCTGCCTGGCATTGATGTGGAGGAAGCGTATCAAGCTATGGTAGAGAGCAGCACCAGGAGTCACTTCAACTCGCCTTTCGAGGTGTGGGAACAGTACGGTTATATGCCGCAAACCCTTCAGGATGAAAGCGTCAGCATCACTATGGAACAGGCTTTTGACGATGCTTGCGTGGCAGCTGTGGCCAAGAAACTTGGTAAAACCGATGATTACGAGCGTTTTCACCGCCGCAGCCTGTTTTACAAAAACCTCTTCGACCCTGAGACAGGCTTCTTCCGTCCAAAAGACGAAAACGGCAACTGGATGGAAGGCTTCGACCCATTGTCGTACGAACAACCATGCTTCGTAGAGGGCAATGCTTGGCAATATATGTGGTTTGTGCCGCAGGATCCACAAGGCCTCATCGACCTCTTCGGCGGCAAGAAAGGCTTTTTGAAGAAACTTGATGAGAATTTCAGCCTCACCGCCACTTCCGGCGAGGTCAATGGCAACGCCAGCGGCTTCATCGGGCAGTATGCCCACGGCAACGAGCCAAGCCATCACACGGTGTATCTCTATAACTTCGCTGGTAAGCCAGAACGCACACAGGAGTTGGTGGAGCAGGTGCGCAGTGAGTTCTATCGTGCTACGCCTTGCGGCTATGCCGGCAACGACGACTGCGGCCAGATGTCGGCTTGGTACATCTTCTCCGCTTTGGGCTTCTATCCCTTCCACGCCGGCTCAGCAGAATATGTCATTGGCACACCGTTGTTCACAAAAGCCACATTACACCTTGAGAACGGCCATGATTTTGTGATTTCAGCACCCAACAAAACGCCAAAACGCATCCATGTGAAAAGCGTAAAACTGAACGGGAAGCCCATTAAGGATTACAAGCTCACCCACCAACAGATTTTGGATGGCGGAACTTTGGAATTCAGGATGAAATAACCTCTCACTTCTCACCCTTCAAATACTCCCTCGGAGTCTTCCCTGTCACGGACTTGAAGGAACGCTCGAAGCTGCTGATGCTATAGAAGCCCGACTGGTCGGCGATTTGCTGCACGGTGAGACCCGGATTTTCTTTGATGAGGTTCAAGGCATATTTGATGCGAAGCCCTTTGATATAATCGGGAAAGGAAAGCTCAGGCTGTATCTCGTTCAGCATCTTTGTCAAGGTTTGGTGCGAACAGCCCAACATTTTGGCCACCAAAGCTCGTGAGATGTCTTTTTTAAGATAAAGCTGCTGATCCTCAACGAAAGCTTGTAACGTTGTCGCAACCTGCTGGGAGGCTTCGGGTACTGGCTGGATCTTTTCCTGAGCTATGATGTGTACTTGTTTCTGAAGCCGTGTCAACTCATCTTTCATCAACAACGTCTTTTTCTTGTATTCATCGGATGATTTCTCCATTTTCTTCTTGCTAAAACGATACAGGAGAACAAAAACCAAAAGCAACAGGATGACCAGCGCAAATAAAGAAGTGAAGCGTTTCCTTATGTTCTTCGACAAATCATCCAATTCCAATTTATATTGCTGTGCCTCATACTTGACGGCATTCACGGCGATGCCCTCTTGTTGTTCAAACCTGTTAATCAGCTGCGTCAAGGTGTCGATACGCTGTTGGTAATGTCGAGCTGTGGCCGTGTCACCAGAAACGCGGTAAACTTGTTCCAAGCGCGAAAGTTTTCTTCGATAGAGACGTTTGATGGTATCATCGTCTTGATAGGGGAAACGATCCATGATACTTAAGACGGAATCCACATTGCCACAAGCAGCATAATAACTGATTTGTGTTCGGTAACTATCGAACGTGTTGGCATAATTGAAAGACAATGCCTTGTTGAAATCAGTTTCTGCCTCAACATACTTGCCGAGGTTGGCTTTGGCTGTGGCGCGAGCCATGATCATATCATATCGGCATTGGTCACAATAGGTCCGAGCCCAAGGGAACTTGGCTTCCATCTGGTCAATCATTTGTTCAAAGTCATCGGCTACCTTAAGCAAAGATTCCATGTCTTCAACGGCGAGATAACAATTAATTAAGTTGTTGACAAAAAACAAAAGATGTCCATAATCACTGTCAGTCTTTGCCACCCGTTTCCCCATGTCGATGGATGACTGCATGAGCTCCAAGCCTTCTTCTTGACCCAGGTCGAACATACATTTACCCACGATGTAGTCGAACGAATGCTCTTCGAACTTCATGCTTTTGTACCGATGAGCGATTTCCTTGCCTTCAGAACACGCATTGATACAGGTATGGAAATCCTTGCAAGATTCAGCAATTGTGCTAAGTAAATAATAAACATTTACCCGCTGTACATCATCATCGCGGTCAAGTATGGAAAGTGCTTCGCGGCAAAAGTCCATTGCCAGGCCATAGTCATCTGTATAACGGTAAAAAAGATTGGCCATGATAGTCGCTGTTTCAAATGCCGACAATTCGCCGTTTTGTTCACCTTCAATGACACGATAACAGGCTGCCTCAAAATCAACGTTAGCAAGCCTCATTAATGAGTCGGCACTATACCTATCTGTTCGCGGCAGGGGTTGTGGATGATGGCAGCAGCACAAAAAAGCGATGCAAACACAAAAGGGAACGATATAATTTTTCATTATGTACAATTTGAATGCAAAGATAGCTTTACTCATTGTTATAACATGATAAAAAATGTTAAAAACCACGCCAAGGTTTACAAATTGCCGAATTTACCAATAATTTGCCGATTTGTAAGTCAATATTTTACAAATTGCCGAATCAAATGTTTCAAAACGCCGAATCGGAAAAAAAGGTAAAAAAAGATTGTGGCGTATCTTTGCAAGCAATTTTTATACAAATTTCAAAAATAAAGAAATGAAGAAACAACGTGTGATAAGTGCAATTGCCATGAGTGTGATCATGGCCTTTTTCACCTTATTTGCAAAAGCACAAGGCGAAGTTCTTAAAATGACAAACGGGACACGTCAGGTGCCATCAATAGGTTTTTTGTTTTATGATTCAGGCGGTCCATTGCTTTTCGACCCCATTACTGAGCCCGAAAACGCCAATGAGTACAACTGGACCACTTGGTACCAGCATAACGAGGACTACACATTGACCCTCACCGTGCCTGAAGGCAAGGGTATCAAGGTTGAGTTCAGCAAGCTCCTCATCAACAATGACTTCATCTATTTCTACGAAGGCGATGCGGTGGATGAAGACAACCTCATCAGCATCTTAACCTGCAACGACTACTCCAGTAGTTTGGATCAGTTCACCGTGATCTCACATGGCAATATGACCATTCACTTCACGTCAGATGAACGTTGGCGTGACGAAGGTTGGGTGGCCACCATCACCCAGACTGATGCCTTCGTGCCACAAGCCCCTGTTGCCGTGATGGCCGCTTGTGCCAACCAGATGGTGCTTATTCCCACTTGCAACGCCGATGAAGGTGGCACGATGCCGATGCAATACAAGCTGGGCTCAGGCGCTTGGCAAAACTATACTACCACAGGCGCATGGGTTGACTTGAGCACCCAGACCTTCTCCTTGACCGTGACAACGAGAACCAAAATTGACGATGAGCATTTTTCGGATGAAAACACATTCAACTTCAATGCGATTCGCGTTCCTGGAGACCCCACCTATACCCACGATGAGGTTGCTGACAAAGTGGTGACGTATTTCCCTAACAAACCCACTGGCGTGAACGATACTTATTACATAAGATGGACCATCAATGGTAATTCCAATGGTGCTACCGAAGATCCCAGACTATGGGAGCAGTTCGGCCAAGAGTTCCAGCAACCCGACAACACGCCCAACACTGTGCCTGCGGGCGAAATCGACTATACCAATGTCGAATTGGCATTACCTTTCTATATCCACTTTGCTACGCGAGGCACCACCTGCCCCGACGTGTTTTCAGATGTGGTTACGGTGGCGGTCACCCAGCGTTATGCGCCCATGCCGACCATTTCGTTTGAGACTTCGGGCACTAGTGGTTTGACCACTTTGGCTTGCAGCCTCGATGGTGCCGCCATCTATTACACCACCGACGGCAGTACCCCGACCACTTCAAGCACCCCATATACCGGTGGCACCTTCACTGTGCAACCAGGTACCACCGTGAAAGCCATTGCCGCGAAGACGGGCTTCTCCACCTCTGCTGTGGCTGCTGCCATCTTCATCCCTGGTGGTGGTGGCAGCGACGGCAATGGCGTTTATGGCCAAGTAGTGTTGTTGGACGACCGCGAGGACCATAGCTGGAGCTACTACAGCGACCCCGACCAACCCATCCACAGCCTCAACCCTGCCGATGTGAAGATCACTTACTTCGGCAATGGCACGGGTACGGTGAGCACCACCGATGGAGCGACTCCCGCCAATAACAGTTGGACCGCCGATGCCACAGGCGTACAGGTAGGCCCCAATGAAGCAGGCAACCAATTCGTCTATCTGAAGACACTTGAAAATGACGACCCTGAAGGCGAAGACAATAATTATTCCTATACCACCATTCCCAACCCGTTCTCGAAAAGACCGACGTATTCAAATGTTGTAGCAACGAGAAACATCTATGTGAGAGGTACTATACAAGACAATGCTTTCGGATATATTAATGTAACATATACCGATGTCAATAATACTCAGCAGACATGGAGCGGATACATTAATTGGAGCCAACAACAAGGATCCATTTATCCTGTGGCAACTCTTCAAGTGTTAGCAGGAACAACAGTTAGTTTCAGATTGTATACTGCAAATTGGGGTCAAAACAATGGTTCTATCGGTTGTGAAGTAAGATACGATGATGCAAATGGTGCTGTGATTTGGAACGGAAGAGCTTATTGGAATACTAACGGCCAAAACAATCCAGCGACAGGATCGACCACGGTGCAAGAAGGTGGTTCTAGTGGAGGAAGTGTTACTTTTAACGACTATCGTGGCTTCTATGCTTGGCGCGTGAAGCGCGTGAGCAGTGGTTTGGAAATCCAAAGAGCTAACGGCACTACGGTGAACGTGGGTGATATGGTCTATGCGGAAGAAGCCATTAAGTTCGTCACTTCCAAGGAAGACGGCAATGAAGTGGATTTCGAAGCCTTGTGGGCAAAGGCATACGTGGTGACGTATAGCAATAATGCTGTTACTGTCACAAATACCACTGTGGGCTTTGAACGCAATTTTGTGGTATTAGCTCGTAACAATAATGATTTTGTTTTAGGAGGAGGCAACAACCTTTTGAATAACCCCTATAATAGGGCTGTCACCATTTCTTCCTACTACCCTGATGGAACGGTAGGCGCAAATCGTTGTGGAATCGACTTTGGGGGAGATCTCGATTTAAACTATGACCTCAAACTCGAATACGTACAAAATAATGATTACGCTAATAGTGGGTATTACATCAATGCCAACGGCCATTATCTCTGCATTGGTAGAGGTATGACTACCAACTATACAATTGCCACACAGATTAATGCCATACGGGGTGATGTTGATGGAAGTGACACGAGAATCCGTCTTGAAAGCGGCAATTATGGTCACATTGAGGTTTTAGCTGGAGAATATGGTACTGCAGGCCAACCAGGTCGAAGATTTCACACTTTGATGACATTTGGTACCGATTATGATCGGGCATCTAAAGACAACAATAAGCTTACGGTCGCCCCAACTAATGGTGAAATTACTTTTGGAAACAGATATCCTTTAGTTGGTGAAAATGGAGAGAGACGCATTAATGCCTCAGTTAATAGAAGAGAGCGTACATTTACTTGCATTACAAAAAGCGGAAAATTCCAAGAAGATCAATTCGAAAATACGGTGGGAAGTAATTCGCAGTCGTTCTACATTGGCACTACAGGTGAAAGCAATTCCTATAGCGGAAAACGTTATTTGACCGTGGAAGGCGGTGAGTTCGCTTGCATTGCTGGCGGTCGTGGACCAAAAGCATCTGGTGATGACAATACCTATCCAACTTTAACAGATCAATATGTTGATAGAAACGACACCACAGCCACCATTCGTATCAAGAAAGATGCTATCATCCATGGTGGTGTTTATGGCGGTGCCGCTGCAAGTGCTGCTTGGGGCAACAGAAAGATCATCATCACTGGCGGCCTCATCGAAGGTTGGGTAGCAGGTGGATGCAATGGTACACAACAACAAGATTATGGTGGAAGAGGTATCGGTGACTCTTATATTTATGTTGGCGGCAATGCCGTCATTGGTGGAGAAAACCCCCATACCATTCCTAATGTAAATAACATCCCAGGAACCATTGGTGGCAATATCTTCGGAGCTGGACGTGGCAGTTATGGAGGAGAAAGTGTTCCCTCGTCAATGGAAAACTCCTATGTGGTCATTGCAGACAATTGTGATATTCTTCACAGTGTCTATGGTGGAGGCAACCTCGGCCGCGTGTTCGAAGGCGAGGGTCATGCTGCCAATGTTTACATCCTTGGTGGTACGATTCATGAGAATGTATATGGAGGAGCCAATTTGGCCAATTCCCAGATGGCCTTCATCCATATCAAGGATGGTGTTGTGGAAGGCAGCGTCTATGGCGGCAGCAACACCGAAGGAACTGCGAACGGATTAGCCCAGATTAACATGAGCGGAGGCTCAGTGGGTGGTTCCGTCTTTGGTGGCGGCTATGGCGTTTCCACCAATATGAATGCTGGCACTGAAGTCAACATCAGCGGCGGTACTATTAATAATAATGTGTATGGTGGCGGTGAAGAAGGTACTGTCACGAGCAACACCAACGTCAACTTCAGTGGCGGCACGGTGCAGAATGTGTTTGGTGCCGGTAAAGGGTCTTCTTCCTCCACAGCTCAAGTCACCGGACAAACCCGCGCCACGGTCAACGGCGGCACGGTGAATCAATGCGTGTATGGCGGTGGTGAGGCCGGCGACGTGAACAACGGCCTCGGCAACCTGGCCTCCACCGTAAACATCAAAGGCGGAACTGTCAAAGAAGATGTGTTTGGCGGCGGCAATTTAGGCAAGACCACGGGTAACGTCATTGTCAACGTATATGACGGCAATATCAACGGCAATGTGTTTGGAGGTGCCTACGGAGAAAGAAACTATGTATATATCGCAGGTACTCATACTGTCAATATCATGGGTGGCAATATCTATACCAACGTGTATGGTGGTTCCCGTCAAGCCAACGATGCATTGGACTTCACTCCAGTAGCCAGTGATCAAATGGTCAACTGCGTCAATATCAGCGGTGGCCATATCTATTACCAAGTGTTCGCTGGAGGCTTCTTCGGCCATAACTACGGCTCAGTATATGCCTTCATCGGCAAGAATGCCATCTTGAACGCTCCTTATCATGCTCCGACTGATGGCTTGATATACAGCATCTCCACGCTGATGATTGACGGTTCTGTGTGGGCCGGTGCCGACTTCGGTAGCTTCGACGGCTCTGAATTTGGCAATAACACCATCGAAGGCCGTTCCAATGTGTATATCGACGGTTTGGACTACAATACCGTGAGCACAAAACCTTCTGACGCAGCTTACATGAACATCGGTACCTCCGTGCTTGGTGTGGGTACCTCCTGCTATGCCGGAATACACGGCAGCAACCTCATCTTCCGCAATTACGGCCAACCCGTCAACAATCCCGCATACAGCAGCAAAGATGTCATCGCTGAGCCTTACACCACGGCCACCCGTAATTTGAAGTCCATCCAGTTCTTCAACGAAGCTGTCATCGACAAGGCACACATCCAATATATTGGTCAAGGCAGAATCAATTCCTTGCTGACTACCGAGAAATATGCCATCTATGAAATCAAGGATTCGATGTGTGTCACCAACGGCAGCTCCATCTTTATCGATTACCCCATCGAACAATTGAAGAAGATGGGTAGTTACACCTGTCCCGACGTGTATGCCACCACCCGTGTATTAACCAAATTGAATTACAACACTCTCGATCCTGACCCCGAGAATGGCAAGGACAATAAGTTCCGTGTCAACGCTGGCGCATACATAGATGTCAAATACCTCAACGGTTACGGCGTAGGTAAACATTATGGCGAGTTGGAAGGTTTCTTCTACGTGATGACAGATGACGCTAACAGTGTTTGCGCATACGCTCGTCCGAAACAGAGCACCGCCCCAAACAACAACATCCTTGATGATTACGACAACCCCAATGATGGCGGTTTCTTGAGCTATGACGCTTCGAACAACACCTTCGATGCTGCTGGCGGCTCGGTGGAAACAGGTGGCGTGCAGATGCCTTATGAGAACCACACTTTAGGAGCCAAAAACGGTGAGCAATATTTCCGTATTTGGCGTTACGGTGGCATGTACAGCTATCGTCAAGGCGTGTTCAACGCGATAGCCAAAGCCGAAGCAGGCTATTCCACTACCGATGTTGTGATTTCTTTGCCCGCCTCACGTGGCGACGGCTCCTTCTTCAGAATCAAAACCGTCGGTGGATTCCCTCAAATCAACTATGGCGACGATGTGCTGACAGTGAATGCCGGATGCTATGCCGAATCTACTTCTGGAAACGACTGGATGTATTACGTTCCTAAGGATGGCGATACTCCAGGCTACTACGTGAGCGGAAATGCCATCAATGAGACACATGTGGACGATGGTCTGGAAACACTCATAGCGAATGTCAACGCTAACTTCGGTCTTGTAGCCATTCCTCAAGGTTCCTTGGATGACGGCTTGGCCTCAGTGCCTGGCACAAATGGCAATTGGCTGATCTGCAACGCCGCCAGCGACGAAAACGAGTTGCTCACCACCACCCAGTGGACGAATTTAGACCAGACAATCAATCCAAGCATCCTGTTCCGCCTCACCTATAACAACAACCTTACCAACAATGTGGTTTGGGATCCCATCACCATCATCCTCGAACAATGCACTGTTGATGAAGGTGACAACATTGTAGTGAAGGATGAGATCGAGGTGGCTCTTTCGATCAGTACTAACACCTCCATCCAACAGAACTTCACTGCCCAGACGTTCGCTCTCATGGATGGTACAGGTACAGGTGCCTATAACACCTTTACAGCAAAGGTGGTACTGCCAAGCTACTTCACCAATATACTTGAAGCTGGTGAGTTGAGTAACTGGACCTTTAAGAGTGCAGTATGGACACCTAACACGCCAACAAGTGGAACTAATATTGGCTTTAATGCTGATTCATGGACGACTGGCTCAGGCTATACCTCTCGCCCTTACGAGTCGTTCTCCATGGAGATTCGGCCCAGCTACAACTTCGACAACACCTTGGGTTGGACTTCCTTCGACCATACTGCACATGATTTGTATACTTTGCAACACACTGGAGGCGAAGGCACAGTCCTGTCTGCCACCGACGGCCGTAACAATGCCGCCTTTGACTTCATCCTGCACTACGATCGTCGAGTCAACTGCAACGATGAACAGTTGATGGGTGTGCTTCGAGTGACCCTACAGATTGATAACTATAAAGGCACGGTGGATAACAAGAAAGATGTGATTATCGACGTGGAAGTGTGGCGACGTGGCATCGGTGTCAATTACTACCTCGATGGCGTGAACGGCGACAACTTCCGCAGTGGTGAATACCCCAACACCGCCAAGAGAACCTTGAGTGGTATCTTCAACCATTCAAACTACAAGCCTGGCGACAACATCTTCATCGTGAACACCGTCACGGCTGACGCCAGTACTACCTTGGATTGGAACGGACAACAATACAGCCAGGTCACCATTTATCGTTATCCTGGTGGCCATCCGCTTTATGTATCCTCAAATCCAACTTCTGTCGAATGTTATATGGATTACGATGAATACAACCCGGGGAACATGGGATTCGCTGGCACTTTGGTCAATGTGGAGACCAGCATGAACATGCACGGTATTGTGTTGGATGGTTTCTACAACCTTCAGTCCTCCATCGATCCTATTCTGTATCCCGTGGCGGATAGATATGTGACTCCGACCGCTCCATTGGTCTCAATTGCCGAAAACGCCACATTAACCATGTATGGCCAAAGCCAATTACAGTGGAACTACAGCAACTGCAACGGCGGTGCCGCCAACAACGCCGGCACACTGATCATTTACAATGGCAGCTCCATTGTCAACAACGCTGTGTTGAGCAGTAATTACAATGGTGCCGGTGTCTATTTGCAAGACGGTGCCTCACTGATTGTCTCTGATTCAATACACATTATTAACAATCATATCGTTACACACACAGGTCCAGCTACCTCAGACGACAAAAACAACAACGTCTATCTCGTAACCCCGAACAGCGTGGTTCAGGTAGGTACGCTTGACCCGAATGATTTACTCGGAGCCATGAGCAACAGCTCCAGCATTGGTGTCACCAAAGGCAGCTGGGGCCAATACTACTATACGCCTATCGCTTATTCTGATGGTGGCGACACCTATCTGGATAACCTGATACCCGAAAACGAAGAAGCACCGGCCCAGGATTACCTAATCTTTGATGATGGTCTTTACTATCATCTGGTTACCCTCAACAATACTGTGGGTTATGAGCCATCCTACAACTATCTGTTCTGGGTGGGTACCTGGGCCACTGCTGTGCATGAACAACCAAGCGGCTTCAATTCTAACAACATTGACTCTCCCGAAGATTTGGCATGGGTCATCTCCGTGGTCAATGGATTGAATGGCGTGGATCCCGCACAGCCGGAAACCGACTTTACTGTTACCGCCGACATCGACATGAGTGCTAACATTTGGGTGCCAATAGGAACGAATACCTATCCTTACGAAGGCACCTTCGATGCCAACGGACACGTCATCACGGGCATCCACAGCCCCTTGAACAGCGATAACATGGGTATGTTCGGCATCATCACTGACGATGGCGCTGTTGAGAACATGGCCCTCAGTGTTGACTTCTCTGGTGGTAACTCCGTGAAGATGGGCTCTGTTGCCGCAGAGTCAAGCGGCACCATCAGCAACGTGGAAACGGGTGGCACCATCGTCGGCACCACCGCTACCACCACCATCGGTGGCATCGTGGCCGACAACAACGGTACTGTCCAATCCTCATTCGCTGTGAACACCATCACCGCTGCCACCCCGAACACACACATTGGCGGCCTCGTCGGTGACAATGCCGGTGACCTCATCAATAGCTACTCCAACGCCACCATGAGCGGCTCCAACTATATCGGCGGTCTGGTGTGCCAAAACAAAGGCCGTGTTGAGAATTGCTACTCCGTGGTTGGTGAGCAGACCTTCCCTGCTTTCGCTGACGAGAACATCCCAGCTGCACCTAACGGCATCAACTATTGTTATACCGACAATAATGCCAACGGTTATGTCAAAACCATAGGCAGTGGCTCCAACTTGCGTGGACACGGAACCTACAGCCCCGTGAAAGAACGCAAAGCCATCGGCTACATGTACGATGACAACGCCATCACGCTCGAAAGCGGCGAGACTTCCAACTATGTCCATGACGCAACCATTGACTACGATGACAACCACCTCATCAACTGGAACGGTTTGCTGTGGTCACTGAACAGATGGGTACAAACGAATCCTGACTACGAAAACTGCACACCTTGGTTCCGTCCGACAAGTGACATCATCAATGGTGACCGACCCATCTTGGCCTTCCCAGCTGACAACTGCCTCGGCACCCTCGACACCGATGGTAAATTCTTACACTACAGCTCCATCGGTGGAGGAGCCAACGGCCTCGACCACTTGCTCACCACCTTCAACGAGACGATGAATGACGCCGCCTCATCCTTGTTCCTCTATGGCAACGCCACTGAGGTGACCAAAGTGCCTGAGAACCAAGTGAAAGTATTCATCAACGAAGACGCTGTGCTCATCCAGGCCGACGGTGCTAACGACTTCATCAACACCACCGTGGGTGTCACCTTCGACAACTCCTACAAGCGTGCCCATGACTATTTTGAAAACGAATTGGCCTACGACTGGCACTTGATGTCAACCCCGCTGAAGAACGCTCCTATAGGTGCCACCTATTCCAATATAGATGAAGATGGTGTCACGTATGCGCCAGACCTTCCTGATTACTCCTCACCCGTTGACATCAACAGCTTAGTCAACAGCTACTTCCCGAATGGCTTGCCCATGGCGTCAGGTTATGACGACGACCGTGTGAAGTGGGACTTCTACAGCTACTTCGAGCCGGAATACCACTGGATCAACCTCAAACGTAACAAGAACAACCACTTCCATTACGAGTATGGCAGGAACCCTGGCAACACCGAGGAATATCAAGAAGATGGAGATGGCAACCCGCACTGGCGAGTCAACTATACTGGCGATGACCAGTCCGAAACACCAGCAAGAGACGGCGAATGCGTGTTCACACCCGGCAAGGGCTACATGATGGCCATCAGCCAGGACAGCTACATGAGCAGCACCGGCACTCTGAACAAGGGCGATGTGAGCATCAGTGTCACCAAGACCGTGCAAGACCCAGACTGGGATGGCTACTTCGATCAAGGCGCTAACCTGATCGGTAACCCCTATCAGGCCTACCTCGACTTAGAGGAAGTTGCTAAGACATCCTATTCGACCTTCTTCGTCTATGTCGCCGAAGACGACCAGTACATGCCTTACGTCAAAGACCAATCAACGAACACCTGGACTCCTTCGAGGTATATCCACCCGCATCAGGCCTTCTTCGTCCAGAAAGCAGAGAATGGCAACGAGACAATCACCTTCACCAAATCGATGGCCACAGCCACCAAGGAGGATCATTCCTACTTCCGTGACGGTGAGCATATCGACTACCCGCTGATCAACCTCAGCGTGGAGAATGAGACGGGAGGCAAGAACTTCGCCATCATCGAGGTCAACCGTCCAGAAGAGGGTGGCGCCGTCAAGGTGGACGCCTTGAACAACACCAACTTCGACCTCTATGCGCGTTATGGCCAGCAGGACTACAAACTGCTCTTTACACCTATAGGAGAACAGCGCGTGGCCGTGTTCTTCAAAACGAAGGAGGATGGCAACTTCACCTTCACTTGGGACACCCAAAACGGCAAGTTCGACCAGATGACACTGATCGACAACATCACTGGTGCCGAGTACGACATGCTCACCCGCAACAGCTACACTTTCGAGGGCAGGGCCACCGACTTCGCCGCCAGGTTCTACATCGTGTTCAACGCTCCTGAACCAGATGATCCTTCCACAGAAGAACATGACAACTTCGCCTACTTCAATGGTAGCGGTTGGGTCATCGAGGGTCATGGCCAGCTTGAGCTGATCGACATGACGGGCCGTGTGCTTTCCTCACAGCTCGTGAGCGGACAGCAGACCACCGTCCACTATGAGCAATACGCCGCAGGTACTTATCTGCTGAAGTTAGTGAAGAACGGCAGAGAAACCAAGACGCAGAAGATCGTGATCAGATAAGCTTTTAGCTATAACTGCCTTGCTCTTCCGCTGCCATAGGCACATCGCTCTCTTGATGATAAGCGAATGAACCCTTCTGATGCTTGTGGAGGTTAAGGAAGTTCTCGTTAAGCTGAAGCTCAACCTTTGTCATCGTCTCTTCGATCTGTTTAGGCTTAAGCTCACATTCCCAAACAACTATCACCTGCCAGCCGCTATTGCGCAGCAGGTGATAGTTTTTTTGATCCCTTTCCTGGTTTCTTTGGATTTTCTTCATCCAAAATTCCCTATTGGTCTGTGGAATCCTGCAACAACTTTCATTTCCCGTCTCCTCGGGATTGAAACCTGAGGCTACCGAGCTTGAACCAAGAAAGGAGTCCTCTGGTTTTACTCCTAACGCTACCCCATGTCCATGCCAGAAGCACCCATTCACAAAGATTGCCGTCCTATATTTCCGCATCACGATATCTGGCTTGCCGGGAACCGACTTCACATTGAGGCGGTAGCGGTAGCCGTGGTTCCACAGCCATTGCCGCACCAACAGCTCGGGCTTGGTGTTACGGCTGCGGATACGCGACATGCAATAATGCCGCTGGTTGGGAGTCATAATGTCGGTCATGGTCCGAAGATTATTGCTGCAACGTCTTGAGTGCCTCTGAGGCGGCATTGAGCAACGGCTGGGTTGAAACCTCGCTACCCACGGCGTGACGCATCCAATGTTGCGGAGTCAAGCGGCCCACGGGATAAATACGCTGTATTTCATCGGCAACTACTTTGCCTTTCAGCTGCTGCTCCAGCTGGAATTCGATAATATGGCCGTAGGGGTAGTTGGCCAGATAGAGCGGCGAGTCGATCATGTGACTGTAGATGGCCAAAATAGGCGAGTCGTTCTCGCCGAGATACTGGGCGTAGTATTTGTCCCATACTTCTTGAGCAATGCTGATGACCTGTTCTTTCAGCTGCGCCACCGTGGCATCGGGATGCTCATAGAGCCAACGCCAGGAGTACATATCCACAAGTGCCACTCCCATGATTTCGTAGCAACCCCAGAAGATGTCGAGTGTCTCCATAGCCTCGCGGGTAGGATCGTCGTTCTGGTAGCCCAAGAAATCAAGGTCGCGGACCTGAAACACAAAGGCGAGCGCTTCGGTGAAAGCGGTGTTAGGCACGCCTTTCATAATGTAGTGATCCACATCGTGGAGGGTGATGGTCTGCTCAACGTTGTGTCCGAACTCATGCACTGCGATGTTGTAGCCTTTGTAATCCATGCCGTCCTTGCCGATACGGGTACGCAGACGGGCGTTGTCGGTGCGCATGTTCGACTCCCATGCGTGACCGGCACCACGCGACGGATCTACGGTGATGTGCGAGCAGATGAAGTCAATCTTTTCCTGACTGAAGCCTAATTGGTTCAGAATTGAGGGCATTCCTTGAGTGGCGAAAGCCTCGCGGTTGGGGTAAAGCTGGCGGGTCTGTGCCGAGAGGTCGTCCTCGTTCAAGGCGCTACGGCTCTTGAATCCGTCGTACCATATATCGAAAGGCTCTAATTTGCGACCCAAACGTTGCTCAATAAGCTGTGCAACCTCGCCAACATGCGGCGCACTACAGAAAGTGTTGAATAAATCCTCAATCTCATTGAAACTCACCTCCATATCCTCGTCGAAGGCGCGGGCGATGGCTGTGGAATACCTTGGATTGTAGCGGTCAACTTGCTGCATGGCATGGAAATTGTCGAGGAAATACTGATAACGTGTGTCGGGTTCTGACTTGACACTGAGCTCTTTGCCGTCTTTGGTGACAATGTTGGTATATGGATTCCAGTCATACTCGGGATTGTTGATGACACATTCGGGGATGCTTTGGTCGATGATGCGACGCATCACCTGATAGATCATGCGTTGTTTGGCCAGTCCTTCCTCACCTTCGTTGTAATGGGTCTTCAGCTCATCGCGCAGTCCCCAGTGGGTGATCAGCGATAGGTCAGGAAAGAGACGGTCGCCCTTTTCGTTAAGAAGATGACCCATCTGGATGTTGTAGTTTGAGATGTAGTTATCGGCCGCTGAAAGCTGTGCCGACAGCGCTTGTTGGCATTCGGCGGGCATACGAGCCGTGAAGACATCACCCAGTCGGGCGTATGCCCATTGTTGACGGCTCCAGTCCGCGCCTAAGGTGTTCTTTTCTTCCAAGGTGTAGAAAGGGAAGTTCAACACCACGATGAAGGCGATTTTCTGTTCGAACATGTCGTCGGTGAAATGTGCCGAAGGGCTATAGGCTCCAAACAGCTCATCGAGTGGAGTCGGTTCGGGCCCGTCCACATGGATGGGGAGGTTAAGATCCACATTCATCTTGTTAAAGCAGCCCCACAAGCTCTCGAAGTTCCTTTCCAGCTGTGCCGCCATGCGAGCCCTTTCATCCGGGTCGGCCACAAAGTTTTCCATGCAGAAAGCCTCGAACTCAGCAGGAGTCCCGTCAGCTTCGGTCCAGAAGGCCGCTGCCTGTTCCACGCCACGTTCTATCCGATCCTTGAGATCGGGATACTTGTCGTTCAAGGCTTGAACTGTTTTCTCGATGCAGTTTTGATCGATATTGTTCATGTTCTTTGTTGTTTCATTGTTTTGCTTGCAGCAGGTGGTCAGGCATACTATGATCGCCGCCAGCAATAAAGTCAGTAATTTTTTCATTGGTTTTTTTGGATTTGACTACGGAATATGTTTTGTACAAAAGTACATCTTTTTCTTTTATCTTTGCATCCCATACCATTGATAACTTTTATCATTACTTTTATGAAACACACCTATTACCCCCAAGGCACTTGCAGTCAAGTGATTGAGTTTGAAGTCATTGACGGAATCATTCACAATGTTCAGTTTTATGGAGGTTGCGATGGTAACACCCAGGGTGTGGGCCGTCTTGTAGAAGGCATGAAAGCCGAAGAGGTTGTGGAGCGATTGGAAGGTATTCATTGTGGATTCAAGCCCACCTCTTGTCCTGATCAATTGGCGAAAGCCATCCGACAAGCGATGGAGGAAAAAGGCATTACCAAATAAAAGGCAAGACCTTGTATTTTACCCGTTGTTTGTATTCGCTGTAGCCCTCCAGTCCTTGTTCAAGAACGGCTTCCTCATTACGGATGAGTTTGGCGATGAGCGGGATATACAGCAGCATGATCCCGAAGGAGATGGGCGAGGCCAACACTAAGGGCATCATCACGGAATCTACCGGATCTGTTATGTTCCACTGATTTTACACACCTAATTGTCGCAGGCATAAAACATTGTAAAAGTTAGTAAAACAAGAAGAATTCTTTTCATAGTTTAACTATTTTATTAGGTGGCAGGCAAAGATAATTTTTTTTATATTTGCAACCCTCACTCTTTAAATCAATCTCATGAAAAAACTCATTATCACTTTATTCATCGTTACGATCAGCCTTTTCGCCACGGCGCAAAGTATCACTCATACTTATCACTTTGGCAAACCAATGGTTCAACAAATCAATGAATACCAAACACTTAAGTTTAGCAAATCAGTCTCTAATGGTGATATTGGCGGACCCACGCTGCCTTGGCAGAACGTCAGCTTGATGCTGCCACCCAATTCTGAAGCCACCGCCATCCATGTGGTTTTGAGCGATTTTAAAGAGATGGAAGGTTCTTACAATCTGCTACCGATGCAAAGGCCGCGTCCTATTTCGGATGACAGCCCTCTTGTCTTCGAGAAAAACGAAGCCATTTACCGCTCCAACGAAACCTATCCGAACAAAGCTTTCAATACGGTCAGCACACAGGTGCTCAACGGCGTGTCGTTTGCCTTTGGCGGTTTCACACCTGTGAAATACAAGCCAGCCACGGGTCAAGTGAGCTATGCCCAAACCGTGACCGTCACCGTCGAATACCAAGCTTCACGAGCTGACTACAGTAAGAAACTATGGTTGCGTCCCGAGACGAAAAACGCCATCTCGCATCTGGCACAAAATACCGACATGCTCGAAAGCTATGTCCAGCGCAACGAAGCATTGCCACATTACGAGCTATTGATCGTCACGCCTGAAAACTACGTGGAAAGCTTCGCTGATTATGTCGCCCTCTATGCAGGACGTGGCATCCGAGTCCATGTAGTCGCCCTACAGGATATCTATGCTGCCACGACGGGTCGTGACAATCAAGAGAAGATCCGTAATTATATCATCAATGAGTATGAAAATTCTGGCATTTCCATGGTCATGCTCGGCGGCGATGTCAATTTGGTCCCCTACCGCAGTCTGTGGTGCTTCGCCCAGGAAGGTTACGAAGACAATATCCCATCCGACAGCTATTACGCTTGCCTCGATGGCACCCTCAACGACAACAACAATGACCTTTGGGGTGAAATCGGCGAAGACGACCTGTTGCCTGAACTGGCAGTTTCTCGTTTCTCTTTCAACAATGCCAACGAGCTACAAATTCTCCTCTCCAAGACTTTCAGCTATTTGACATCTCCCGTTTTGGGTGAGTTCCGTAGGCCAATTTTAGCTGGCGAATATCTTGGAGATGGCTATTATGCAAGTCAGGACCTCGAAAATCTTGTCGGTGAAGTCAGTTTCAACGGCTACACTACCTACGGCTATCCTGAGGATTATAACATCTTTCGCATTTATTCATCTCCCACTTATTACTGGAATTCCGACACGCTAGCTCGTGCCATCAACAAGGGTTGTCAATACGTGCATCACTTCGGTCATGCCACTACGAATATTGTAGCGGGTTGGCACAACATGGAAATCACGCCAAACCTTTTTGCGGGTGCTAACGGTGTCAACCATAACTACTTTATTTTCAAGAGCCAAGGTTGTATTTGCGGTGATTTTTCCGATATGTGTATCATGGAACGCATGGTCACCAACCAAACTGGTGCCGTAGCTTCCATCGGCAATTCACGCTATGGCTGGTATAGTCCCTTGGGTGACGGCGCATCGTCACATTACCACCGCGAATTCGTTGATGCCCACTGCCATGAGCGCATTGCTGGACTTGGCGAAGCCTTGAGGGAATGTAAGATACAGACTTCGCCGTTCATTACCCTCGATGTCGAAAACGGAGTGATGCGTTGGTGTTTCTACGGCCTCAACGTCATTGGCGATGTGGGACTCAGCGCTTGGTTCGACGAACCTTTCACGCCCAACATCGATTGTCCCATCGTGTTGCCCGTGGGCACTACCCGCATCCCCATCACCATCACCAACAAGACTGGACAAGGGGTTTACAACTTCGAATGCCGCCTGTTTAAAGGCAGTGAGTTGATCGGTTTGGCCACTACCGATGCCAATGGTGAGGTCGAGTTGCGTTCTGCTGCCGCCAACAACAACGACACGCTCGATCTCTACGTCACCGGCATGAATGGCTGGCCTGAGCATCTTGTTCTCACCTTCGACAACGACAACTGTGCCCATGTGCTTTTCGACCATTATAGCCTCAACGATCCCGACGGCCAAGTGGACTTCAACGAGAGCCATGTGATCAACATGGGTTTCCGTAATGTCGGCAACCTCGCCGCCAGCAACGTAAGCGCCACCTTGAGTTGCGACTCGCCACACATCACCATCACACAAAGCACGTCCTCGATAGGCAACGTGACCCCTTACGGCCAAGTATCCATCGACAACGCTTTTGCCTTTACCGTCAGCGACGACATACCCGATCAAACTGTAGTTACCTTTAACCTGGTCTGCACCGACGGAAATGAAACTTGGACCAGTTTATTCGACGTGACCGTCAACGCTCCCAGCTTCGACCGCATCGCCACAATACTGGAAGAAGTGGATGGCAACGGCAACGGTCATGCCGATTCAGGCGAGACAATTCTGTTGCATTTCACGATCAGTAACAACGGACACAGCCTTGCCCCCAATACCGTTTTCAGCGTGTTCTGCCCAGCAGCCGAGATTGTTTTCGACCAACAACAAATCCTTGTCGGCGACATGGCTTCTGGCGAGTCCTTCACCGCCGACTTCACTTGCCATATTGAGGGCAACGGCATACCAACCGCTTACGAACTCCTATTAACCACACACTCGGGAAATTATACATCGCAGGATTCATATTTCATCAACGTGGACAGCGAGATCGAAGACTTCGAGACGGGCGATTTCAGCAAATACGGCTGGCAATTTGAAGGTAGTGGTACCTGGAACATCGTCTCAAACGGAGCCTACGAGGGCACCTACTGCGCTCGCACCTCACCCTTGAACGATCTCGGCCAAGCTACGATGAGCCTCGACTATGAATTCACCTGCGACAACGAAATCAGTTTCTTTGTGAAAACTTCCACCGAAGCAGGTTACGATTTTCTGATGTTTTTTGTTGATGACGTACGTTATGGCCGTTGGGCAGGTGAAACCCCTTGGACCATGTCTCATTTCATGATTCCCCAAGGAACCCATCGTCTTTCCTGGAGTTATGTTAAAGACGGAGGCACCATTGGTGGCGAGGATTGTGTTTGGGTGGACAACATTGTGTTGCCTCCCCAAGATGTCGTCCTCGACGTGCAGGAAAGCGCTGTTAGCGAAACCTTCCTCTATCCCAATCCCAATCGAGGTGATTTTACACTCGTGTTGAGCCGCAAATCTCAAGTGAGCGTCTTTAACCTGATGGGGCAATGTATCTATGACCTTAACGATGCGAATGGTTTGCTGCAACTCCATTTGCAGACAATGGGAATATATCTAGTTCGCATCAGCAACGAGGCTGGTGTTGAGGTGAAGAGGGTTGTTGTAGAGATTACCAGATAAAAGGAATCAACTTGTATTTCACCCGTTGTTTGTATTCGCTGTAGCCCTCCAGCCCTTGTTCAAGAACGGCTTCCTCATTGCGGATTCGTTTGGCGATAAGCGGGATATAGAGCAGCATGATTCCGAAAGAGATGGGCGAGGCCAACACTAAGGGCATCATCAGGAAAAAGACGGTGGTAGCCATATACATCGGGTGGCGAACCACCCCATAGAGGCCTGTGTCGATGACCTTTTGGTGTTCTTGCACCTCGATAGTCCGCGAGAGGTAGGTGTTTTCGCGCAGCACCTCGGCATAGAGGCCATAGCACACCAAGAAGAGCGCAACGGCCACCCACACCGCCCAGTCGGGAAGCACAAACCATTGGAAGCGCCAGTTGAATCCGGCGACGACGAAGGCAGCGATGAACAACACGCCGCTCAGTGCCACGACAGTCTTTTGTTCCTTTTCCTGTTCTTTGGCGTTCAGCCGTTTACGGAGCAGTTCAGGGTTTTTGACCATCATGACAAGTCCTGCGATGAACATAGGGATAAACAGGATGCCCATCAGCAGCCAGCCCTGCCAATAGTGGAGGGAGCCGGCGGGCAAAAAGATGAGTGTTCCTAAAAGGATAACCCCGAGAAAAAACTTGGTTAAAGCTTGAATGAGTAAGTTTGCTTTCATTGGGATGAGGATTGATGACACAAATTTATAAAATAAACCATCATCGACAGCCTATTGTCATACAATAAAGTGCCATGATTCTCGTTATCTGCCTATGAAACAATTTATTACTTCTTTATTGCTGGCCATGTTAGTAGGGTTGTTCCTAACAGGTTGCCGCACACAAAAGCTTCCTATTAAAGGCCCCGAAGGCGAGCTTGCCTATAAGATCACTTTACCTGACGGGTTCGACACGACCCAAGACCACTGTCCGATGGTGATTTTGATGCATGGCATTTTTTCCAGTAAGGACTATGGCCCCATGCCGCAATTAGCGAAAGGACTCGCTGAAGCCGGCATTGCCTCTATCCGATTCGATTTCAACGGGCACGGCAAGAGCGATGGTCGCAAGCAAGACATGACCATCGAGAAGGAGATTGCCGATGCAAAGGCCGTTTGGGACTATGTGCGGAGCCTACCGTATGTGAACGAGGTGGGCTTGTTAGGCCACTCGCAAGGTGGTGTCATCGCTTCGATGGCTGCAGGACGACTGGCTACAGAAGGCACCGTGCCTGCTGGCGTGGTGTTGATTGCTCCCGGCTCGGTCATCAAGGAAGCCTGTCAGGGCGGCAAGTTCTTCAATGCCACCTTCGACCCCAAGGATCCGCCAGAGCACATCCGTTGTTGGGGTCTCTATAAGCTGGGCCGCGAATACCTCGTCACCACGCAGCAGCTCGACATCTTTGGCACTTCGGCCGCTTATAAAGGCCCTGTGCTCCTCCTCCACGGCGACCGTGACGGCATCGTGCCAATGTGGTGCAGCGAGCGTTATTTAGAGACCTACGGCTCCCATGCCACCCTTAAGGTGGTCGAAGGTGAGAACCACACCATCACCCGGCGGAGAAAACAAGTCATTGGGGAGACGGTGACGTTCTTCAAGAAGGTTTTTAGTCTTTAGTCGCCACTGTCTTGACAAAGCTCATGAATAGCGGGTGTGGATGAAGTACGGTACTAGAGTATTCGGGGTGGAATTGCGTGCCGATGAACCAGCGGTGATTCGGGATCTCGACAATCTCCACCAGACTGCTCTCCGGGTTAGTGCCCACGCACATCATGCCGTTTTGCTCATATTCGTTCTTGTATCGGTTGTTGAACTCATAGCGGTGACGGTGACGTTCACTGATCTGTAGTGTACCATAGATATCGGCCACGCGGCTTCCTTGTCGCAGATTGCAATTGTAAGCTCCTAAACGCATCGAGCCCCCCATGTTGGTCACAGACTTTTGTTCCTCCATGATGTCGATCACGTTATGCGGCGTGTTGGCATCCATCTCGATGGAGTTGGCGTCGTGGTAACCCAATACATTACGGGCGAATTCGATAACCATCATCTGCATGCCGAGGCATACTCCGAAGGTTGGCAGGTCGTGAGTCCGCGCATATTCCACGGAAATGATCTTGCCTTCGATGCCTCGTTGACCGAAACCTGGGCAAACCAGAATGCCTGCTACTCCAGATAGTTTTTCGGCAACATTTTCTTTGGTGATATTCTCGCTGTTGATGAAATCAATCTTCACTTTAACATGGTTGTAGATGCCAGCCAAGATCAAGCTCTCGCGAATGCTTTTATAGGCATCCTGAAGGTCATATTTACCCACCAGTCCCACATGAATTTCTTTGGTGGCGGTACGCTGAAGTTCAAGGAAACGGTGCCACCCTTCCATCTTCGGGGTTTCGCCTACCGGCACGCCGAATTTACGCAACAAGGCCGAATCCAGCCCCTGACGTTGCATGTTGACGGGCACGGCGTAGATGCTCGGGAGGTCTTCGCTTTGCACCACGCATTCGAGTTCGACGTTGCAGAAAGAGGCCACCTTTTGACGAATGCCGTCGGAAAGGTGCTTCTCGGTGCGTAACACCAACACATCGGGTTGGATTCCCGCACTCTGCATCTCTTTTACGGAGTGCTGGGTGGGCTTGGTCTTGAGTTCGTCAGCCGCCTTCAGGTATGGCACATAAGTAAGATGCACGCTGACGGCACGGTTGCCAAGTTCCCATTTCAGCTGACGGATGGCTTCCAAAAACGGCGCTGATTCGATGTCACCGATGGTGCCGCCTATCTCGGAGATAACGAAATCCACGCTATCGTCATGCAGGATACGGCGTTTGATTTCATCGGTGATATGTGGCACTACCTGAATGGTCTTGCCCAGATAGTCGCCGTGACGTTCTTTGTCAATGACTGCCTTATAAATCTTTCCGGTGGTCACGGAGTTTGCTTGGGTGGTACGGATGCCAGTGAAGCGTTCGTAGTGCCCGAGGTCAAGGTCCGTCTCCATTCCATCAACGGTCACATAACATTCGCCATGTTCGTAAGGGTTGAGTGTTCCCGGATCGATGTTGATATAGGGGTCGAACTTTTGGATCGTGATGGTGTAGCCGCGAGCTTGTAGTAGTTTGCCAATACTGGCTGAGATAATGCCTTTGCCGAGAGAGGATACCACGCCCCCCGTAACGAAGATGTATCGAGTCATAATTATTTAATTAAGCAGCAAAAATATAAAATTACCAAATATACGGAAGCAATTTATGTTTTACTCTTTTTTTACTCGCCATAACCTTCCGATCCCTATTCCAAGACCATCATCAGAAATAGCAAGGTGGAGGCCGTGTACATCGGGTGGTCTAATCCTTTTTCTCTTCAAGATAAGCATTCAAAAACCGCTCAGCGAGGCTATTGGGGCGGATGTTTTGCTGTGCTTCATTCGGAGAAAACCATTGATAGGAGTCGATTTCCCTATTAGGTGAAAGCTCGCTGGCGTCTTTCACGAAGGCCGTGAAGTTACACATCAACGTGTTTGACGGCTCGAAAAAGCTGGTGCGGTTGAACTTGATGCGGCTCACCGTCATCCCCGTTTCTTCTTTGATCTCGCGGGCCACGGCATGTTCCAGCTGTTCCCCACGGTTCACATAGCCCGCCACGAGGATGAAGAACGGCCGGCCATACTGTTTGATCAGCAAGATCTCCCCTGTTTGTTCATTGATGACAATCATGCTGACCGCCACGTTGTACATGGGAAAGCGGAACTCATGGCATTGTGGGCAGTAAGGCACGATGCCCTCCCCTTCCAAGGGCTTCTCGATGAGCGCGGCACCGCATTCAAAGCAATGTTTTTGGATCATAATACACTCAGTTCTCCTGTTCATAATAATAAGAATAGTCGATGCCTTTCATGAAAATCTCACGATCATCGAGCGCATCGGCAGCGTGCTGCTTACCATCGGGTGCCATAAATTTGAAGTGGTTAGTGACACTAACCAGTTGAACACCTTCTTTGACCATCTTATCTACAAAAATACAAAAAATAAAACCGTTCTCGGCTTTAGATGACTTTGGCCGTCGATCATAATGAGCGATCTGTGATTTCCTTCATTCTTTTCTCCACAATCTCAAGTCTTTTAAATAGATCGATTTCCAACAATTGATAATTACTCCTTCCTGTCAAAATAGCATTACGAACCTTCGGGTACTTGCTACAAATGGAATAGTTAACTTTGTCGCATTCAAAGGCTGTTTTGATTTCAGGCAATAATTCCTTAGCTCCTATATCGACAAGATTCCATATTATCATACCCGCCAAAGTCGGGCCTATCGGGTACTGGTGGTTGTTTACATCCGCAATAACAGTTAGCAAATCGCGATACCATTCAATGATTTCGTTTCTGCGTTTTTTTTCACGCATCACAATTTCGCAAACCGCATCGGACACATAGCTTTTCAAAGTATGGTACAAGCCCTCCTCAAGCATAAATGCTTTGAGATGGTCTATTTTGCTACCTCCTAATTTGTAGATGACCGGAACAAGGATTTCTTCTGCCCAATCACCGATAATCAAATCAAATAACTCAAAAGGCACACGCATCACCTCCAGCAGTACCTCAAGACTGCTATCGGTGTTACCGACCTCGCCTAAAAGCATGAGTGCATCACTTATAACGAGATATTCGGGATCGGTGGCGGTGTCGTCATACAAGTGCCCCAAGGTATAATTAATTGTGTTTTCCAAATCTTCTCGAAGCTCTTCTTTCGGTAAAGAAAGCAATTGTTTGGCTTCCTTGGAAGAGATAAAACCGTTATTGCGCTCTTTGATCAAGACATCGTAAACTATTTGATGGTGAAGCGTTAAATCCTTTGGAAATACGGGGTGCCGATATGAATAAACCGGGTCACGTTCCTTATACCTCATATCCACTTCAAACATGTTTTCACGTTCACCATTGTCATCTTCAAGCGAATTGAATTCCGGATCATTGTGCACTACGAAGGTAAAATCGTCGCCAAGGTGTTTTTTGAGAATGGGCATATAGCGGTTTAATTCTTGCATATCGTTGACCATCAGGAAATGTTTCCCTTCCTTCCCAAAGGGGAATTCGATGAGTGGCACGTTGTCATCATCTTCCTGCAAAAAATACTGTGCCGTGCGAAAACCCTTGCAAGGCTGTATGCCCGCCTCTTCAGCGAAAGCCAGAGCTCCATAAATCCAGTTGTGGGCGGTGACATAATCAATCAGATCAATATTGTCATAATGATCGACGACTTCCTCCAATTCATTGTCATCAGCTCTTGTCAGCCAATGCACATCTTTTACGCCCAAGCAATAGGTGTCCAACAAAAAACAGCAAAAGCTGACACGTCCGCCTGTGTGTTTACGACTAATGATGACAACGCCTTCCCCGTCCTTGCGGAGGTTTTCTTCAGTGCAATAACAGTCGCCTATCTCGAGGTTGCGCATTCGTTCTTTGATGAAGCGGTCTTCGCTCATCGGAGACTGCGGGGTGTTTTTAGGATTCTTTTTTGACATACATTATTTTTTTAATCATATTACACTTTGTTAAGTTCTTCCAATAAAGCTCTACGTTGGGGATAGGTTTTACGAAGCGTATCTATCAGGTCATTAGCGACTTGCCTTTCTCCTAATTTGATGATTTTCCGTATATATCGGCAAGCTGTTTGATAATGGTCACGACCCATATTATGACTCATATAATCCAAGATGCGTTTTGCATAAAGTTCGGCCAATTGATCGGGATGTCGTTGGGTGAAATAGGATTCATAATATTCAACGGATTGCAAAAATGGCAGCCCACAAACCAAATCCCAAAGTTGGTCCCAACGCGCCTCTTTGATCAGAATCTTTGCCACCAAATCGGTATGATATCCCCGACTTTTAGCTTCTATGTCATGGATTAGCTGGTCAACAAATTCAGTCCATTGATCAGGTTTGACATGTTGTTTTAGAATTTGATAATAGTCTTGTTGTGATTGGAAGTTATCTATCAGCAAATACCGAGCATATTCGATTATTTTTGGGGTGTCGTTTTGGGCCAATGCAATTGTCAACAACCAGTCATACCATTCTTTGGCCAATCCCGGATATTGTTTCATATCCTTTTTCACCCCATCCATGGCTAGCTTGATGGCCGCATCGAACTCTTTCTGCATTATGGCATTTTTGATGGCTACTCTTCGGAGCTCAGGATTATCCAGCTTTTGCTTCAGATAGGCATTAGCGGCCTCACCACCTCTTGTTCTTTCAAGTATCCTATATTTGATTAGTTGCAGTTGTCTTTGCTCGAATTCTTCAGAATAGCCTTTGGGCTCATGATCTTGTTCTTGCTCAACAAGTGACAACAAGCTATCATATTCTTTTTTGGTACGAGCAACTGCCATGGCAAGCCACATACTATCGACATGCCAGTCCCAGCCACTGAAGGTATGTTTCTCAAGATGGTTGAAACAAAAGTCGAAGATTTCTTTGCGAATCGGTTCAGAGCCAACCTCGGTACCCATATCACGCAGCAAATCATAAGCCATGGTGATGCAGTCGCCGAGCACCCCGCTGCTATCGTCGATCTCATTGAGTGCCGGGATCAGCACTTCCATTGCAGCAAAGCTGACCTGCATCGCATTTTGGTAGTTATCGTGTTCGTAAGCGTTATATGCGGCATTCAACATCTGTTCGATGGACCGTCCCATAACCCGAGCACTTTGCCAATCCACAAAGCCATACCTGCCTTTTGCTGATTTCAGGATAGCTTTCATCTGATTGGCATAGAAATCCTTGGAAATGTTGTCATTATATTGTTCCAAAGCCATCATGATACGATTTCGAAAGGCCGTATTGCTGGATGCTTCTTCTTGAATCAAAGCAACAAGTTCCTCTTTCGATGCTTTAGTCAACATTTCATTGATTTGTTCCGCAATGGTTTTGCGTTTTTTCCCCGTTGCTGTTTTTGATGCGGCTTTGGATTTAGTTTTTGTTTGTTTTGGGTTCAGTTGCAGCTGGTCTTCTTGCAGTTTAAAGATGACAGCGGCCACATGTTTGCAGACGGGACCTTGGTCGTAGGGGCAATCGCACACATATTCCGTTACCACATTGTTTTTGACGGTCAGCTGAACCGTATAATCCTCAGTTCCCTCCACCATAGCCTCGTAGGTATTGGGCGACACTTCGTCCAGTTGTTGAACGAGGCCTTTTTTGTAATAAGACAGTCCACGTTTGAGGATTTTCTCATCGATGACTTGTTCGAATTGGTCTAGGGGGATTTGCATGGGGGAAATTTTATGATGATTTGACTTTATATTCCATTAACTCAGCCATTGTAATTCCTTCTGGTGCAGCACTCTGATGGCCTCCTTGGATAATACTATCTTTAATCATTTTACCAATATCCCAAGTAACATCTTTGTACTCTTCATCAGGTTCTATATCGGCAATATCAAAAACCACATAATACGGCATTGATGGCTTGTATAGTGAAGCGTAAGGTAACTTGGTCAAGGATTCATTCGACATTACCCTTGGCCCTTTGTCGCCAAGTCGCAGTAAAAGCTGTTTGTCCGCTTTATGAAGTAAGAGATATTTCGCAGATGAAATCTCCTGCTTTAGCCGGATAGAGCCGTTTCTCGTGTCGGTTCTGGTATTGTAGAGTTGATTATGAAGAATCCACTGAAGGTGTTTTTCGTCATGGAAGGAGCCTATCAGCACGTATGTCTCTTCAGGAATTAAACTACGATTGATACCATAAGGTTCAGGCATGGATTCGCAAAGCACCGATGGTTCGCTGTTGTATATCTCGTATGTGTGGTACGACATGCGCTCGCGTTGGGAAGCCCTGTTAAGCATGTGCTCTAAGATGTCGTGCAGGAAGTGCTCAATCTCTTTCGAATCTTTTTCTATGTTATTTGGTGACAGACAAAAAGCTCCCAATCCCGGCAAAACTTCATGAAAGCCTATAAGTTTCTTGTTTTCCGAGCCAGGATAAAGAATATAGGCTCCACTTGTCCGACGGATGGCATCTTTGTAGGCATGCATTTTCAATAAATCCACCCGTTTGTAGATGCCTTTTTCTTCTTCCCGCTTTTCTTGGTTCATCAGCAAATCTTCTTCCGAAAGGTCTGCGTCCTCGTCTTCAAAGGTGTGTGTTTCGTCTGGTTCTTTTTCGTTGAGTAGGATTCGGTCCAGTTTGTATTTTGCATCAAAATGGATGTGAACGATGAGATCTTGCTCCTCTGCTTCGGTTTCCTTGATGTCTCCCGGCCAAATCGACAAGGTGTAATCGGGACGCATGGCAGTGGTCCACGAACCGCTTTTGTCCAATTGGTCGGATGTGCTGAAAGTGCGGTTGTAATACAAGTACACATTCAAGGTTCGAGAAGCTTCATGGAATTTGCCTCCAATCATTTTCATCTTGCCTTGCTTAAGTTCGAGATTGATGTGGTCCTTGTCGGTTTTGACCAGCTTCTTTTCATCATCTTCCTTCAATTCCAAATGGA